>Ga0268298_10004572_pt1 | contig 13429 bp, 11 predicted proteins | sample WWTPWeurt_MetaG_FD_194462 | JGI IMG/M metagenome (GOLD analysis project Ga0268298, IMG submission 194462) | Activated sludge microbial communities from WWTP in Nijmegen, Gelderland, Netherland - WWTP Weurt | ecosystem: Engineered > WWTP > Aerobic digester > Activated sludge | place... | reverse complement strand
CGGAGCGGGGGTCGCCTTGGCGGCAGGGGCCGGCTTGGGCTTCTCGAGCGGCAGCGGGCCCGCGGTGGAGACATGCCCCTTGACGAGGCCGCCGGGGCGAATGCCCACCTGCGGGGCCCCGAGATCGCCGAGGACGCGGGCCCCGGCTTCGAGGATGAGGAGCTCGTCGGCCGAGACGTTGCCCCGGACAGCGCCGCGGACAATGACGCGGCGAGCGCGGATGTCGCTCTTGATGAGCGCGCCTTCAGCGACGGTCACCTCGCCGTTGACGATGACGCTGCCCTCGACGCGACCCTGGATCTCCAGGTCGCCGTCACCGCGAACACCGCCGCGGACGACGGTGCCGGGACCGATCACGGATGCGGTGGTCATCGGCTACACGTCCATGTCGACGTTGCCCTTGAACGAGGCGCCGTCTTGAATGGTGATGCGCGCTGTCTTGACGTCGCCGACGAGGCGCCCGCCCGTGAGCAGGTCCACGCGATCGCTCGCGCTGACATTGCCTGTCACGGTGCCGCCCACGGAGAGCGATCCGGCGCTGACGTCGGCCTCGACGACCGCCCCCGCGTCGATGATCACCGCGCCGTCCGACGAGAGCCGGCCGCGCACGGTGCCCGCCACCATCACCTCTTCTTCAGAGGTGATCTCGCCTTCGATCGTGAGCCCCTGTCCGATGATTGTCTGTCCCATGTCTCTCTATGCCTTCGTGCGCCGTCAGCGCATCAGCTCGGGGGGGAGGTCCAGCTCGGCCTCGATGCGACCTTCGAAGGAGGCGCCCTCTTCGAGGCTCACCTCGCTGCCGCCGAGGTTGCCGCTCACCTTGGCGCCCGCGCGGACAACGACAGCGCCGCGCGCCGTCGCGTCGCCGTGGAGCTCGCCGCACAGCGTGACGGTCGTGCCCTGGACGTCGCCCTTCACGGACGCGCCCTCCTCGATCGTCACGTCGCCCGAGATCGCGACGTCGCCTTCGACGAAGCCCTCGATGCGGAGATCGCCGTCGCCGCGGACCCGACCTCGCACGCGCGTGCCGCGGCCCAGGATCGACTCCGTCCCTTCGTTCACGTCCGTCGGTGCTGCCGTGCTCCGGGCCATACGTTCTCGCTCATACCTCTTGGGGCCGGCCATTCTGGGTGTTGAACGGATCCACCGGCCACGAAGCGGCGCGCAAGCTAACCCAAGGGCTTTCCGTGAGCAACGCCCGCGTCGGTGCCCCCCGCAGGGAAGAGCTCGCGCAGGTACCACGCCTGGAGGAAATGCCGCTGCTCCAGCGCGCGGAGCGAGTCGCGCATCCGCCCCATCAGGACGCCCGCGAAGACGGTGAAGGTGAGCGTGGAATACGCCATCGCCGCCGTCGTGGCGCCCTCGGGGAGCGCGATGGCCCGCGCGAACACGATGACGCGATCGGCCTCGAAGGCGTAGGCGCGAGGGAACAGGCCGAAGACCTCGGCCACGAACGGGGCCGCTGCGCCGAGCGCGATGACCGCCGTCAAGAAGGAGCGCTCGCGCCGCGTGGAGTGCAGCGCGAAGATCATCGAGGCCGTCGCGGAGCACGTGGGGACGACGGCGAACGGGCCCATGTAGCAGCTCGTCATGGCCACGACGCTCCCGAGCAGCGCCGCGAGCGTGAGCGTGGATCCGAAGCCGTACCGAGGCTGCCGCGAGAGCTTGTATGCGAAGAGAGCGCCCGCGGTCGTGAGGCCCGCCGTCGCGAGCACCGCGGGCCAGTTGCGCACGCCGATGATCAGGACCACCGGGAAGATCGCGAGCCACAGGAGGATGCCCCACATGCCCGCGCGCGCGCCCTCTTTTCGGGAGCGATCGGCCTGCGCGTCGAGGGCTCGCTCGGCCTCCTTCGGGACGGCGCCGGAGACGTCGGTGAGCAGCTCGACGAGGAGCTTCTGCGCGTCGGTGTTGTTCGCGTCGAGGGCGAGGGCCTGCATCGTCTCGCGGAAGGCCTCCACGCGCGCGTCCTCGGCCCTCTTTCGCGCGGCCGCGGCGTGCTTGACGCTGAGCTCGCGGCGGAGGTTCGTGTCGTGCTCACCGTCGAGGAAGCGCTCCACGGCCTCGGCGAGATCGCGGGCGCGCGCGGGCCGATCTTCGGGGCGGAAGGCGAGCGCTCGCACGCAGATCTCGTCGAGCTCCGGCGCCACGTCGGGCGAGAAATCCGAGGGCCGCGCGCGCTGCTCCGCGGAAAGCTTTTTCAAGATCTCGGCCATGTCGCTGCTCCTGCGGAAGGGCGAGCGCGTGACGATCTCGAAGAGGATGGCGCCGAGCGCGAACACGTCCGAGCGGGCGTCGATGTGCTCGTCCTGCCGGAGGAGCTGCTCCGGGGCCATGTACGCGGGCGTCCCGAGGAGCGCGCCTCCGCGCGTGAGCTTCGTCGACACGCCGAGCACAGGCACCGACTCGGGCGGATCGTCCTCTTTCTCTTCGGCCTCGCCGACGACCTTCGCGAGGCCCCAGTCGAGGACGTACACCTCGCCGAAGTCGCCGAGCATCACGTTGCCGGGCTTGAGATCGCGGTGCAGGACGCCGCGCGTGTGTGCGTAGTCCATCGCGAGGCACACGCGCGCGAACGCGGTGAGCAGCTTGCGCTGCGAGAAGCGCTTCTCCATCTCGGCGTCGTCCATGCGCAGCTTCTCGAGCACGCGCTCGAGCGTGAGGCCGCGCACGCGCTTCATCGTGAAGAAGGCGCGGCCCTCGTCGTCGATGTCGAGATCGTAGACAGGCACGATCGCGGGGTGCTCGAGCTGCCCCTGGATGCGGGCCTCGCGCACGAACCGCTGGCGCGCGGTGCCGGAGTCGAGCGTGGCGTGCAGCGTCTTCTTCGCGACGCGACGGCCGATGCGCCGATCCATGTGGAGCCGCACCTCGCCCATCCCGCCCGCGCCGATGATCGCGCCGCGCTCGTAGCGGGCCGCGCCCCCGGTGCCCTCGAGATCCGCGCCGTGCGCGTCCACCTGCGGGGAGATCGACTCGCCCGAGACGAGCGTGAAGGGGTCCTGTTTCTTTCGCTTCCCTTCGACGGCGATCGTCGTCGCCACGACCGTCGGCGCGCTCCCGAGCTCGGGATCCGAAGGGACCGTCGCAATGTCTTTTTCCTGCGCGAGAGGGCGCGGTCCTCGTTCCGGGGACTGTGACATCGGTCGTCAGGCTACGACAATTCGCGACGCGCCTGGCTCCCAGCACACAGCGTCCCCGGCGGCCTGCCTGCGCGCCGTACGAAGTAGGCGCGCGGCGCGCCGTACGAAGTAGGCGCGCCCCATCCACACACGAGACGCGCGACGCGTGGATTCACGAAACTCCTCCTCTTGCTACGCAATGTCTGCGCAGCCGAAATCGAGGGAGGTGTGATTTGGTGCCGCGCCGCGCGATCGCGCTCGTGGCCGCTGGCTTGCTACCCGCGGAGCCCACTGCTTGACCACCCTTGGGCGCCTGAGTAGATGGCGCTCACCTTCCTCGACAAGGAGTTTCGACCATGGCGACCAGGATCGGGATCAACGGCTTCGGCCGCATCGGCCGTTGCATCGTGCGGGCCCTCTACGAACGCAACATCACGGACCTCGAGATCGTCGCCATCAACGATCTGACCGACGCCGGGACGCTCGCGCACCTCCTCCGCTACGACTCGATCCACCGAGGATTCACGGCGAAGCCCGTGACGCACGGCGAGGGCTTCATCGGAGTCGGCGACAGGCAAATCAAGATCCTCGCGCAGAAGGATCCCGCGGCGCTCCCGTGGAAAGACCTCGGCGTGGACATCGTCTTCGAGTGCACCGGGCTCTTCACCGACAAGGCGAAGGCCGAGGTCCACATCAAGGGCGGCGCGAAGAAGGTCCTCATCTCCGCGCCCGCGAAGGGCCACGATCTCACGGTCGTGATGGGCGTGAACGACGACAAGTACGACGCCGCGAAGCACCACGTGCTCTCGAACGGCTCGTGCACGACGAACTGCCTCGCGCCCGTCGCGAAGGTCATGCTCGACAACTTCGGCGTCGTGCAGGGCCTCATGACGACGATCCACGCGTACACCAACGATCAGCACATCCTCGATCTGCCGCACCGCAAGGGCGATCTGCGCCGCGCGCGCGCCGCCGCCGTGAACATGATCCCGTCGTCCACGGGCGCCGCGAAGGCCCTCGCCGAGGTCATCCCGGAGCTCAAGGGCAAGTTCGACGGCCTCGCCGTCCGCGTCCCGACGGTCGACGTCTCGCTCGTCGATCTCACGCTGCAGACGGTCAAGCCGCTCACCAAGGCCGCCATCCACGAGGCGATGAAGAAGGCCGCGAACGAGGGCCCGATGAAGAACATCCTCGACTACACGGAGACCGAGCTCGTCTCGAGCGACTACATCGGCAACGCGGCGTCCTCGACGTTCGACGCGACGATGACGCAGGTCCTCGGCGAGAACTTCGCCAAGATCTTCGCCTGGTACGACAACGAGTGGGGCTTCTCCAATCGCATGATCGACCTCGCGCAGCTCGTCGTGCAGAAGGGCCTCGGCTCGGCCGCGTAGCCCTCGCTCTCACCGTCGTTTCCCCCTTCAAAATCCGTTCTTTTTGCCACGGAGCAACACACCATGAAGCTCACCGGCATCCGCTCGATCGAAGATCTCGCGTACCCGACTGGCCCCAAGCCGGAGAAACCGTCGGAGGGCAGCGCGCTCACCGGAAAGCGCGTCTTCGTCCGCGTCGACTACAACGTCCCGCTCGACAAGAAGACCGGCGCGATCACGGACGACGCGCGCATCCGCGAGTCGCTCCCGACGATCGAGTACGCGATCGCCGCGGGCGCGAAGGTGATCCTCGCGTCGCACCTCGGGCGCCCCAAGCCCGGCAAGCGCGAGGGCCTCTCGCTGGAGCCGTGCGGCGATCGCCTCGCCGAGCTGCTCAAGTGCGAGGTGCTGCTGCCCGAGGACTGCGTCGGCGACGCGCCCGCGAAGGTGATCCACGATCTTCGAGCGGGGCAGGTGTGCCTGCTCGAGAACCTCCGCTTCCACGAGGAGGAGGAGAAGGACGACGACGCCTTCGCGCGGCAGCTCGCGGAGCTCTGCGACGTGTACGTGGACGACGCGTTCGGCGCCTGCCACCGCGCGCACGCCTCGGTGCACGCGCTCCCCAAGCTGGTGCGCGATCGCGCGGCCGGGTTCCTGATGTTGAAGGAGCTCCGGTCGCTCGCGAGGCTCGTCGATCGCCCTGAGAAACCCTACGTCGCTGTGCTCGGCGGCGCGAAGGTCTCGGACAAGATCGACGTGGTCGAGGCGCTCCTCCAGGTGGTCGACACGCTCTGCATCGGCGGCGCGATGGCGAACACGTTCCTCGCGGCGCAGGGCAAGAACATGCAAAAGAGCCGCATCGAGGAGGACAAGCTCCCGCTCGCGCGCACGATCCTCGACAAGGCGACCGCGAAGCGCGTGGAGATCGCGCTCCCCGTGGACGTGATCGTCGCGGAGAGCCTCGACGCGAGCGAGGGCCGCACGGTGAGCGCGGACGGCGTCCCCGAGGGCACGATGGCGCTCGACATCGGCCCCAAGACGGTCGAGGCGTTCGGTCGCAAAATCGCCATGGCAAAGACCGTATTCTGGAACGGGCCGATGGGCCTCTTCGAGACGGCGGCCTTCAGCAAAGGGACCTTCGACGTGGCGCGCGTGATGAGCGGGGTCACGGGCTTCACCGTCGTCGGCGGAGGCGATAGCGCGTCCGCGGTGAAGAAGGCGGGCGAGGCGATCGCGAAGGGCTTCAAGCACATCTCGACGGGCGGCGGCGCGTCGCTGGAGCTCATCGAGGGCAAGAAGCTCCCGGGCGTCGAGGCTCTCCGATCCGCTCAAACGGCCGAGTAAACAAGTCGGAGTACGAGGCGACCATGGCGCGAGCACCTCTCATCGCGGGCAACTGGAAGATGAACGCGGGCGGCGCGGAGGCGTGCGTCCTCGCGGCGAACGTGGCGGCGCACACGGCCCGCTTCGGCGCTGTGGAGGTGCTCGTGGCCCCGCCGTTCACGGCGCTCGCGGCGGTCGCGCACGAGCTCTCGAGCGCCCCGCGCAAGATCCACCTCGCCGCACAGAACATGCACTTCGAGGCCTCCGGCGCGTTCACCGGAGAGATCAGCGCGGGCATGCTCCAGGAGTCCGGCGTGGGCTGGGTGATCCTCGGCCACAGCGAGCGGCGACACATCTTCGGCGAGACGGACACGCTCGTGGCGAAGAAGGTCGTCGCCGCGATGCGAGCCGAAATCCAGCCGATCGCGTGCGTCGGCGAGACGCTCGAGGAGCGCGAGGCGGGCCACACGCTCAAGGTCGTCGAGCGTCAGGTGCTCGCGTTTCGCGGCGCCTTCGCGGAGAACCCGGGCTTCGGGGTCATCGCGTACGAGCCTGTCTGGGCCATCGGCACGGGCAAGGTCGCGCGCGCCGAGGACGCGGAGGAGGTGCACGCGATGATCCGCAAGCTGCTCGGCGCGGCGTCCGACGAGCTCGCCGAGACGACGCGGATCCTCTACGGCGGCAGCGTCAAGGCCGACAACGCGGCGGGGCTCCTGAGCCAGCCTGACATCGACGGCGCGCTCGTCGGCGGGGCGTCGCTGGACGCGGCCGGATTCGCGAAAATCGCTGAGGCCGCCGAGCAAGTGGCGCGAAACCGAAAAGCAGAGTAGAGGCAGAGCTTCCGCGATGCTCCAGACCTTCCTGAACATCATCCACGTCACCGTCTGCGTGTTCTTGATCCTCGTCGTTCTGCTCCAGCAGGGGCGCGGCGGCGGCATGGGCTCGGCGTTCGGCGGCGCGACGGCGCAGGTCTTCGGCGGCCGCGGCGCGGGCAACTTCCTCACGCGCCTCACGGGCATCTGCGCGGCGATCTTCATGCTCACGAGCATCGGCCTCGCGTACCTTTCGTCGGCGGGCGATCGCGAGCTGAAGGCCTTCGAGAAGCAGCAGTCGCAGCAGAAGTAGACTCGCCGAGCGGAAGGCGCAGCCCCTCAAGAGCGCCTCTGGATGCCCACCCCCGGCCGCGCACGCGCGGCCTGCCCTCCCAAGCGCTCGGCTCCGCCGCTCGCGGGAGGGCCCCCACCCCGCAGCCTTGGAAACGCCTGGAAAGCCTCGCAGCACCGATCTCGGCGCGATCGCGGCGCTCCGGATCGCGACGTCGTTGGGCGTGCTGCTCACGGGCTTTCGCGCGGTGAGCGACGACGACTACTCGCGGGTCGTCATCGCCGAGGCGTGGGCCCGCGCGCCGCGCCTGGATCCGAGCGGGACGAGCTGGCTCCCCTTCCCTTTCTGGCTCACCGGAGGCGCGATGCTCGCCTTCGGACGGAGCTTGTTCGTCGCGCAGGCGACGGCGATCGCGCTCGGGATCGCGTCGTCGCTCCTCGTCCACGCGGCGGCCCTCCGGATCACGGGGGATCGCCGATCGGCTTTGATCGCAGGCTGTTTCGCGACGCTCCTCGGGTGGTCCGCGTGGCTCGGGGTCGCGACGGTGCCGGAGCTCGCGACCTCGGCGCTGACGCTCTTCGCCGCGAGCACCCTCGTGAGCTCGCGGCCTCGCGATCGAGCCATGGGAGCGCTCGCGCTCGTCTGCGCGACCCTGTCTCGTTACGAGCCGTGGCCAATCGCCCTCGCGTTCGCCGCGTGGAACCTCCTCGAGCCGCCCGCAGGCGAAGCGCCCGCTGGCGGGGCGACAGAGCGCGCAGGCGAAGCGGCGGAGCCTGCCTCTCGGCCCGCGCCGCACGGAGCTGGTGAGCGTCCGGAAAGCCTACGAAACAGGACGATCGCGAGCGTCCTGATCTCGCTCGCCGCGATCGCGGGGCCGGTCGCGTGGATCGCGTGGAACCGGATCGCGCACGGCGACGCCCTTCACTTCGTCGCTCGAGTGACCGCCTATCGGAGGGCCCTCGGTGACGCGACGAACGAGGGCGTCCTCGCGCGCCTCGTGGCGTATCCCGTCGCCTTCGCTCGCGAGATGCCGGAGGTCGCGGTCCCGTTCCTCGCTTACCTCGCGCTCGCGGCGTCGCCTCGGATCCGCGCGGAGATCGTCGTGCGGCTGCGGCGGCACCGCGCGCCGCTGCTCCTCGCCGTCGTGCAGATCGTCGCCCTGGCCGCGGCCCTCGTGAAGGACGGCGCGCCCACGCACCACCCCGAGCGCGCGGTGCTGTTCCCGGCGTTCGTGATCGCGGTCTTCGTGTCGGACGCGGCGTCGAGCCTCACAGCGAACATCCGTCCGGCGATCCCGTTGCTGCTCGCGGCGGCGCTGCTCGCGCGCGCCGTGATGATCCCGATCACGAAGCGCGAAGCCTTCGCTCAGAGGGACAGCGAGGTCGCCATCGGAGCGCTCCTGCGCGACAAGACGAAGCCGAGCGATCGGGTGATGATCGAGGCGACGGACTACGGGTACTTCGCGGTGCAGGCGGCGAGCGGGAGGCCGGAGATGTTCGAGCTGGATCGCGACCTCGATCCGCGTCACCCGAGCCCGCCGCCGGGCATCGAGGATCCGAAAGAATACGCGCAGTGGCTACGGGAGCGACACCTCGACTATCTCGTGTCACCGCTGCCGGTGGATGGCCCTGTTCGCCTTCGATTCGAGCGTGGGATGGTGTTCGCGACGAGCCGTCACGCGCTGTCGCAGGTGCCGCCCTCGGAGTGAAATGCGCCGGTGGGGTGCGATGAGGTCACGAGGTGCGCGGGGGGCCGCGTCGTACGGGGGCACGAGCAGGCGCGCGAGGGCGGCTCTTCGTGCTCGGATCGCCACGATCCACCGCTCGATCGTCGACGCGGCGATCGCGGTTGTAGGGGCGCTTCTCGCCAGAGCGATCGGCCCGCGGCGCAGGGCGGTCGCCGCGAGGTGCGGGGCGTTCGTCGCGCGATACGGGTCGATCCCCTCGCGGTGCGGGTCGTTCGCCGCGATCGTTTCTCGGTGCGGGTCGGTCTCCCCGCGGTGCGGGTCGGTCCCCTCGCGGTGCAGGTCGCTCTCGAGAGAGAGGTCGATCCCCTCGCGGCGCAGGTCGATCCGCGCGATCGGCGCGAACCACGGGGCGCTCCGCGCGATCACTCTGCGGCGCGGAACGCTCCCCTCGCGAGACACGTCGATCACCGCGATCGCTTCGCGACACAGGTCGATCACCACGATCACTTCGCGATGCAGGTCGTGCGCTTCGATCGCCTCGCGACACAGGTCGATCGCCACGATCTCCTCGCGACACAGGGCGATCGCCGCGCGACACAGGTCGATCGCCACGTTCGCCGCGCGAAACAGGGCGATCGCCGCGCGCAGCAGGCCGGGCCTCGCGGCTCGGAATACGGCTCTCCGGGGCGCGCGCAGCGTCGGGACGACGTCCCCCAGCGGCGGCCGCGCGCGCGACGCGGAGCTTCGGGGCCTCGTCGTCGTCGTCCATCGCCGCCTCCGCCGCAGCCCGCGCGGCCTCCAGGGCCTCCTTCGCGGCCTCCTTCTTCTTCTTGGCGCTCGCCTGGCGCGGCAGCTCGATGCGCGAAGCCTGAGGGTTTCGCTTCCACAAGAGCAGCGTCTTGCCGAGCATCTGCGCGAGCTCGGCCCCCGCCGCCGTCGCCACCTCGGTCGCCGCTTCGTGACGATCGATCGGGCACTCGGGCAGGAGCTTGACCTTGATGAGCTCGTGGCGGAGCAGCGCGTCCCCGATCTGCGCGACGAGCGCCTCGGTGATGCCGTTCTTGCCGATCTGAACGACCGGCTCGAGGTGGTGACCGAGCGAGCGCAGGTGCCGGATCTGTTTGCCGGTGAGGGGCATGAGGCGAGTCACCTACTCGAACGAGCCGCACACCACAACGCCCGCGCCCCCGTGAATTCAGGCGTCGTCGCGCGCGAGCCGACCGCGTGTCGCGCTCGCAACGACGAGGAGCCCCGCTGTCACGTCTCTCGAACGTGCACGAGGAAGCGCTGGATCTCGCTCGAGAGCGTCTCGCCCAACCGCGAGAGCTCGGCGGAGGCCGCGAGCACCTCCGTCGCCGAGCGACCCGTGTCGGCCGCCGCGCCCGAGAGCACACGCATCTTCTCCGTCACCATCTCCGCCGCCGAGGAGGCCTCGCCGATCGATGTGCTGATCGACGCGGTCGCCGCGCGCTGGCGCTGCACCGCGGCCGTGATCCCGCTCGACACGGCGCTGCTCCGGCCGATCGTCTCGCCGATGCCCCTCGTCGCGTCGACCGCCGATCGCGTCGCCGCCTCCAGCCCCGCGACGCGCTCCGCGATCTCGTCTGTCGCGTGGCTCGCCTGCCCCGCGAGCGACTTGACCTCCTGCGCGACGACGGCGAAGCCCTTGCCCGCCTCGCCCGCTCGCGCCGCCTCGATGGCCGCGTTGAGCGCGAGGAGCTTCGTCTGCTCGGCGATCTCGCGCACCACGCGGACGATGCCCACGATGCTCCCCGCCGCTGTCTTCATGCCCTCCATCATGCGATCGGCCTCGGCCACGCCCGCGACGGCGGTCTCCGCGATGCGCCTCGAGCCGTCGGCCTGCTCGACGATCTGATCGGTCGACACCTGGAGCGCCTGGGCCTCTTGCCGCACGTGCGCCGACGCGTCGAACGCGACCTGCGCCGCGCCCGCGCCCTCGGAGGCGCCCTTCGCCGCGAGCTCGGCGGTGCGCCGGAGCTCCTGCGCCGACGCCACGAGCTCCGTCGCCGCGCCCGCCACGACCTGCGCCATGGTGTGCACCTTCGCCTCGAGATCGTCGGCCAGCTTGCGCTGGTGCTCCTTGAGCGCCGCGAGCTCCTTGGAGCGCTCGCCCATCGCCGTGGTGGCGCCGTTGATGATGCTCGCGTCGCGACGGAAGCTGCCGAGCAGCCCGCGCTCGAGGAGCCGCCGGTGGAACTTGTCGTGCGCGACGTGATCGAGCGAGGCCGCCGCCTCACGGATGAAGGCGTCCGTCTGGTCGAGCAGGTGGTTGAGCTCGTGGCACATCGTCACGACCTCGGGCTCGGCGTCATGGATGTCGACGACGCGCGCCTCCAGATCGCCGGCCGCGGCGCGACGACAGACCTCAGCGGCCTCCAGGAGCAGCGAGCGGGGCGCGTCGCCGGCGGCGTGCAGCGGTCGCTCGAAAGGCAGGATGACGGCGTTCATCGTTTTGTCTCTCCCAGCGAGAACATCAGGACGTCGTACGGCGTCCCCATCTCTTCCAGCTTCTTCGACAGCACGCGGCGCCCCGACACGACGGCCTCCCCGGGGCCCGCGCGCCGCTCGATCTCGCGGAGCTCCGCGTACATCGACTCGATCACAGGCAGTGCGCGTCGGTTGGGCGTCCTCCGGTTGGAGTGGAACCCCACGATGGTGCCCTGTTCGTCGAACGACGGGGTCACGTGGGCGAACACCCAGTAATGATCGCCGTCGGCGCAGAGGTTCTTCACATAGGCGAAGATCTCGCTGCCCGACTGGATCGTCTCCCACATCAAGCTGAACATGGTCCGCGGCATGTCCGGGTGGCGGACGATGCTGTGCGGCGCCCCGAGGAGCTCGGCTTCGGTGTAGCCGCTCACCCGCAAGAACACGTCGTTGGCGTACGTGATCTTGCCGTGTCGGTCGGTCTTGCTGACGATGATCTCGTCTTCGCCGAAGAGCTTCTCTCGGCCTGTCGGTCGATGGTCGTTTCGCATGGTACCCCTGCGCTCCAGAGAGCACCCTGCGTGCCAGTCCCTGGCGCGCGCGATCCGTTCGAGATCCCGCGGGCGCGCGACGTCGGGGCCGCGTCCCGGAGCGTCGGCCGCGCGCTCTGCGCCATCCCGTTGACGCCCGAGCTCCCCGTTGCGCCGGTCGATTGACGCCCTCCCAGCGCGAAGGTGGGCCATTCACGGCTTCATCCTGAGCAGAAGTCGCTGCTCGGACTGCCATGTCGGTTATCGGCGATTCGGCATCACGGGGTCGGGACGACCTCGATCTTGTAGATCTCGGATCCGCCGGAGGGGATGATGATGTTGTGCGCGCTCGCCCACGGATCCAGCTCCTGACGCACGCGCAAGCACCGGGGCACGTCCGGCTCCGCCGTGACGGGGGCGCTCGTCCACGGGCCGAGCACGTCACTCGCAGACTGCACCCCTTTGCCCTGGACGTGAATCCGGATCGCGGCCCCCTCCTCGGTGCCCCGGAGGGGGGTCACCTCGAGCACGGCGCCCGCGTCCCGCGCCGAGTCCGTCACTCGAAAGCTCGCGCGCTCGCCCACGGCCGCCCGCATACAGTACACATCCTCGTCGCGCGCCCACGAGAGGGCCCCGGTGATCGTCTCCCCCGGCGCGACGAAGGTGGCCGAGGCGACCTGATCGTTCGGCTCGACCTCGGCGCCGGGCGGCCGCTCCACCGCCTTCATGGTCATGGTGTATTCGTCCGAAACGTTCTCGTGTGTATACGGGGGGCTCGGCGCCCCGTAGGGGTCCAGATCCTGGAGCACCGCCACGAAATACCGCCCTGGCTCCAGCCGAAGGGCGCGGATCTGGAGGTTTCTGGCTGGCCGCCCCACACAGTACTGACCGAGGGCCGTGGACAGGCCCGTTCGATAGACCATCGCGCACATGGGGATGTTGGGGAGCGCCGTCACCTCGAGCGAGGCGTAGGCCACGTTGCCGCCCTCCGCGGACGGGGGGACGTCGACCTCGAAGAAATCCCGATCTCCGTGCTCCTTGTCGATGCGCCGCCCGAGATAGCCGACCACGGTGCGACCAAAAGGCACCTTCGTGGCCTCTCCTGGGTTGTCGTTGGGCTCGACCTCGGAGCCCGTGAACGGGCGAGTGTGGGAGGACGCGAGCTTCGCCGCCGCTCCCCCGGCCCCGAGGAGGATGACCGCGAGGAAGGCGTACGCGCCGTATTTCTGGCGCCGGAGCTTGCGCTCGTACCTCTCGACCTCGTCGCGCGTGGCGATCTCGGCGCCCCCGGGCGCGGCCTTCGGCGTCGCTGTCCCGAGCTTTCGCACGGCGCCGCTGTCGAGGAGCGCGTCGACGCTGCTCGTGCCGAGCGCGCGGAGCTGCTCCACCACGGCGACCTGCAAGTCCTCGATCTTCTGGAATCGATCGGCCGGGTTCTTGAGCAGCGCCTTCATCACGATGCGGCTCACCCCGGGCGGGATGTTGAGCTCGGGCGTGCGATCGATCGGCGGGATCGGCAGCTCGGTGAGGTGCTTCGTGAACACGCTCATCGGCGTCGGGCCGTTGAACGGATAGTGCCCGGTGAGCGCGCGGTACATGAGCGCTCCGAGCGAGTAGATGTCGCTGCGCGCGTCCACGGGATCGCCGCGCACCTGCTCGGGCGACATGAAATACGGGGTGCCGACGATCGCGCCCGCGCTCGTGAGCTCCGAGAGACCCTCGCCTTCGCGCAGCTTCGCGAGGCCGAAATCGAGCACCTTCGCGATGTCGCTCCCGTCGCGCGCCTTCACGAGCATGATGTTCTCGGGCTTGATGTCGCGGTGCACGATGCCCTTCTGGTGG
>Ga0268298_10004571_pt1 | contig 13433 bp, 10 predicted proteins | sample WWTPWeurt_MetaG_FD_194462 | JGI IMG/M metagenome (GOLD analysis project Ga0268298, IMG submission 194462) | Activated sludge microbial communities from WWTP in Nijmegen, Gelderland, Netherland - WWTP Weurt | ecosystem: Engineered > WWTP > Aerobic digester > Activated sludge | place... | reverse complement strand
AGCCCTGCAGGAAGCTCCTGTCGAGAAGAAAGAGGCCTGGCTCAAGGATAAAGAACAGGCCATCTTGCTGATGAAATGCATCCAACAACGCAACAATACTCTGGTGCGGATGATGCGCCTGCTGACGACGATGCAGCGCGAATTCATTTTACGTGGCGATGAACATCTTGCGCCCCTGACACGTGCATCAATCGCCGAAATTCTGGAAGTACACGAGTCAACCGTCTCTCGAGCCGTAACCGATAAGGCTGTCCAGCTCCCGAATGGTCACATTACACCGCTCGCCCGCTTTTTTGACCGCAGCCTGCATCTCCGTTCTGCTGTAAAATTGATCATCGAACGTGAAACGCGCCCACTCAGTGACGCCGCTATAGCCCGGCTTTTGGCCATCGACGGGCACAATGTGGCCCGGCGGACGGTGGCGAAATATCGGATGATGGAAGGCATCCTGCCGGCCCACCTGCGCCGGGCAGGCGCTTCCTGAACCACTTTGAGGCAATATGAACACTGCAACCGTCCTGAGCAAACTGATCCCCTCCCGCCGGAATTCCCTTCGCCTGAGTGAATTTGAAGGAATTCTCGATCTGATCCCACAAGCTGCCCTGCTGGTCGATATGGAAAAACAGGCTCTGGTGCTGGTTAATACCCGGGCCGCCGAGTTAACCAGTTACAGCCGGAATGAGGCCTATGGCATGGCGCTGGGGATCTGGTTTCCACCGGTTAATGGCTACGAAGATCTGCTGGATATGGATATCGCGGGGTTGGCATCAGGTGTCACAACCACTCTGCGCACCCGCAGCGGCGCATTCCTGGTGGTTGAGGCCAAATTGACCGTTTTAAACGCTGAAACACAATGGGGCGTGATCACATTTGAACCGCTGACAAACCTGGAGATTGAACGGCGTTCGCGGACACGAAACCTGGAGCTGTGGAGTTATGTGCGCCAGCTTTCCCTGGCTTTCCAGGAAAAGGACTTGAGACTGGCGCTGATTAAAGCCTGCCAGTCTTCTATGGCAATCGTCAACGGGCAAGTTGCCGCTGTGTACCATATGGACGGAAGCAGCCCCCAGCTGGTAAAAAACAGTTCGGCAGGCACTGATGCCTGGCTGCCAGACCGCCTGCCTGCTGAACAGCTCGTTCGATCGCAAGAGATCCGCATCTGGCTCAAAGGCAACCCTACCCAAAGTCCCCTGGAACAAAAAGCGCGCGGCGCCCGGCTTGAATTTTTAGGCATCATTCCTCTCGGAAAAGACAATACCTGGAATGGTCTGGCAGTTTTGGGCAGCACCCAACCGCCCCCAGATGATCTTGAACTGACCCTCCCGGTGATTCAGGCCAACCTGAGCGCAGCACTCCAGATTCACACCCTGTTGGATGCCCAGGCGAAAGTTATCACCGAGCTTAATCATTCGGGGTTTATTTCTGAAACCGTTTTCAACTTCCTGCGGGAGGCGATTTTTTTACTGGACTCAAAAATGAACATCCAGGATATGAACCAGGCAGCCGTTCAAGCCCTGGGATACAAACTGGATGAAGTCCTGGGTCAGCCGATCTGGAAAGTGCTGATCGGGCAATCTGCATTTAACCAGTTTATCAAGCGGATCACCAGTGACATAGGCAGCAATCTCGAGAAGCGCAAAGAAATTTTGGGAATCGGAAACTTTTCGAACCGCGTATTCCGACGCAGCGGGAATTCATTTCTGGCAAATATTCAAATCTACAGTCTGGATTACCTGAATGAATCGCTCGGGTTTGCCGTCACGATTCAAGACCTGAGCGAAGTAGATGAATATCGCAAACGCAACAGTCAGCTCGAACAGCAAGCCTTGTTTGGAGAGATGACAGCCAGCTTTGTGCATGATATGAAAAACCCGATCAACAACCTGAAAACAGGTTTACAGCTTTTGACTGAAAGCCTGCCGGCCGACAGTCCATTTCAAAATAACCTGCACCGCTTAAAACAAAACTGTGAGCATATCTCAACAACCCTTTCATCGGGCTTATCTTTTATCCGGCCAAATGATTACAAAATGGTTCCCGTTCAGATCGACAAGCTGATCAAACGCCTGATTTCAACCAACTGGCAGCAGCGCATGTATATGCATCAGGTGAAATGCGAATTTCACATCGAAGGCAAGGCTTTGCAAATTGAAGGTGACATCCAGGCGCTGGAACATTTGTTTACAAACCTGTTCGACAATGCCGTAGATGCAATGCGCCACAACCCCCCGGAAACCCCGCGCACACTGGGTGTTTCGATCCGGCACCATGCCAGCCCGAACAAACCAAAAGAAGTGGAAATCCGCTTCTCTGATACAGGGCCGGGTATCCCCGAAGCACTGCGCGATAAGATTTTCGATCTGTTCTACACTACCAAAGAAACCGGCAGCGGACTTGGCCTGGCAATCGTCAAGAGTATAACAACTGCTCACCGCGGCACAGCCAGTGTCGAAAGCTTTGTGGGTGGCGCAATTTTTTCGCTCAAATTCCCAGCAATCAACGAAAACCTCAATGATTCTGAAACGAATCAACTGCCGTAATTGAGTATGATTTGTCCCAGATCTGAGCATAAATCAGATCAAGAGGAGCTAGCATGAGCCTGACAATATTAATTGTTGAAGACAGTGAAGATGCCCGCCTGAATTTGAAGGGGTTATTAGAAATTCGCAAATTCGAAGTGATTGATGTGGCAACCCTCAAGGAAGCTCGCAGCGTTTTGCAGCAAGGCCGGGCGGATGTCGTCTTGCTGGACGTTGAGCTGCCGGATGGGCACGGGCTGAACCTACTCCCAGAAATCGCCCAACTGCCCGTCAGACCACCAGTCATCGTAATGACCGGATACGGCCGAATCGATATGGCTGTCCAGGCGATGAACAATGGCGCTCATTATTTCCTCCAGAAGCCAATCGAAATCAAGGAGCTGGAAAAACATCTCCAAAGCGCACAGGAAATCGTTGAGATGCGGCGCGAACTGGCCATGTTCCGCAGCGCAGAAATGAACCAGGTTAACTTTGTGGTTGGCAAGAGTCCAGCCATGAAGAAGGTGATCGATCTGGCCCGGCGGGCTGCCAGCGCCCGGGTTTCGGTCTTGATCTCTGGTGAAACTGGCACGGGCAAAGAAATGATGGCCCGCGCCATCCACAAAATGGTCCCGCCCAATGGCCGCAAAGAACGCCCCTTCATCGGAATCAACTGTGCGGCAATCCAACCGACCTTGTTGGAAGCAGAGCTTTTTGGCAACGACCCGGGCGCATTCTCAAGCGCAGATAAACGAAAAATCGGGCATATGGAACTGGCCGATAACGGCATCCTGTTCCTGGATGAGGTCTCATCAATGCCGTTGGAAATGCAGGCAAAAATCCTGCGGGCCCTGGACGATGGCTCCTTTTACCGGGTCGGCGGGCAGGGCAATCTGATTCGGACGGATGTCCAGATTCTGGCAGCCTCAAATCGGGATCTGGTCGGGATGATCCAGCGCGGTGAGTTTCGCAGCGATTTATACTACCGGCTAAAAGTCGTCGACCTGGTAATCCCGCCGCTGCGTGAACGCAAGCAAGATATCCCGGAACTGGTTGGAATGTTTATCAAACATTTCAATGCCAAAAATGGTCAAAATGTTAAAGATATTACCCCAAAAGCGATGGAAATGCTGGTAAACCATAGTTGGCCCGGCAACATCCGCGAACTGCGCAACACCCTCGAGCGGGCGATGATTTTCTGCGATGATGAACGGATTGATGTCTGCCATCTTCCCACGGATAATTTCAATTGACTTTCTGACATTTACCCTAATTGGCGTCAGGACTTTTGGGTGTTTTTTGGGTGGATACGCCACCCAAAAAACACCCAAATAACCTCTTTTCGAACTAACCCGAACTGGGAGGGGTTTGGGGTGCATCGACCACCACGTATGGTGGTCGATGCACCTCAAGGTTTAAATATATAGCAGGGGCTGTTCAAAAAGGAATTTTTTGGACAGCCCCTGCTCTTAATCGGTGATTATTCAGGTTTAGGGCTGGTTATAGAATTGGTTATCTTCGCAGTAATCATCTGCCGAGTTAGATTTTACACAAACCTGGAATTCAACAAAATTACCAGCTGCATCTTTCAGATCCGGCAGCTCGATTTCAGTGCTGCCTTGCTCGTTGGTAGATGGCATGGTGAAAGTCAATTGGGTTCCATCGGGCAGATAAATCTCAGTGTAAACCTCGTAATTCGCGGCAGGTTTTCGATTACTGAAAACGGCCCCGCCAATCCGGGCTTTGGTGCCCAGCACCAGGTCGGGGGCGAAATACCAGGACCTGATAGAAAGTTTGGGTTTGCTAGAGTCGTAGACCTGAGGAGGGACAGGAGTCTGGGTGGGTTCGATATTAAATGCCCCTGAATGAAGCTTCAGGTATTTTTCACCAAAGTTCAATAGACTGATTTTGGGCGGCTGACCAAAAATCCGAGTCTTATCCATAACAACGGCATAATTTGTGAAGCACTGAAAGTAAGTGCTGCCGGTGTCAATCGTACTGCCAATTGGACTGCCTGCCAGGTCTGAGTTGAGGCTGGCGAAATCTGCAATCAACGAATTGACGTTGTAGCCCAACATGTTGACTTCGTCAACCTTATAAAAGATCTTGTCGGGATCGGCTGACATTGGTTCAGGTTCCTGGACGGCACAGCTTACTTCTTCGGAAATCGGCCGCAAGTTCAGCGTGCGCGGGTTTTTGGGGTCAACATACATCACCACATTGACAAAACCCATTTCATAATTGCCATCGCTGGCGAGTATGGCGTCTGTCAGGCGTTCACCGGTAAAACCCTTTGTGGCCAGGTTCAGGCGCTCTGCATTTGAAAGCAAAATTTCCTGCGCCTGCACCGGAGAAATAATGGTTGGAGGAGGATTCTCGCCAATCAAATTAAGGATATCAATTTTAGTCAATCCGGTCTGGCTGGGGCCATAGGCGTGCCACCACAAACCATAGGAGAGGAATTTCAATTCGTAGAGTTTTCCATCGACGCTGCGGGTAAGGCCTGTATTCTGAAAATACTGTTCCAGCATGCCGGTACTCTGATTGAAAAGCAGGGGGGTTAATGGTTTGCCAAGCAAATTGGGAAACCGGTCAATCAGCGGATACGCCTCAGACCAGATAGCAATCCCATCATAATAACGCAAATTTGCCTGCGGGCCTGGATCAGCCACCCGATAGGTGGAGGGCATATTTTCCAGATTGAAAAACTCACCAATCGGCACCAGAAAAAACTGGGCGTCGAGGGGTAACGCAGGATTATACGCGAGAATATACCCCTTGAAGATCTGGTACGTAATATTATCCGCAGCCTGAGTGGCATAGGGTGTCAACGGAAGATCTCCCTCAAAGGCTTGCAGCGGCGCCATTTTCTCCGAAAACAGAGGAAATACCTCCGGAGCAGCTATTTGGGGCAGGTTGGCATCGACCTCAAGCAGAACCACCCCACCGATGCACAGGAGAGCTATGATGAAAATTATGGGCAGAAGAAGTTTTACCATTTTTTATCCAGAATTATTTCAACTCTCAACTTTTTGCGTCAGGAGAAATCAACAAACTTCCGCCTGACCTCAAAATACCTACCTGTACATATTATACAAACCAGGGCCTTAAAAACAATTGCAACTTTATTGCGTGATTCTGGCACCCATCTTGCACAGGTAAGAGCAACTATTTTGGGAGTGTGCCATGTCCATTCAGCTACCGTCAACTCGCCTCGGTTTTCATTATTTTCCTGATTACGTTCATTATCGCCAGGCAGATTTAAACACCTGGCTGCCAGAGCTTAAGCAGCTGGGCGCCGGCTGGCTGACTTTGCTGGCATCTCCAGAGCGAGCAATTCCAGAATTTTTCCTTAAAAGCATTCTGGAAGCAGGCATACAACCCATAATCCATTTTCCTCTTTCGCTGACCGAGCCCGTAGATCAAAAAAGCCTTGGGTTATTGTTCAGCAATTACGCCCGTTGGGGTGTGCGATTTGTAGCCTTGTTTGACCGGCCAAACAGCCGGCAGGTCTGGCCCACAGCAGCCTGGTCACGCGCCAATCTGGTTGAACGGTTTCTGGATATTTACATTCCGCTTGCAGAAATGGCGCTGCGGGCAGGCTTATACCCGATATTTCCGCCGCTTGAACCCGGCGGCGATTATTGGGATACAGCTTTCCTGCAGGCTGCCCTGCAGAGTATTCAACGCCGCGGCCGTCAGGCACTGCTCGATCGGCTGGTACTGGGGGCCTATGCCTGGTCCAGCAACCTCCCGCTCAACTGGGGCGCTGGCGGACCCGAACGCTGGCCCGCAGCCCGACCGTATAAGCAATCCCCAACCGTTCAGGATCAGCGCGGCTTCCGAATTTTCGATTGGTATCAGGCTATTGCCCAGGGCTGCCTGGGAAAGCCAGCGCCGATCGTGCTCCTGCGGGCGGGCAGCCGGATTGGGGATCAAACCCATTCCGAGGCCCCCTGCGTGGATGTTGAAGCCCATACCCGGACCAACCTGGCCCTTGCCCAATTGGCCGATGGCTTAAACCCCGCCACCCAAACCACAGGTTTGGTGGATGCGCTGCCCAGGCAGGTTCTGGCCTGCAATTTCTGGCTCTTATCGGCCGCTCCGCTTTCCTCTCAGCGCGGCGACGCCTGGTACCAGCCCGATGGCAGCCAGATGCCCGTGGTGGAACAACTCAAACATTGGCAGGCAAACGGCAAAGTCGCTGGTGCAGCCAAAGCGCTGGAATCCGAAAAACTTTACACCTTTGAACATTACTTGCTGCTGCCCTCTTTTGAATGGGGCGTATCCGATTGGCACCTGGATGCAATTCGCCCATATGTCAAAAAATATCGTCCAACCATTGGCTTCTCTGTAGAAGACGCCAAAAAGGCCCATAAAGTAACCCTGGTGGGAGAGTATGGCCTGTTCCCAGAAAAAACTCTGGAAGAACTTCTCGAAAATGGCTGCATTGTTATCCAAATCCGCGGAACTGGCACGGAACTTGCAAATCAATTAGCAGTTCTTTAGGCCTTGCAGTTTGACCCAGAAATGGGTTTATCAAACAGGTACCCAGAATTCTCGTAAAGCGAAAAAGAGGTATGTATGATCCAGTTCACCCAACCCAATAAATTTGAAAAAAATCCCAATTTCACCTCGATTCATACGGCTGAAACCCAGCCTGTTCAGGTGGGTGTGCATAAGCCTGTGCTGAAAGTGATGGGATTGGGCGGCGGCGGCCAGAATGCTGTCAACCGGATGATTGAATTTGGTCTGGAGGGAATTGAATTTATTGTCGCCAACACGGATGTACAGGCCCTCAAAAACAGCCTGGCGCCGGTGCAAATCGCCCTTGGCAACAAACTGACCCGCGGTCTGGGCGCCGGGGGCACCCCAGAAATTGGCCTGCGAGCGGCTGAAGAAAGCGCTGTGGCCATCCGCAGTGCGCTGCAGGGTGCAGATATGGTATTTCTGACTGCCGGCATGGGCGGCGGGACGGGCACCGGATCGATCAGTGTCGCCGCAAAAATCGCTCGCAGCCTGGGCGCAGTGACAGTCGCGATCGTAACCACCCCATTCACCTTCGAAGGCGGACGCAGAGGCAAGAATGCCACCTGGGGACTGGAAAAACTCGGCCCCAATACCGACACATTGATTTCGATCCCAAACGACCGATTGCTGCAGGTTGCGCCCAGGAACCTTTCCCTTGAAATGTCGTTCCGGCTGGCAGACGATGTCCTGCGCCAGGCTGTCCAGGGAATTACCGATCTGATCGTAACCCCCAAATTCATTAATGTTGATTTTGCCAATATCGCCAATCTGATGAAACTTGGCGGGGGAGCATTGATGTCCAGCGGCAGAGGCACTGGAGAACACCGGGCCATTCACGCCATCGACCAGGCGCTGCACCACCCCATGCTCGAATCGGCCTCAATGGACACTCCGGCTGGCGTACTTGTCAACTTTACCAGCGGCGGTGATCTGAGCCTCCTGGAAGTAAACGCGGCGATGGAATTTTTGCACAAACAAATTGGGCACCCTGGCGAAACAATCATGGGTATTGCCTATGACGAACGCCTGCAAGACACAGTGGAAGTTATCCTGGTGGCAACCGGCCTGGGCAGCCGCAGCCTTGAAGATGCCCTGCCAGGCTTCGCCAACACGCCACGCCGCCCTTCTGTGGCAGAAACGAATTCGGAAAACAAGATTCAAAGCGAAGCCACAGCCAGAGGCACGAGCCAGGAAATGGCGACCGCACAGCAAGCGATGACCCGCAGCCCAAAAACCACCAATGTACGCACATTGGTGTATGAAGCTCCGACAGGCTCCGCCAGCAATGACCTGGATATTCCCGCATTTCTGCGCCGCCGCTAAACCAGACTGCAAAAGGCTTGAATGCAATGCTTTCCACTACTGCCCAAGACCACATCAACCAGACTATCTGGCGCCAATACCCTGAATTTCAGGGTGTCAAGCCTTCGGTCAGGGCAGCAACCCAAAGTGGTTCTAGCGGTGCCGCAGGTAAATTCGGCGGTCTCAAACTTCAAGAGCCCGCCTTCACCCTGACTTACCAGAGCAAGGTAAGCTTACCGGGTGGAAAAAGTTTGAGCCGCTGGGTGCGGGTTTCATTGAATGCCCAGGGCGAAATTCTAAAAATTAGTTCATCAAAATAAGAAAATTATCACCATGAAAAAAACAATGCAAACCAATTCCGCAGCATCTGAAACACGCATTTACGAGCAGGACAGCATTGCATACTTGACGCTGACACAAAACAAATCCTTCCGTGGGACAGGCGCTTCAATTTGGAATGAACTGGAAAAACGTCCAAACCTTTTACAGCAAGCGGAATTGGTTTATTTGAACGGCCTCATCCTGGCTTTGGGAGCAGCTCAAAAAGTGCTCAGTACACTTGCGAGCAGCAAATTTAACCGAAATTTGCCATGGAGTGAATTTTTCGCATTTTCGATTAATCAATATCGCCAGCGCCGAATCGAGCAGGCAAAATGGCTTATTGGGGAATTAATTTTGATTGCTTTGGCAGGCTTAGGGGTAGGCTGCATTCTTGGCGCTCTCGGTCTCTAAATCACAGCAGGTACCTATGAAAAACTCCTTCCCCTCCACATCACATTTCGGCTCAAACCAGCGGCTTAAGGCTGGTAAGAACCATCTGCGCCCTGTCATCAAAAGCACCCAGTTCGCATTCAGCCTGATTGTTGTATTTGTGATGCTCATTTCCAATTATTCGCAAGGGATGGCAATAAGCGGTCTGCCGCAAACCTCAATCTTTGGTTTTGGCGCCGGGTTGAATGAAAATAATTCCAATTTGGAAAATTCTCTCCTGATTGCCCGCCAAAACGGTTTCGATTGGGTTTCATTGGACCTGAATTGGACAAAGCTCCAGCCAACGTCAGATAAACCGGCTGATCTGAACTGGATTCGAAACGCTGCCCAAATGGCGAATCTGCAGCAAATCAGCATTCTGGTGACAATCAAAAATCCCCCGATGTGGGCAATGACCGCCAATGGGCCGTCGTCGGAAATGGTTGCCAGCCTGATCGGTCAGATTGCGCAGGAAATCCCGCAAAACGTTCTGGCTTTCGAGGTTTTCCCCGGGGCCAACATCGCTGCCAACTGGGGCGCCCCAGCAAATCCAGCTGCCTATTTTGAAATGCTTCTGGCTGCTGAACGAACCTTGATGCGCTTAAACTCGCGCGGCTTTATTATCCCAAGCATTGCCCCGCTGCAAGAAAACCGCACCGAGAGCGACATGGATGATCTTGAATTCTTACAGTCGCTTTATACCCTGAACAACGGTGTTCTACCGTTGTCCATCATCGGGGTGAATTACAGCCAGGCAATCCTGGTTGGCAGCCCGGCAAACAATCCTCAGAATGATCCGATCCACAGCCTGCGCCACTATGAATTAGTCCGAAATATCATGAAAAAAGCCGATCACGCCGATGGCCTGATCTGGATCACCAGTTTTTCCTGGCCGCTGGATTTGACCGATAAGCAGCAGCAGGCAAATTGGATTTTTGAAGCTTATAAACAACTGCAGGGCCAGCTTTTTATTGGGGCAGCTTTCTTCCAGAAAATGAACGCCCTGGATAATATGGACGTCAATCCAGCTCTTGTAAGCTATGACATGAACCAGCACCCAGCCCTCCAACTGGTTCACAGTCTGACGGTGAAAACAAATGCTGACGGCAATGGAACCCCTGATTATCAGGTTACCGCATCAGACCAGCCCAAAGGCAATTTCTTTGAGCACCTGATAGCCATCATCCTGTCCTGGTTTGCAATACCATGAAAAATATTCTGACCTGGATCTTACGGATCACTTTGTTCTTGAGCCTGCTCATGACCGGACGCTCGTTTGGAGGGCGTTTTCACCCAAATCACAGCGCAGCAGCCCCAAAAGCTGGACAGAGAACACTTTTGGTTGTTGTAAAAAAACTTGGCTACCACAGCGAAGTGCAATCTGCCTGGCTGATCGGGCGAGGCATCAACGACTCCACCTATCTGATCCAGATATTTCCAAATCTGGGGGAGCTGACCAATCCCAACAACTATACGCAGTCAACTTCGAAACAAGTCAGTGAACAGGATTTTATAAAATATTTTGACCTGACGGGTTTTTTTAACTGGTGGCAAGTTCGATCCAGTTTTTTTGAGTTTCTACACGACCAGGGAATCATGTGGGACGTTTACTATGTGATTGACCAGCACATGGTAGATGAAATTACGCTTTTAGCCCATGTGGATCCCATCGAACAGGTCTTAACTGAACCAAAAATCCTGCCCCCAGCAGAACTCCAATCCAAACTGTGGAAATCTATCTGTGCTCATTCAGTCCAACTGCCAGCCGGGTTGGACTTGAACTTAATCGAAGAAAAAGATGGCCATTACATCACCGACGCCCCAAAAGGCCAATGGATGTTATTTGCCGCCTCTCCCAGTATAGCCACCTGCGTAGGCGATCAACCGGTTTCAAACCAGATCACGCAAAAAGCAAGCAATTCATTACCCTAACGGAGGAATTTGTATGGATCCTGTTCTAATCGATCAACTGCGAATGTATATGTCGGTAACCATTTTTATTGTTGGCCTGGTCACGTTTGTGATTGGCGCCAGCATTTTGCTTGCAGGCGCATTTGGAAAAGAACGGGCAAACATCCTCGCACAAACCAACCGTCTGGCCCAAAAGGGGCTGGCAGAAGAAGTATCTGGCCTGGTAGGCAACGCCTCCACCCTTTTGAATACGATGAATGAAATGATTACCACGCGCAATGGCACCGGCATTGTGATGATGCTCTTCGGTGGAGCGCTGATGCTCACCGGCTTCTACATGACCCAGATGATTCTATAAAGGCGGTTGGATGAACGAACAAACGACCATACCCGCGCTGACAGCGCTTTTCCATTGGAAACGAAGCCTGACCGCAGCAGAGCAGCAGGAAGTTGCGGCTGCCCTCCGGCAAGATCCTGCCATCTGGGAATCCATTCAGGAAGAATGGTTTGCCAGTAAGGCAGTCTCAGACCTGGGAAACAGTGGCGCTGGGTCAAAAGTATGGACTCCAGCCGCTTTAGCCTTGTTGGCGCTGCGCTATCCGGCGGACGCCTGTGAGCTGAGCACAAACCCAAGCCTGACCATTGATTTTAAACTCCTGCCAAACGCAATCAAAGCATTTGAACAATTCCCGTTCCAACCAGCCGAGACACCCGCTCTGATCAAGCTGCAGAATGCAGGTCTGATTGCTCTGCTGCTGCGCGAACGCAGACGCAAGACGGGCTCATGGCAGGGTCTGGTCTATGAGCTGCTTAAAAACAAGATCACCCTGCTGAGCGATTGGGCCACACCCCTGGCATGCACTATGGGATTGATTTCTGATCCGGATGAATTCCTGGCTGCATTGTTGGCACGCCCCGCCCAGATCGAAAAAAACGCACCTGAGCAGTCCGCAGCCGCGCTTGTTCAGGTTTTGCTGCGCAATCCGCTCAGCATTGAAGAACAGCGCCAGGTGTTTCAGAACATCTTCCGCAAAAAACTGGTTCATCCGGGATTGGTTTTAGAGATCCTTGGTATTCAGCGTCCAGAGCTGGCCAGCCAGCTTGCGCGCTGGTTGTTGACAGAAGACCAGAATTTCACCACCCTGACTGGTTCAGGGGGGGCATACTTTCCCCACGAAGATCTTTTGACCAGCATCCGCAATCTGATCTGGCAGGCTGTGCTTCACCAGCAAATGGGCAGCCCTAGCGAAAGCATTGAGCTTTTAAAGCAGGCCCGCATGGAAGGCTCATTGCTCGAGAGTGAGATCGCTGCCCGCTGGGCCAGCCAGGCAAATGAAGCCGTCTCAGATCCGGCGCAGCCGCATTCAGGTGAGCCGGATGGGCAGCAAATCCGCAATGCATGGTGGGAAGCAGCCAACCCGAACCTGCCAGCCTGGGGAAATTTTGGCGAATCGCACACCACAAGCACCAACCGGCGGTATACCCAGGCGCTCAAGCGAGCAGAGTACCGCTGCGACCCACAGGCAGCAGGCTTATTTTCTTCGCACCAACCAGACGAAGAGATCTCCGATCCCGGGCTGCTGCTGGAAATGGCCTGCCAAAGCCTGAAAAACAATGAGATTGTCCAGGCCATGAAACAGGCACAGTCTGCCCTGGATCTGGTCAGCGGATTGAGAAGAGATACGGCAAGCAAAGACGATCTGCAGATCATGACCGATTTGGGCGATTTGTTTCTCGAACTCGGAATGCCCGGGCAGGCGGCCCAGGCGGCCCAGGTTTGCCTGGCGCTGGCGCCAACCCATACCCAGGCCCTGGCTGCTGCGGGCAAAGGTTTCAGCGGCCAAAAGCGTTTTGACCGGGCAGTGGAGCCGCTGCTAACCGGAACCCTGCTTTTTCCAGAAGGGCTGGATGGGCTCCGTCTGCTGGCGGATACGCTTGAACAGGCCGAAGCCTGGGATCTGGCCCTGGAAGAACGGTCGAAAATTGCTGACCTGAGCCAGTTGAAAGGAGGCCAGACGGTTTCCAGTGATCTGCACAGCCTTGCCGGCTGCGCTCTCCAGGCCAATGCCTTCCAAAACGCAGCCGAAGCCTGCGAACTGGCGCTGGAACTCAACGCCCAGGATTGGCGCGCCCATCATTTGTATGGGCTGGTTTTCAAGCGGATGGGCGATTTGCCCAGGGCGATCGGCCATTTTGGGAAGGCAATTGAAATTGAGCCTCAAAAAGTCGAGTGCTGGCTGGATCTTGCCACTGCTCAGCAGCAAACCAGCGGCGCCGAAAAAGCCAGCGAAACTCTGCTGGCTGCCCTCCAGGCTGTACCCGACCATCCCGGCTTGCACCTGCAGTACGGAGAGATTTTGCTTGGGCAGAATGCCCAGACTCAGGCGTTGGAGGCATTTCAGAATGCATACGAGCTGGCCA
>Ga0268298_10004570_pt1 | contig 13433 bp, 12 predicted proteins | sample WWTPWeurt_MetaG_FD_194462 | JGI IMG/M metagenome (GOLD analysis project Ga0268298, IMG submission 194462) | Activated sludge microbial communities from WWTP in Nijmegen, Gelderland, Netherland - WWTP Weurt | ecosystem: Engineered > WWTP > Aerobic digester > Activated sludge | place... | reverse complement strand
GGAGTCTTTTTCGGCCTGTAATACCAGCGCCTTGATTCCCATTGCCTGGTCGAGCAACTGACAACGTGCATTTTCGGGCACTTCCACACCCTGGCGGATCATGTCGATGATGCTGTTATCAATATCACTTTGCATAACAATCTTATCGCCTACCACAGCGAGTATCTTGTCTGCCACCACGCCTTTGGGTTTTGTTTGCTGGGCTTGTGCGAGGAAAGAAAACCCGGTTGCCAGCACAACGAGTAAAATGTATTTCTTCATGAATGATTATTTAAGCAGTGCCTGTCGTCAAAAATAGACTACTGCCGGAGATCCCTGCCGGAGCAGGGATTCATTTAACAAAAGATTGAGGCCGGCCAGTTACAACGTACGCTTAACTTCCACTTCTTCAAACGCCTCCACGATGTCGCCCACCTTAATGTCGTTATAATTCTTCACGGTCAATCCGCATTCCATGCTGGAGGTAACTTCTTTTGCGTCGTCTTTAAAGCGCTTCAGACTACCCAGTTCCCCGGTAAAGATCACGATGCCGTCGCGTACCAATCGTATGCGGTTGTTACGGGCCATTTTACCGTCGAGTACAAAACAACCTGCAACGGTCGCTTTGTCGAACTTATACACTTCCCTGATCTCCACGTTACCCAGAATCTTCTCTTCCACAGTGGGTTCCAGCATACCTTCCATCGCACTCTTGATTTCTTCAATCGCGTTGTAAATGATGGAGTACAATTTGATCTGGATGGCTTCATTTTCGGCCATCCGGGCTGCCTGGAGAGTAGGTCGTACATTGAAGCCGATGATGATCGCGTCGGATGCGTTAGCGAGTGTAACATCACTCTCTGTGATCGCACCCACCGCTTTATGGATTACCCGTACCACAATTTCCTCGGTACTCAGTTTTTGTAATGAGTCGCTCAGGGCCTCCACCGAACCATCCACATCACCCTTGATGATCACATTAAGCTCTTTGAAGCTTCCCAATGCAAGGCGGCGGCCGATCTCGTCGAGCGTGATGTGCTTCTTCGCACGCATACCCTGCTCACGCAGAATCTGACCACGTTTGTACGCCATCGCCCGGGCGTCGCTTTCGTTTTCATATACCTTGAATGTTTCACCTGCCTGCGGGGCGCCGTTCAGGCCCAATATCAACACCGGCGTTGAAGGCGGCGCCGTGTTCACACGCTGGTTGCGTTCATTGTACATGGCCTTCACTTTACCAAAGTATTGACCGGAAACGATCATATCGCCCACGCTCAACGTACCATTCTGTACCAGGATGGTTGCCACGTAGCCCCGGCCTTTATCAAGCGTAGCTTCTATGATGGTACCGCTTGCTTCCCGGTCGGGGTTGGCTTTCAGTTCAAGAATATCGGCCTCGAGCAGAATTTTTTCGAGCAGGAGGTCGATGTTCATGCCTTTTTTCGCACTGATATCCTGGCTCTGGTATTTACCGCCCCAGCTTTCCACAAGTATATTCATCGCGGCGAGTTGCTCTTTGATCTTTTCCGGGTTCGCACCGTCCTTATCCACCTTATTGATGGCAAAGATCATCGGCACACCCGCGGCCTGCGCATGAGAGATGGCTTCCTTGGTTTGCGGCATCACCGCGTCGTCGGCCGCTACCACGATCACCGCAATATCCGTAACCTTGGCACCCCGTGCACGCATGGCTGTAAAGGCCTCGTGACCCGGTGTATCCAGGAATGTAATATTACGTCCGTTGGCGAGCGTTACTTCATAGGCCCCGATATGCTGCGTGATACCTCCGGCCTCTCCGGCGATCACATTTGTATTGCGGATATAGTCGAGTAATGATGTTTTACCATGGTCTACGTGACCCATGATCGTTACGATCGGCGCCCTTGATTTAAGGTCTTCTTCCTGGTCTTCTTCTTCATCTCCTTCCATTTCGTTGGCATCTTCCACGCCGATGAATTCCACTTCATAATTAAATTCGCTGGCCACCAGTTCGATCACGTCTGCTTCGAGGCGTTGATTGATCGAAACCATGATCCCCAGGCTCATGCATTTGCTGATCACATCGGCAAAACTCACGTCCATCAGGTTAGCAAGTTCGCTTACCGATATGAATTCAGTTACCTGCAGTTTGTTTCCTTGTTCCCGGTCGGCACTGGCATGATCGGCATGTTCTTCCCGTTTGGCTTTGCGGTATTTAGCCTTCAGGCTCTTTCCGCGGCCTCCGGCGCCCGCCAGTTTTGCCTGGGTTTCGCGGAGCTTATCCTGGATTTCCTTTTCGTCGATGATCTTCTCTTCCCTTCTTCCGCCTCCGCTGGGTTTGTTGCGGTTAAACCGGTTATCGCCACGCCCCTGTGCGGCACCATGCCGGTTGTCGGTTTCACCGGGTTTCCTAGCCGGCGCGGAACCGGGTTGATCAGCTTTACGCTCGACCGGAATGCGTTTCCGCTTACGCTTCTCATCACCATCTTTCTTCGGACGTGTATCGTTATCCACCGGCAATTCGATCTTGCCCATGATCTTGGGACCCGAAAGTTTTGCCGCCTGGATATTCTCAATTACAGGTGCCGGCGGTTCCACCGGTTTTACTACTTCTTCAACCGGGGGTTGTTCTTCTTTCTTCGCTTTTGCCGCTGGTTTCTTTTCCTCTTCTTGTTTTTCCTCGGTTGCTTTGGCCGTTTTTTTCGTTGTTTTCTTCGGTCGTGTGGAAGAATCTATCGAGTCCAGGTCGATCTTATCCAGCACCTTGGGTGTTTCGATTTCCGGCGCTTTGATCTTGGTTACTTCCGGCTCTTCTTCCTTTGCAGCTTTTTTCTCAGGTTCTGCCGGTTTTACTTCTTCCACCGGTTTTTGTTCGGCCGGTTTGGTTTCTTTAGGCGTTTCTTTTTTCTTGAAAGAAAGGTCTTCTTCGTCTTTTTTCTTTTTGGGTTCGCCAACGGTTGCGCCCTTGGGCAGATCGATCTGCTGGGCTTTTTGCTTGGCTACTTTATCCTGCTGGAATTCGGTCTGCAGAACACGGTACATCGGCTCTGTCAGTTTTGAAGTGGGCTTAAGGTCCTCTTCATTGAATCCTTTGGACACAAGGAAGTCTACCAGGGTGTCTTTCCCGATATTAAACTCCTTGGCCGCGGCCATCAACCTTGGTGTTGTTACTTCTGCCATTCGATATTTGTTTGCCGTTACCGGCCTTTTTATTGCTGAACGTTATCGTTCAATACTATTCCTTATCAAATTCTTCCTTGAGGATACGCCGAACCTCCGTAATGGTTTCTTTCTCCAGGTCGGTTCTGCGCTCCAGTTCTTCAGCGGTAAGATCAAGCACGGAACGGCCGGTGTCGCAACCAACCCGCTTGAGCTCATCGATGATCCAGGGTTCGATCTCGTCGGTAAATTCATCGAGGTCGATATCAAATTCTTCTTCTTCGCCTTCATTATCGCGGAACACATCAATCTCGTAACCTGTAAGTTCACAAGCCAGCTTGATGTTTACACCACGGCGCCCGATGGCCAGGGAAACCTGGTCGGGGCGTAGGAATACATTGGCGTGCATTTTCTCGTTGTCCAATTCCATACTGGTGATCTTGGCCGGTGTCAGGGAGCGCTGGATCAACAGCTGTGTATTGCTGGTCCAGTTGATCACATCGATGTTCTCATTCTTCAATTCGCGAACGATACCGTGAATGCGGCTTCCTTTCATACCCACGCAGGCGCCTACCGGATCGATACGATCGTCGTAGCTTTCCACGGCTACTTTGGCTCTTTCGCCCGGATCCCGTACAATCTTTTTCACCACGATAAGCCCATCGAATATTTCGGGAACTTCTATCTCCAGCAACTTCTCCAGGAATACCGGGCTTGTGCGGGAGATAATGATTACAGCCTGGTTATTCTTCAGCTCCACTTTCTTTACCACACCACGAACCGTTTCCCCTTTTTTAAAGTAGTCGGAAGGGATCTGCTCCGATTTGGGAAGAAGCATTTCATTTCCTTCCTCGTCGAGCAGCAGCACTTCTTTCTTCCAAACCTGGTATACTTCACCGCTGACGATCTCGCCCACACGGTCTTCGTATTTTTTGATCAGGATATTCTTTTTCAGGTCGTTGATCCGGGCAGCCAGTGTTTGTTTGCCGGCCAGGATGGCCCGGCGGCCGAATTCTTTCTGGATATCCACCTCCTCATACAATTCCTCACCCACCTGGTAATCGGGTTCTATTTTGATGGCGTCCTTGTATTCAATCTCGGTAAGCGTATTGTAGAGATCGTCATCTTCCACAATGGTACGACGGCGGAAAATCTCCAGGTCGCCCTTCTGGTCGTTAACGATCACGTCGAAACACTCATCGCTGCCGTATTTTTTACGGATAAGTGTTTTGAACACATCTTCCATCACCTTCATCAACGTAGGCCGGTCGATGTTTTCCGCGTCTTTGAATTCCTGGAAGGAATCAATCAGGTTGATACTTGCCATAATCCTCACCGGCCTTGTTTATCCCCTGCCGGTGCCGGGGTTTTGTTTAGATTTAAAATGTAACCAGTACCCTGGTTTGTTTGATATCAGTAAAACCGATTGTTTCGGTTTTCGTTTCTGCTTTTTTTCCTTTTCCGGTTGTGAATTCAAGGGTGATTGCATCGTCGGAAACACCTGTCAGTTTACCCTCTTTTCGCAGGTCATCGTTTGTTATCACTTCCACGTTCCGGCCAATATTCTTGCGGTATTGCCGAAGCAGCTTGAGCGGTTCGTCGATACCCGGGCTGGATACTTCCAGTGAGAAATCGCCATTCGGGTACCAGCCTTTTTCCTCGATCTGTTTATAAAGCGCCCGGTTGATCCGTATGCACTTTTCAATGCCCAGGCCGTTATCGGCATCCAGGTATATTTTGAAATTGTTGGTGGGTTTGATCCGTGCCGATACCAGGAATACATCCTCCCCGAGGAACGGTTCCAGCAGTTTTTCAATTGCCTGTAAATGTGCTTCCTGGCTCATGATAAAAGAAGAAGGGAACGCCTCCGTTCCCTTCCATTGTTTCTTTGTCCGTTGCAAATATACGTTACCGGCGGATATTTGCCAAAACCCGGGGCTAAATTAGCCGGGCCCGGTTATTTTTATTTTAACAGGTTATCTCCCCCCGTGAGATTAACTTTGGGACATGAGTATTTTCAGAGTCCTTTTTGAGCTCCTCGTTCTATACCTGCTCTATAAGTTCATTTTCGATTTTATCATACCCGTGTACCAAACCACCAAACAGGTGAAGCGTAAAATGGGGGAAATGCAGGAACAGATGAACGAAACCGTCCGGAAACAGCAGGCAAGCAACCCATCCCCGGGGCAACAACCCGGCCCAAGAGCCTCTAAAGAAGCGGATTATATCGAGTTTGAAGAGATCAAATAATCGTTTACCAACCCAGGTTCTCGATCCGTTCCCCGGGCAGCAGCAAGTGTGTTTTTATGCCCAGTCGGGCCGCGGCATCGGTATTTTTCGGCAGGTCATCAATGAAAATCGTTTCCCCGGCGAGGATCCCGGCGCTGGCCAGGGCGTATTCAAATAGCTGGGCATCCGGCTTTCGCATACCTACCTGGTGCGAGTACCAGGCCCGGGTAAAACAATCATCAAAAAAGCGGTTTCCAAATTTTTCCCGGAACTGCTGCTGGAAGGCATCGTAGTGTATACGGTTCGTATTGCTTAACAGGTAGATATTGTATTGCTCTTTCAATGAAGCAAGGCGTTCAATGCTTTCCGTCCTGAATTCAAGTATGAGGGCATTCCATGCATCCCGTATTTCCTGATCCAGCAGCTGCAATCCCGCCTTCCGGCGTATGGCTTCATAAAATGCCGCTTCTTCAATATGACCTTTCTCCAGTTCATCAAACAGGGAGTCGGCTTTTTGAAGTGTGTACTGGTTTTGAAAACCGGTCACACCCAGTTTAGCAAAAGCCTCATTGGTTCTGCCTGTATCGATATCAAGCAAAACACCGCCGAGGTCGAAGATGATATTTTTGATCGTTGCCATGCACGAAAAAAGCGGAATCCTTTATTCCGCTTGTGGGCCCACCTGGGCTCGAACCAGGGACCCTCTGATTATGAGTCAGATGCTCTAACCGGCTGAGCTATAGGCCCCTCTTCAGGAGTTAAATACCCTTGAAGAATGAGGCTGCAAATATAATCAAAACCCGGTCAATTTAACGCTTCATTAAACTATTTGCCTTTATTTTGCAGCCTCAATACTAATTATGAAGAAAATAGGACTAATTGCGCTTGCCTCCCTGCTTACTCTTTCCATCTCGGCCCAGAACAAAAAGAAAATGGGTGGTTTTACTTCCCAAACCGGCGATCATTTCATGATACAACTCACCAGCGACCACTGGATCGGAACGCCCGACAGCATTAAATCGCACATGAAAGGGCTGGCACGCGGCCTGAATATTTACCTGATGCTCGACCAACGTTTTAAAGGCAATCCCAAATTGAGTATTGCCTTCGGACTCGGTGTAGGATCAAGCAATATGTATTTCAAAAACATGGGTATTGATGTAAAGGCCAAGACAAGCAAACTCCCCTTCAATAATCTCGACTCCCTCAATCGTTTCAAGAAATACAAACTGACCACCGCATTCCTTGAAGTGCCGATCGAATTCCGTTTTACCTCCGATCCCGAGAATGACAGCAAGGCGATCAAAGCGGCGGTTGGCTTTAAGGTAGGTACCTTACTGAACGTACACACAAAGGGTAAAACCCTGCAGGATAAGGACGGAAGAACACTGAACAATTATGTTGCAAAAGAATCTGCGAAAGGATTTTTCAACTCAACGCGAATTGCCGCAACCGCCCGGGTTGGTTATGGTAATTTTTCAGTAGCAGCCAGTTACCAGCTGAACAACATCTTCAAGGATGGGGTAGCGGCCGATGTGAAGTTATTCCAGATAGGGCTGTGCATCAGCGGACTCTGATTTTTTACACCGGAAAGAAACCGATCCCCCGCCGCAACGGGGGATTTTTATTTCCGGCTCGTGTCAATGCCTTAACTTTGCGGCTCCTCCGGTTGCTACCGGAATCTCATCATGAGCGACGAAATCAAACACGAATGCGGCCTTGCCTTCATTCGTCTGCGCAAGCCTTTCAGTTATTACCAGCAAAAATTCGGAACCGCCCTGTATGGCCTCAACAAACTCTACCTGTTGATGGAGAAGCAGCATAACCGTGGCCAGGACGGTGCCGGCATCGCGGCGGTCAAACTGAATACAGAACCCGGCTACCCGTTCATGCACCGGATCCGCAGCGCCGCCCACCAGCCGATCGCGGATCTTTTTTCCCAGATTGGAAAAGAGATCAACGAGGTGGAGAAATACCAGCCCGAAATCAAAAACCACCCGGGCCTGATGAAAGGTCACCTGAATTTTCTTGGTGAATTGCTGCTCGGACACCTTCGGTATGGTACGCAGGGAAAAAACAACATTGAATTCTGTCATCCCTTTATTAAGAAGCACACCATCCCAACCCGGAACCTGGCGTTGGCCGGAAACTTTAATCTTGTCAACACGGAAGAATTATTCGGTCTTGTAAATATCAACCCCGGGGAGTTTCAGCGGCAGAGCGACCTGGCGGCGATGATGGAAGTGCTGTATCATTTTATCGTGAAAGCCGACGAAGCCTTCCCGCAACAAATGGACATCGTGAAAGTGCTCCGCAAAGCCGTTCCCCTGTTCGATGGCGGTTTTAATTTCAGCGGTATCCTGGGGAACGGGGATGCGTTTGTTATGCGTGATGCGCATGGCATCCGCCCTTCGTATTATTATATCAATGACGATGTTATCGCAGCGGCCAGCGAACGGGCAGCCTTACGTACCGCATTCAACCTCGGAGAAGATGAAGTAAAAGAACTCATGCCCGGCTGCGCCCTGGTGGTAAAAGCATCGGGCGAGCAAAGCATTGAACAGATTGTTGAACCGAAAGAACGAAAGGCCTGCAGCTTCGAGCGTATTTATTTCAGCCGCGGCAGCGATGAGAAGATATACCGGGAACGCATTGCCCTTGGTTACAACCTCAGCAGTACGGTATTAAAGGCAATTGACTACGACCTGAAAAACACCATTTTCTCTTTCATACCGAATACCGCGGAAACAGCTTTCTATGGCCTGATCAAAGGGGCGGAGGATTATCTCAACAAGATCAAGATCGAGCGCATCCTCAGCTGGGGAAAAAATTTCGATGAGGAAAAACTCTCGGAAATGGTAAACCGGAAGATCCGGATCGAAAAGATCGCTATCAAGGATGTAAAGCTGCGCACCTTCATTACCGAAGACAGCAGCCGGAACGAAATGGTGCAGCACGTATACGACATTACCTATGGAACGGTGCGTAAGAACGCCGATACCCTGGTGGTGATCGATGACAGCATTGTACGGGGCACCACGCTTAAGGAAAGCATCGTTCGCATGTTGTCGCGATTACAACCCCGGAAGATCATCATTGTTTCTTCGGCTCCGCAGATCCGTTATCCCGATTGCTATGGCATCGATATGAGTAAACTGGGCGATTTCATCGCCTTCCGTGCTGCCATTGAATTGCTGCACGACCAGGGAAAACAAGAACTGCTTTCCACACTGCTTAACCGGTGTAAAGACCTGCAGCGTAACAACCAGTTGCACACAGAGAATGTGGTACAACAGGTCTACAAGCATTTTTCTGCGGAACAGTTATCCCAGAAGATCGCACAATTGATCACGCCGGCCGAACTTACCATTCCCGTATCCGTCATCTATCAAACAATCGAATCCCTGCACGAAGCCTGTCCGACCAACTTGGGCGACTGGTACTTTACAGGCAACTATCCAACGCCGGGCGGCAACAGGGTATGTAATAAAGCCTTCATGAATTATATGGAAGGAAAGAATGTGCGTGGTTATTGATCCTTATCCGAATATTTCATTCAGCAAGCCCGCCAGGTGAACGCCTCCTTTGAGCAACTGCTGGTTAACAATACCGATGTATTTATAGTTATACGGATACCCGAGTTTGTCCTCAGGCTTTACATCCGCATATATTTTCTCGGCAAGCTGGTAGGAGTTCCATATCCATTGGCTTACCGGTTCCGACTGCCACAGTTCCCGTTGTTCTTTCGTTGTATGATTGATCGCGGCAACATATTCCGTATAGCTGAGGTCCTGTAATTCGATCAGCCTGTCGTCCCAAACCTGGTGCAGGTTGTAGGGGTTGTTGAACCAGCTTAGCCTGATGCCGTTTCCGCCACGGTCTTCGGGCCGCCCGGTGTGCAGGGGTTGATGAACATCCCCAACAATATGAATCAGTAAGCGGAGGTACATCAGCTTTTTATCCTGCTCCAGGTCCCTGTTCTTCAACTGCGCTGTCAACCAGTTGATCTTCACGTATGCATCCACAGCGGTATCGGTGGCCAGGTAGTCTTTGAGTTGCGATTCATTCAGTCCCGACCGGAAGTTTATGTAGTGCCAGGGGCTTAAATAATTGTATACCGAATCCGCTTTAATAAAATCGGGCCAGGTGCTGGTAATGGCCATGGATTCCGTACCCAGTATCCTGAATACCTCACGTTTTGCTTTTTTCGAGAGGTAACTCTCAGCAATCTGCCCCACAATGCGATGACCCAGGGAGCCCCAGGCGAATCCGGAGAAGGGCAGATAAAAAAATACAGCCAGCAACAAGAGGGTCCTTACATAGTGTTTCATGTCTCTTTCTTTAAATGGTTGTTTATTTTATACCTGGCTTTACTCAAGCACTTCGAATAAAAGAACCTGGGCTTTTTCCAGGGGATTGAAATTATTATCGGCGATGAAAAGCAGGGTCTTGTGTCCATTGGGCAGGTTAGGGCCGAATGTGACTCCTTCGATGTTATCTGTATAAATACCAAGATCATCCATATTCAGCAACAGCGATTTTGTTGCGGGAACAAAAGAGCCTGGGTTTAAAAGGCTCTGGTTGCTTATGTCGGTGGCGCCTGCCAGATCAGCCACAAAGAGTTTGATGGTACAGGGAAGCCGGCCGGTGGAAAAAGATCGCTCGATGACAAGCAGTTTATTTTTTCCCAGGCTGAGAATATCGGGGATGCCGTTTATCTTAAATGCGTTTTCCGGCACAGCGGGATACGCAACCGGCGAAAGCTTATATGCATATTGCGCCATACATTGCCGAGTCTTCACATCGAATTTATAAATACGGGTATAGGCGTTGTTTTCCTGAGTATCGGCAGAAGGTCCATCTTCAAACAAGGGTTCTTCAACACTTACATAAAGTGTTTGGTAGTTATCGGCATAACAGATCCCTTCCAGTGTTCCGTTTCGTCTCGGACCTTTGGCTTCTGTCCGCATTTTGAGATTAGCCGGTAAACCAAGGCTATCTATGAATTTACCAACCATATCTATAAAGTAAACCGCCGGGTCTTCCAGTATATTTCCGGTCGCACCCAGTATGCGCTCACCCTCGCTGGTCCAGGCGAGCGTGTTCGTTTTTGGGTCGTACCGCATTGCTTCCGGATCCGGGGTGCGCAACGGATCCTGTTTACTGTTGGGATAGAGATTACCGTCCGGTTGATGCATATAGGTAACACCCGTAAATGCCACGCTGTCGATTGCCTGACTGCTAACGTGGATTTTTGCCACGTAATAGCGAGCTGGGTTTTTATCGCTTCGGTCGTCACAGATAAGATAATATTGGTCACGGCGGGCATCATAGTCGATTCCGGATAATCCGCCAACCGTGGTATTTCGGAACTGGAAGTTGTATGGAATCTCGTATTGCCCGATCAGCCTCAACCCTTTTATTAGTGATTCTACTTGTGAGATTTTCCTCGATGCGGTACACGCAAACAAGGAAAGAAGCAACAGCGTATAAAGAAAACGGTGTGTATGGCGGCTGTACATGAAGGCTGATTACCGGTAAAGTTCTTAAAGATAATTCACGTGGTTGTGGTTTGGTGAAAGATTTTTTATTTTTATAGAAACCGGGAGTTTGAAAAAAGTCATTATTATTCGGCATGCAAAGAGCGATCAACGATTCTGGGGAAGCGATTTTGAGCGACCGCTCAACGACCGTGGGAAAGAAGATGCTCCCAAAATGGCAAAAAGACTTCTTGAAAAGGAAAAACAAATAGATGCCTGGATTGCCAGTCCGGCACTTCGGGCAAAGAGTACAGCAGCGTATTTCGTTCAAGTATACGGCTGCGATCCGTCTGACATTCTTTTTATTTCTTCCCTTTATCATGCCCCGGCAGAGGTGTTTTACGACGTAATCAGGGGGCTTCCCGATAACCTTGTTACGGTGGCTATCTTTTCGCACAACCCGGGCATTACCTACTTTGTGAATAGCCTGGTGCCGGGTGTTTCCCTCGACAATATGCCTACTTGCGGTGTCTTTGCAATTGAAGCAGAAGCAGCCCGGTGGAAAGATTTCGAAAAATCCAGGCGGCGTTACCTGTTCTTTGATTATCCCAAAAACACGGGTGTCTGATCGATTTACCCGCCGATACAACCATTCGGTCAAAAAATACGTTAATAGTAGCCGGGGCTTTTGTTCACGAATGCAAAAAGACATTCTTCATTCAATAAATTTTTTATGAAAATTGCTTTTTTGAACCTTTTGCTGCTGCTTGCCATGAACTTGCAGGCGCAATCGAACGACTATATCATCAAACAGTCGGGTGATACAATCCGGGGAAAGATAACATTGAAAAACAACGTATTCAGGGTTGGTACCAATCCCTGGGTGGAAATAGACGCCCGGGATGTAATAAAGGTGAAAAGCGAGTATTATAAAGGAACTGTTGTGGTGCCCTGCCGGTTGATCTTGTATACCGATAATATTGATGATTACCAGATCGACTATTATAAACGCGACGCTATCGACACGGTAATGATCCTGCAGGAGGTATATACAACCCCGAAGATGAACCTATATTATGGCACCAGCGATTTCAAGGTTCCCTATTATTTTTACAAAACGCCCGGCGATTCGCTTCCTGTCCAGCTTGTCATCCGATACTACCTGGAGGGTGGATTGGCCAACTATATTAACGACAGGCACAAATACATGGGCCAAAAATCAAAGCTGGGTATCGTGGAAGACAAGGGTTATGTCAACCAGCTTTATGCCATCATGGGCAACTGCAAAAAGATACAGAGCAATGTTTGGGAGTTACTCAGCTACCGGGAATATAGTTTCAAGGAGGTGATCCGGAAGTACAACAAGTGTAAATAATATCTTTCAGCTGCTCTTAACTGATTGCCTGTTTGCGAGGTATACACCTGTAAAGATCATAAGGGCTGCAATCAGTTTGTAAAGTGTGAGTTCTTCCCTTAAAAAAAGCATTGCGATCAGTGCCGCAAATACTGGTTGCGTATAAATATAGAATCCGGCTACAGACGATCCCAATACCTTAATGCCATAAATATTGAACAAATAGGCCAGGAAGGTTCCTGTAAGTGTAACCAGGGAAATACTAAGCATGTCAACTGGTTGAAAGTGTTCCCAGCGTATCGCCGTAAATTCAGCCCAACCGAAAGGCAGCACCAATATAAGTCCGATCGTAAATATCCACCGGATCAAAACCACCGGATTGTACTTAAGCATCAGGGGTTTTACCAGGATGAAATAGATCGTGTAGGATATCGCGTTGATGATGATCAGGATATCCCCGAACAACACGTTGTTGCCATTACCTGAATTGTCTTTGGCCAGTATCAGAACCAGCGCCCCGGCAATTCCCAACAGGAGACCGGCAATTTTCCAGGGGCCGGCCTTTTCTTTAAGTAACCAGGCAGCTATGAAAACGATCAGAATCGGCGTTGTAAGCATTAACAACGAAGCGTGTATGGAATAGGTGAGGGAGAGTCCTTTTAAAAAAAACAACTGGTTAACGGCAATCCCTGTTACTGCACAAAGTATCAATCGCAGCCTGTCTTCCCGCGCTATGGAAATATTGGCTGGTTTAAGAAAAAACAAACACCAGAAAAGGATGGTGCTCACACCAACACGAACTACATTAATGCCGAAAGGGCCTGCTAACTGGGCATTGGTAAGGTGTTTTACAGCCGACAGATTAATGGCAAAGAACAGGTTCGTAAACAGCAGCGCCAGGTGTGCAGTAGTTCTCTTATTCAATGTATGCGATTAAAAAGCAAAAATAAGCAATAAAAAAAGCCATGCTGTTTTGCAGCACGGCTGATACTTACTAACCCCATAATATCGTACTAAATCGCTTGCATTTCTTTGACCTTTTCCCGGATACGGGTTTCGATCTCGTTAGACAGTTCCGGGTTGTCGGTAAGCAACTGCTTAACAGCGTCTCTTCCTTGCCCGAGTTTGTCGTTATTATAGCTGAACCAGCTTCCGCTTTTCTGCACAATACCCAACTCTACTCCCATGTCGATTATCTCGCCTACTTTAGAAATTCCTTCTCCATAGATAATATCAAACTCGGCCTGGCGGAA
>Ga0268298_10004568_pt1 | contig 13437 bp, 13 predicted proteins | sample WWTPWeurt_MetaG_FD_194462 | JGI IMG/M metagenome (GOLD analysis project Ga0268298, IMG submission 194462) | Activated sludge microbial communities from WWTP in Nijmegen, Gelderland, Netherland - WWTP Weurt | ecosystem: Engineered > WWTP > Aerobic digester > Activated sludge | place... | reverse complement strand
CCGCCGTATCATTATAAAAAACAACTCCGCTTTTCTCACCGACGCGTTCAAGCCGATGCGGGACACCAGCAAAGTTTTCAAGTGCCGCAAGAAGAGCATCCGAACGTACGTTCTGGAGACGCGCTACAGCAATCGCTGCGAGGATATTGCCACGGTTATGCTGGCCCCGAAGTGCTGTCTTCGGCCAAGGGAAAAGCTCGGATTCCCTTTCCATCACCCGTTCAAACACATGGCCGTCCCGGACAAAAATCCCTTCATCCTGCAGCATGTCTCCATCGGAAAACCACACGACTCGACCAGGGGCTTTCGCCGCGAAAGCCCGTGTGCCTTCGTTGTCTCGATTAAGAATAAGCACATCGTCTTTCTTCTGGTAACGGAAAATGATCTCCTTATCGGACACATAAGCCGTCATCTTCTTGTAGTAGTTCAGATGGTCGGGATAGATATTTGTCACTACCGCAATAACCGGAGAGTACTTATGTGAAGCAAAGGATGAAAGACGCCAGCTCGAGAGTTCAGCAACCGCCAGCGCCCGCTCTGACACTTCATCAATCGCATCCAGAAATCCTACCTGATTGATCCCTACTCGGACGATTTCCTGATTGGACTGTTCAAGGATATGAGCGATAAGAGAAGCTGTTGTTGTTTTTCCCTTAGTTCCGGTGATGCCGATCATCGGCCGCTTTACAAGCGCAGTAAAAATGCTTGCATCCATCTCGACTGGTACCCCATTCTCCAAGGCGATCCTGATATACTCGTTTGTCCAGGGAATACCAGGATTCTTCACGACCATATCAGTTTGAGTGAAATCCTCTGGACGGTGTTGGCCAAGTACATAGACTATGTTCTTGTACTTCGAGAGTTCTGCCAGAGTTGGAGCGAGGTCTTCTCTTGTTTTGATATCAGTCGCAATCACTTCACGAACGCCGACATCGATTAGAAATTTTATCACTGCCAAAGCACCTCGGTTAAGACCGATACCGAAGACCGTGATACGCTTTCCTTTGAACCATTCGCGTTTCAACATAGTGAGAGAGTCACTTTATCGATCAGTTCTTCTCATGAGGCTGGAAGCGGCATACAAACCGAGCGCCACGACACCACCAAGTATATCAGCAAGCATGTCTTTCTGAGCATCCCAAACATCCCCCTGACTCCCGAGAAAGGCAATTCCAGCCGCTGGATCACTCAGAGACACGTACCACCATTCAATAATCTCGTAACCCATCGCAACGAAAGCAACGGCGAAAAGCGGGAGGAGGTAGGTAACGAATCGACGATTAGCTGCGCCCGTTTGGTCGACCCACTCAGCAATGGCGTAGGCATAGAAACCAACGGAAAAGTGCGCGACACGATCATACATGTTTCGTTCAAAACCGAACAGTTCACCAAACCATTCAAACGGTACTCGTTCGAAAGTATAGTGCCCACCAACCGTATGCGCAAAAACCAGCACGCTCATGAGTACGTAGGCAAGCGGAGAAAACCGGACTTCCCTGAAGTACAAGACCGTCAAGCAAAGAACGATGCCGACGATCGGCAGGTTCTCAGCGTACCAGACCATTCGGTCGTGCGGTGCAACGGAAAGGACGATGAAGAGTAGGATGTAGGCGCTCAGCAGGAATCTTGGTACAAAAGCATTCAAGCGCTCCATATAAATCACCAGGGTAGCCAAGAATGCGGTTTCCGATAAATTGTACCGGGCCGCTTGCCATTATACACCCCGTTTTCAATTACCAAAACGCCATTGATGAGGAGCGAGCTGACGCCTTCTGCATACTGATAAGGATCCTCTATCGTTGCCTTATCTGTAATAGTATTCGGATCAAATACAACGATATCCGCCAAATAGCCGGTTTTTAGAAATCCCCGACCAGCTAACTTGAACTTCGTTGCTGGCTTACCGGTCATCTTGTGCACTGCTTCCTCCCAAGAAAGCGAGTGCTGGCGCCGAACATATTCGGAAAATACCCGAGGAAAAGTACCGAAATTTCTTGGGTGAACGTGATCACCTGTTTTTGCATGTTCGAGAGTATAGCCCGATCCATTTGAACTCACGATCGAGAAAGGGTGACGGATCGCTTTCTGAACATTCTTCTCCGAAAGAGTCTCTAGCGAAACAATCGCCCGGCCCTCGCTCGCGAGCAGCACGTCGATAACAACATCTTCCGGAGACTTTCCATGAAGACTGGAAATTTCTGAAACCTTGCGCCGCGTGAGCATCTTGCTGATATTTGTGATGGAGAGGATCATTGAGGAATAGTCCGTGCCACTCTTCCGCATCTCAGCTACAACTGCCTCCCGAACCTTTGGATCGCGCAACCGGGCAAGCATGAGCTTGGCGCCATTTTCTGTTATCCAGGTTGGGAGAAATGTATACAGCACCGAACCCGTGACCGTATACGGGTAAACATCAAAACTAATATCCAGCTGATTGAGTGCTGCGGTCTCAATCAGATTGAAAGCTTCCTCCATGAGCGGCCAATTCTTCTTCCCAACGGCTTTGAGATGGGAGATATGGAGTGGCACGTTGGATTTTCTCGCTACGGTAACCGCTTCCTCGACTGCCTTCGTGAGCCCTTCCCCCTCGTCACGAACATAGGTCGCATAAATCCCTTTCTCGCTCCGGACAAGGTCTACAAGCCGGAGAATTTCATTCATATGTGCACCGCGAGCATGCGTATAAAGAAGGCCCGTGGAGAATCCGATTGCCCCTTCGCGAAATGCTTGCTTCAACTGCCGTTCCATAACCTCCACTTCCGCATCATGAATCGGACGAGTTTCGTCTTTCATCGCACCCCGGCGGAGAGTTCCATGGCCGATGAGCGTAGCAAAATTTACGGCCGGACGGCGCCTCTCAAGCGCCTCATAAAACTCGGCCAGGGTAAGCCAATTGAAGTTGATTTTGCTTACGTCAGTCCATTTTTGGATAGAGCGAATGATGTCCGGACGCACAAGCGGAGCGAGCGATGCTCCGGAATTGCCGCCGACGATTGTCGTTACGCCCTGATAGAGAAGGCTTTCAAGCGATGGAAAAGCCAAAAGCTGCCAATAGGTATCCGAATGATTATTCACGTCGATGAAACCGGGTGCAACATACTTTCCCGTTGCATCGATGACGCGCTCGGCAGCGCCGTTCACATTGCCGATAGCAACGATCCGCTCCTCCTGGATAGCAATATCGCCACGAAACATTGGCTCTCCAGAGCCATCAACTAAGGTTCCGTTCTTGATGAGAACATCGTACATAACCTATCCACCGCTCATTTATCTTTATTTGACGAGCGTCACCATTTCGACAAGTCGATTCGAGTACCCCCATTCGTTATCATACCACGCAACGATCTTTACCAAATCACCATCAATGACTTTTGTCAGTGACAAATCGACGATAGAAGAGTGCGGATTGCCTATGAAATCAGAAGACACGAGCGGCTCACTGGTCACCGCGAGCACGTGAGCATAACGCGGATTACGGCTCGCCTCCGTCAAGGCAGTATTAATCTCTTGGACCGTCGTTTTCTTTTTCAAGAGAAACGTAAAATCTGTCAGTGAAACCACGACGGTTGGGACGCGAAATGACAGACCGTCAAAATGCCCTTTAAGTTCCGGAATTACCTGGGTCACAGCAATCGCCGCGCCCGTCGTTGTTGGGACAATATTCTGCGCCGCGGCGCGAGCACGACGCAAATCCCTGTGTGGACCGTCTTGCAAGCTCTGATCGGCAGTATAAGAATGAATGGTACTCATGAGTGCCTTCTCAATACCAAACCGTTCGTGCAGCACCTTAGCGACTGGCGCGAGTGAATTAGTCGTGCATGACGCATTGGAAATCATGGTCTCGCCAGCATAACCATCCGCATTTACACCGATAAGAAATGTTGGAACAGCACCATCATCACCCTTTGACGGGGCAGAGAGTATCACGTGCTTCGCACCAGCCTCAATATGCTGCGCGATCGCGTCTCGATCAGTGAGACGCCCAGTACATTCAAGAACAACATCAATTGCAAGCGCTTTCCATGGGAGCTTGAGAGGGTCCGGCTCGGCATACACAGGGTACTCTTTGCCATCGACAACAAGCTTCCTCTCTCCCGCTGTAACTGTTTTTGCATACTGGCCATAAGCCGTATCGTGCGCAAGAAGATGGGCCAAGACACTCGCCTCAGTCAGGTCATTGATCGCAACGATCTCTATTTCTGGCTTCTCCAAGGCTATCTTAAATGCTGCGCGACCAATCCGGCCAAAACCGTTGATGGCAACTCTCTTCTTTTCCATAGGCTGCATGTTAAACAGTGATTTACGTCTTCTGTACTATACTCTCTCAGGCCCTGCCAGACGAACCGAAAAGATCCATCTTCGCCTTCACAGCTTCACGGAATGCTTCTCGAGCAGGCATGAGTATTTTCCGGATATCAACGGCATCATTCGTAGGAAGTGTCTGACGAAGCGTCTGAATGAACGCTGTCTTCGTTGCAGTCTCGACATTGAAACAGGCGACACCCAGGCGGATGACTCGGTCAACCTTCTCTCCCTCCCAATCCGAAGCGCCATGGAGCACTAGTGGGAGATTGATGCGCTCACGAATCGCCGCCAGTCGATCAAAATCTGGCTCAGGCCGCTCAGGAAATGACCCGTGTGCATTGCCGATCCCAATTGCAAGGGTATCGACAGCTGTTGTCCGGACATAGGCATCGGCCTGCGCAGGATTTGTCATATACCTATCCCAATCCATATGTTCAATATCCGCAATTTCTCCTTTGTACGGAACGTTGCCCAGCTCCCCCTGAACGGTCGCGCCTTTCACATGAGCTTCACGGACGATTGCTGCGGTCGACTCCATATTCTCCTCATACGGCAATGTTGACGCGTCCATCATCACTGACTTGAAACCAATCGCGAGCGCCTCACGAACAACCGCTACATTACGGCCATGATCGAGATGGATCGCCAACGGGATATCAGGAAAATAAAAATCAGCGATATTCTTCACAAGATGATACATCGCATGGCCACCGCCATACTGAAAAGTTTTCTCCGTCATCTGAATAATGACCGGTGAGCGTTTTTCGGCTGCAGCTTCCAGAATCGCCCATGTTGTTTCAAGATTGACGGTATTGAAAGCTCCTACAGCGTAACCGCTCTTTTGGGCCTCCGTCAGGATCTTCTTGGCTGAGATAATCATAGCGTCCCGGGGTTTTATGACGATCGTCCTAAGGTTTGCTCGGCATCGAGCATCATCTTCACAAGTTCGCGCGGATACAGGCTCTCTCCACCGACAAGAACTCCTGCCATCTCGGCCTCCCAGGAGACAGATGCGAGCGTCGCTGCTTTCACTGACCCCCCGTAGATGACTGCTATACGCTCAGCCAGTACCGGGTCATAGAGCTCGGAAAAAAGCTTGCGAAGATAGACCCTGACCTGGAGGATATCTGCCGTTGAAGGCGTTATGCCCGTACCAATCGCCCAGCGCGGCTCGTAAGCAACTAATATACGCTCTGCAAAAAGTGGTGAGAGGCCAGAAAAAACCGTCCGGACAGTTCGCTCAATAACCGCTGCCGTTTCATCGCATCGGCGCTCCTCGGCCGTCTCTCCAAGACAAACAATCGGGATCAGGTTCTCCTTGAGCGCAAGCCGCGTCTTCATTGCAACGAGCTCATCGGTCTCTGCCGCGTACATACGGCGCTCGCTATGGCCAAGAATAACGTATTCGACACCTGCGTCACGAAGCATGAGAGGAGAAATCTCGCCCGTGAAGGCCCCTTTTGTTTCCCAGCCCATATTTTGAGCAGCGATTGAAAAGCCGTCCGGTATATGACTGAAGCCTCCAAGATGGATGCTCGGCGGTGCAATAATACCGCGCGCATTCGGAAACGACTTGCCGGAGGATTCGCGACGGAGCTGTGACAGATACTCGGCCACTTCCTCACGACTTTGGAGGTTCATCTTCAAATTCCCGATGACATAGAAGGGCGCCATATGATTTTCTGTCAGGCTACTTTCAACTGTTCGCGGAGAAAGGTGGCTGCTTTCTCGGGCTCGATCGATGAGATTTCGATCCCTGTTGAAAGCTCGAAGCCGGCCCAGGTCGCCGTATGCGGTGCAATTTCAATGTGCCACTGGAAATGCGGATAGTCCTTGCCATCACACGGTGCAGTATAGAGATAAAAATTATAGGCCGGATCTCCCAATCCTACATAGATTGACTGGAGTGCTTTTTGAAGAGCATCGCCTGCTGTGAATTTTTCGGCCTCAGTCATCCGCTCGAAATATGGATTAGGTCGTTTTCCTACGACCCAGAGCTCAAATGCGACACGCGACGCATACGGAGCAAAGACAACAAAATCATCGTTCTCATAGACGAGTCGCTTTCGTTTTTCCTGTTCATAATCGACCATAACACTGTAGACGCGCTGACGATGACTCTTGTAGAAGCGCTCTGCACCGGAAAGGATCGATTCGACATATGGCGCTACGACCGGCACAGCCATGAGCTGGGAGTGCGGATGCGCGACGGAAGCGCCAGCTTCCTTGCCATGATTATGAAAAATCTGGATATAATTGACGCTCGCCTTGTTCATAAGCGCGAGATAACGGTCCTGATACGCGTCAAGGAGCTCCGCTACCTGCCAGTTCTCGAAAAGAGCGATCGAGCGATCCGCATCGCGCGTCACGATGACCTCATGGTATCCAACGGCAGACATGCCGAAATACGGACCATCAGCAAGCGACTTCGGACGACCATTTGAACGCGATACTGCCGGATACTTGTTGGGAAAAACCCGCAGGCTCCAGTCGCCGTCCGGGCGCATATAGATGAGTGTGTCTTCCTCTTGCCCGCTTGCTTCTGGATTCTCAAAAATATCCGGGCTCTTGGCCGTGTCAGCGCGGGGCGGAGCAACAAAGTCATCGGGACGCTTTGCTCGGGCTGTCGCTATGATGACCCAGTCCCCGGTCACCAGATCCTGCCGAAGTTCGGATACTCCTTGACGCTTGTTTTCTTCTCTGGCTGCCATGGTATGTGTTTTTGTTCGTGTTTTCCTACTCCAGATCCTCGGCTAGGACTTGTAGTCACCTATCCTGTACTGCCCGGTCAAAAGACGCCATTTTGTCTTGAAGAGATCGATAAGCACCTGGATGAAACCGTTTGGGCCGGTAAGACTCACGGTCGAGCCTTCCTCATTCATCCAGCGGACTGGGATTTGTTTCACTTTGAAGCCCAGCTTTTCCGCGAGTACGATGAGCTCGAAATCAAAACCGAAACGATCAACCACCATTCGGCTCGCGATCGCCTCCGCAGCCTTTCCAGAGAGAACCTTGAACCCACACTGCGTATCTGGATAGCGCCAGAGCCCCAAGATGATGCGGATAAGCCAATTGCCTCCCTCGCCCATGATTTCCCGATGACGCGGCTGATGGACCTGGATGAATGAGCCTTCGATCTTGCGCGATCCGATTACAACATCATAGCCTTCTTGGAGGAGTGGGAGGCTCGCATCAAGATGTGAGATGGCTGTTGATCCGTCAGCATCGAGAAAAACCCGGTATGTTCCCTTCCCTTCAAGAAGCGCCTGACGGACGACGTAGCCCTTGCCGTGGTTCTCGGGATTATTGACAACTCGAAGGTGCGGAACGGTAAGTGCATAGTTCCGGGCTACCTCAGCTGTATTGTCCGGTGATCCATCAACGACGACGATAATCTCATAGGTAAACGTCTTGCTCTTGAGATAGCGATCAATCTCGAGCAAGTTATGGCCGATGCGCTCGCCTTCTTTGTATGCAGGAATCAAGACCGACAGGTATGGGGTCTCCATAGGAACGAAACAGTCAAAGCTTACGGCTTTATTGTAGCATAATAATCCCCAGTCCCGGGGAAAACCAGCCGCGGACAAGGAAGCTACAACGAGGAGAAATTTCATCACGCGCCTTCATCTTCCCCTGCTATCGGTCGGGCTGCCGGGAATCGAACCCGGCCTACGTGCACCCCATGCACGCGTACTGCCGATATACTACAGCCCGAATAACTTGTAGTCCCTGCGCTATTAAGAGGAAAGGAGTGTTTGAAACAGAGTGAGGATATCAAACTGGGAAGAAATTGAAAAGGAGTCTCTTGTGGAGGCTCCTTCTTGCCGCGTTGCGGCGGTGGCCCTGGGGCCGAAAGACGGTCATCTGCCGCCAGATTGCTTTTTCTCTTCCCCGAACGCCGGAATACCGTGTTCAGCGAGATGGTAGGATGTGTCTTCCATGTTCGGGTTCACGCTGCCATCATCCAGTCCGGTCCGATCAATAACCAGCGCCAGCCTTTCCCGAATGGTTTGCTCGGGGAGATCCAGGCGCCCTACTTGGTTCAGATCATCCATTTTATGCTCCTTTGAATCAGGGTAGAGGCATCGCCCCTACAAAACAGAGAAAAACCCCGCTGATACGCACGGATGCGATTCAGCAGCAGGCCACCATATTCCCAGTCACCAGCCAGGAAATATACGCTATCCTATACCTATTGGATTTTTTTGCAAGGGCATACAAAAAGGCCCCATCAGGGGTCCTTTTGGAAGATGCTTCTACAGTTACCTATTCAAGGATACCATCGAGATTTACATCGTAGAGGATCTGCTCCTGGACGAGGCGATACTTCAGGATCTCGGACTCTTCGAACCAGATCGGGATCTCGCGTTCGGCCTCCTCCGGACTATCAGAGCAGTGCACCAGATTTCGAACAGCACGGTTGTCGATAGAGGAAAGCGCGTAGGAATCCACGGTCAGGTCGCCGCGAATCGTGCCGACATCCGATGTGGTCGGTTCAGTCCCGCCGACGAGCTTCTTCACGATAGCGACGGACTGGTTGCCCTCGACGACGAACGCGAGGACCGGGCCTGATGTGAAAAAATCGACGTTCGCCTGGATGATGTCCTTGCCGTACTCGATCGGCTCCTTGTCGATAGAAAGCCCCTGAGCCTTGCGATCATCGACGACGCGCCCGCCCTTCTTCAGGAACCATTCCTCGTCTTTGTTATAGTGCGTCCAGCACTGCTCCGCCTTTGGGAGGATGAACTTCATCGCCACGAACTTGAGGCCGGTATTCTCGATGCGCGACAGGATAGTCCCCATGAGCGAGCGCTGGATAGCGTCTGGCTTCAGGATGACGAGCGAACGTTCTTTCTTCGGATGCGCGGCGACCATAGGCTCTTCCTTTATGAAAAACAATTACGCTCGGACTCTAACACGAAATTCATTTTACTGCAAGGGTCTCGCGTTATTCTTTCCTCTTGCAGCGGTTTTCCCGACACGTATAGACAATGTCGCCATCGGTATCCGTCCGACGGATTGCAGCACCGTGCGCTGAAAGCCGAGCAAGGACACTCGCATGCGGATGACCATAGCTGTTCTCCCCAACTGAGATGACCGCTTCGTCTGGCTGTACGAGATCAAGAAATGCATCGCTCGTCGAATACTGCGAGCCGTGATGTGCCACTTTGAGAATAGCAGAGGGCCCGATATCCGGGATGAACTGTTCCTCATCCGGCAGATCCCCCGCGAGGAGGAAGCTCGTCTCGCCGAATTCGAAACGAGCAACCACACTCCCCTCATTCGTCTCAGGCACATCGGCTGGAAGCGGCGCATATGGATAAAGGAAAGAGAGCCGACCGCCCTCTGGCAAATCAAGCACTGTACCGCGAAGCGCCGGGATGATCCGAGCACCTTCACGCTCGAGGTCGCGATAAAAGAGAAACGCTGATTTCGTATCGGTCCGGGCACCGGTATCGGCAGCCATCACCACTTGATAGCGTTCGAGAAGAGCTGATAATCCGCCAACATGGTCGGCATCCGGATGCGTCGGAATGAGGAGTTCGATCGTCCGGTCGTAGAACGGCACATAGCGGCCGATCCGAGAGAGAAGACGCCGCCCATCGCGACCGCCATCAACCAGGATCTGGTTCATGCCCTGCGAAATAAGAATGGCGTCTCCCTGTCCGACCGAGAGAAAAACAACGCGCGTCTCATCGATATCGGTATGGATAAGGTAGAGCCATGCGCCAAATACCACTACTAATACTGCAAGAAGTATTAGGAAAGTTGTTTTAGTGGCCCATCCCCAATGCATAGCGTTTGCGTATTTTCTCTAGTCCGAAAAAAACAGCGCCCAAACTGACGTACCAGACTACAGTAAAAACCGGTGAACTGTCGAGACCAGAAAGGGTTGCCCAGGGGACGCCAGAAAAGATCTCGGCTGAACGAATGATCACCGCGAGCGGTAACCAGGCAAAGGGCAGTACGAGGAAACCGATCGTTGGAATAAACGAGGTGAACGCGATAGCTGCAAGACCGGTAAACATGGCGATCGGGACGAGCGGGAGGATGAACGCATTTGCCAATGGGGCGACGAGCGAAAGCGTACCGAAGGCCCCGACAATGACAGGTAGCGTGAAGAGTTCGATAGTGATAGTCGTCAGGAAAAGCGCAGCTGCCTTGCCATACCAATGATGGAAGAATCCGAAAGTCTCAAAATGCCGCGCAAAGACAAGGAGTGCCAGGGTCGCGAGGAAAGAGAGCTGAAAACCGACATCATAGCGAATGAGCAGCGGATTTGCTACGAGCATAATAGCGCCGGCAATGAGGAGTCCGTTCCATGATGCCGCCGGACGACCGACAAGGTAAGCACCGAAAGCGAGCCAGGCCATAAGCGCGGCGCGGAACGAAGCAGCTGAGCTGTCGATGACGAGAAGGAAAAAGATAAGCCCAATGACTGCCACTATAACTGCCCAACGCCGCCAAAGCCCGAGGCCAAGAGCGAGAATAACGAGTCCCTCCGCAACGATGCTCATGTTGTATCCGGAGACTGCAACAATATGCGATAGTCCCGCGCGAGCAAACGCATCACGGATCTCTGGAACAAGACGGTCGCCTCCGCCCACGAGAAGGCCTGCAAGGAGTCTGGATTCCGGTTCGGGAAGGAGCGCACTCACCCGGCTTTCAAAATCAGACCGGATCAAGAAGAGTATCTGGCGAAAACCGGATACTCCCCTATCTACTGATGCCTCAAAATGGCCACCGCGCTCACACGCATAGCCGATGCCCCGGCTCGCAAGGAACATACGGTAATCGAAATCCGAAGAAAAATTTTCAGGCCGTTTTAACTGGCAGGAAAAGTCAATCCTCTCGCCAGGCTGCCCAATGAAATCGATCGCAGCACGATACAGGATATCGCCGCCAGTCCAGTCGTTAGCAACGGGACGAAGCGCTACCGGCTGATAGAACACTCGAGTCTCTCCGCGGTCGATGATTTCGACCAGGCCAGAAAACTGAACCTCTCCGGCAAGTCCCTGCCAATGTTCGGCTGACCGGGCATACAAAAATATCCCGCCCCAGAAGGCAACCGCAAGCGCGATGCCGTGAAAAACCTGCTGGCGTGATGAAATGAGGGCGATGAAAGCGATGCCGCCGGCAGTAAGAAGAAGTCCGATAACAATCGCTTCATGGAACAGCCACGCAGCAAGTCCCATGCCCGCGATCACTCCAATCGCCACCTCCTTCATCCATTGCGACATATCCCGTCTGCGCTCCTTCCGATACCCAGCAGAAGGTAAAAAATTATTGGTCGAATTTCTCCAGGACGCGACGAAAACCGCGAGCCGACCCGAACGATTGATATACACTTGCGAAACGGATATAGGCCACCTCATCGACATCCTTCAACTTGTCGAGAATTATCGTGCCAATATCCCGGCTTGCGATCTGATTTTTCTTCGCTTTCTCAGCGACGGTGTACTCGATCGCACCGATGAGTTTTTCCATCCGGCCCTGATCAAACGGCCGTTTCTCGAACGCCTTCCGGAGGCCCGTTTCGATCTTCTTCCGATCGTACGGCTGGTGACTACCATCCTTCTTCACGACTGACACGCGGAACAGTTCGGCCTGCTCATACGTCGAGAAGCGTGCCTGGCAAGACAGGCACTCGCGGCGGCGGCGGATGACGCGTCCCTCGAGCGTCTCGCGCGAGTCGGTCACTTTCGATTCCGGATGATTGCAAAACGGGCAGCGCATAGTAAGAAAATAGTGTGTCCCTCACTCTAGCAAATCGGGCTAAAAAGAAAAGGCCGCCCAGAGTGATACTCAGGCGGCAGAACGTTAGAACACGCAAGAATCGGCACTCTGTGATTCAGAGCCGACGTGGTGGCTTCGGTCTCGGAACAACCGTGACCACACGAGGGGCACCCTTTTTGTCAGGATAGTAATCCTTCGAGAGTACAGTCTGATCACAGCGATTCTCAAGCGGACACAGGGCACAGCTCTGTCGATAGCGTCTGAGTACGGATGGATCACTCCAGTCCGCATCCGGGTCATTGACTGCTAGGCGGCATGCCTCGCGCGAGAGCACGAAGAGGAGCTCCGAAAACAGTACCGGGTCCATATCAAGAAATTGGTCAAGATATGACCGACCGATAGCGTCCCCAACCGCTAGGATCGGCTTCGGCGAATACGAACCCTCTGAGAGCCCGATCATGCCCGTACTGATGAGCACTCGCAAGTGATGAAAGTCCACTGGAAACGACATGCTAATCCGCGGAATGAATCCCGCCCGCATGAGGTTGATGGAGAGGAGCGCGCACATCTTTTCCTTGAATGCGTAGAAGCCCCGATCCCGCGGCAGGAGATCATATCGCTCCTTATTTATCACCCGGGCCCGCACTTCGGCCTCAGTCGTCACCCCCTCATACACGTTGAGGATATCGCCATCCCAACCAGCAATGAGAGTTTCAGAGTTGCGCCGCCAAGCCTCACCATAACGTTGATGCTCCGGCACCGTCACGAACACATACTCAAGCCGCCGATCAATTTCAGACGCCGAGAGCTTGGCCGCACGGTATGGATCAAAGAGTTCGGGATATTTCTTCCGAAGCTCGATCGCCCGCGCAGTCGCCATATGACTCCGCACCTTCCCCCGAAGGAGATGAGTGACAAAGAACCAGTCATTGGCTGTCCAATCAGAAAGATCTTTCGGATCCACCATATGGTGGGGTACTCTGGCCAGATGTTCTGGTAGATAAGGAAACTCGTAGTCTTCACGAGCCGGAATAAGAAGGGCGAAATTACCACGGACCCTTCGCCAATTGGTAACGATCTCCACGATACCCCCCTTCGGAAGCAGTTTGGTTGCCTCTGATTATACCGGAAAAATGCCTGTTGGCAAGAGTAGCCTCTGGGAGAAGAAATCTAGCGTTCTCCCTTTGATAGAAAAGAGTTGCTTCCGAAAACCCGAGGAACGCCCTGGGTAGATCGACGGGCAAGAAGACCGTTACTGCTTTCGGATGGTCAGAGACCGCATCAGAGCATTCAGCTGGTTGGGACTCGGGTCCAGATCACCATCCTTCCGCAAAAGATCAAACGAGCCCTCGATGCAGTCCTTTTCAAAACAATGCTCGTCCTTTCTGAGGTATT
>Ga0268298_10004567_pt1 | contig 13446 bp, 14 predicted proteins | sample WWTPWeurt_MetaG_FD_194462 | JGI IMG/M metagenome (GOLD analysis project Ga0268298, IMG submission 194462) | Activated sludge microbial communities from WWTP in Nijmegen, Gelderland, Netherland - WWTP Weurt | ecosystem: Engineered > WWTP > Aerobic digester > Activated sludge | place... | reverse complement strand
TGCCCGAACATACTTTCTATCTGCACTTGAAAGAAACCGAATTTCGTTTTAATCATCGCCGTGATAATCTCTATCATCAGATTCTCAAATTATTACGTTTAAACCCGCTTTAACTTCCTAAGACCCTTTACGAAATCGTATTAATGGCACGCCATGAATATAAATTCATATCTTCATCAGCGGCAGAACGGGGCTGTATTTGTGACGGGCTTAATTTTTTTGCTGGTTTTGTCTCTGCTGGGTATAACAGCCGCAAAGATGGCAACGATAGAAGAACGAATGTCTGCCAATATACGAGATCGTATGCTCGCAACGCAAGCGGCTGAAATGGCTTTGCGTTATGCCGAACACCACATTCGTGATAATGATCCATCCACGAACTCACCTAAATCAATTGAAGGGATGAGTGAATTTGATACGAACTGCACCGATGGATTTTGTTATTACGGTTCTGGTGTAGATGCTCCGGCCGTGTCGTCATGGACTACGTATTGCACTCCTGCTTGCCCCATCAGCTACGTTACGGGCAATATTTTTAGAGTTGACGGTGTTGCATATACAGCACCTAATTTACCTGTTGGGGTGCCAGCGCCGACTTATTTGATTGAAGGAATTCAGAAGACCCCGCCAGGTAATTTTCTAAGATATTACTACCGCATCACGGTTCGAGCTCAAGGAGCCAAGCAAGGCACTGTAGTGTGGTTACAAGAAGTTTTTAGGCCATAGGTTTACGAGAAACAGGGATATGAAGATCATGAAGAAAATATTTATTACGGTGGAAAGTGTGATTGGCTTCTTATTGGCTATCTTGACGAGTAGTGTTCTGGCGCTACCCCCCCTTTCAAATACCCCTCTTTTTCTAGGCGGTAACATTTCTCCCAATGTTATGTTCACACTTGACGATTCCGGGTCTATGCATTTCGAAATTATGCCGGAAGATTTGATTCTTCAAGATGTGCGTTATATGTTTCCTCGTGCTTCAGGGGTTTATGGCGCAGCAGATTACAGCAGCTATGTCGTCGATTTTGACCCAACGAACAAATATACCGCTTCATTACGTTCCAGTTATGTCAACAAAATCTATTATGACCCAACGGTAAGATATTTGCCTTGGAGTAACTCTGACGGGTCGCTGATGAGTAATGCCACTCCTACCTGCGCTTACCATAATCCGTTCAATACTGCAGCAGGCTGCCGTGATCTTACGGCCAACAATACACAAACTGCTCGTTGGCTTAAAGATGATGGAACTCGCTCATCCAGTTTGTCAAAGACATTCTACCCTGCGGTATATTACAAATATAACAGTGGTAGTATCAATAATGTCAGCAGTTATACAGAAGTCGAAATAAAATCCTCCACTGCGACTTATACCGGCGGGCCGAATCGTCTAGATTGTGCTGCTGCACCTACTTGCACTTATGCTGAGGAAATACAGAATTTTGCCAATTGGTATACGTACTATCGTTCTCGCATTTTATTGGCTCGCGCGGGCATAGGCCGGGCATTTGCTGCACAAGGTAACACTATGCGTGTTGGATTTGCAGCCATCAATAAAAGCTCTACAACGGTCGATGGCGTGGCAACAACGGTGGTGAAAAGTGGTGTGAGACAATTTACCGGCACTGACAGGACGAATTTCTTTACCAACCTTTATGATCATGATATTCCTGCATTGGGTACGCCGTTGCGGGAAGCGGTGTTAGCAGTGGGTGAATATTTCAAGAGAACTGATGATAAAGGTCCATGGGGTGAGACACCGGGTACTACCGGAGGCACACAACACGTTTGCCGTCAAAATTATAATATATTGATGACGGATGGCTATTGGACTGAAGGTTCTGTGTCGGGTCTAGACAATTCTGATAATTTGTCTGGTTCGGCCATCACAAATCATTCTTCGCCAGCAACTCCGGCAACTTATACATATGCCCCCGCTCTCTCATATTCAGATGCTTATAGTGACACATTAGCCGATGCGGCCATGCAATACTGGAAAAATGATTTGCGTACGGATTTATCGAATAAGGTACCTGTCAATCCCCATGACCCGGCATTTTGGCAGCACTTGGTGACTTTCACCGTCGGTTTGGGGGTAACAGGTACACTAAGCGCATTACCTTCCGGAGCGCAAACTTGGCCTGATCCAACAACGGGTGATGCAGTAAAAATAGATGATTTGTGGCATGCAGCTGTAAATGGAAGGGGGGAGTTCTTTAGTGCTGCTGATCCTACAGCATTTACCAATGCATTAACCAGCGCACTTAAAACGATCGTGGCACGGACCGGCTCAGCATCAGCAGTGGCAGCCAACTCAAACTCATTGACGACAAATGGGCGTGTTTATCAAGCAAAATTCAATAGCGGTGATTGGAGTGGGCAATTATTGTCAATTCCAATTAGTTCTGCTGGCGTATTGGGTACTCCTGAATGGAATGCGGGGGATGTATCGCTTGCATCAAGAACGATTATTCCAACTTCTCGAGTTATTATTACAAAGGGCAGCAGTGACGGGGTTTCATTTGAATATAGTAATCTTACTACTGCACAAAAAACTGCACTCAACAAAAATGCTTCCGGTACTACAGATAACTGCGGTCCCGAAAGAGTGTCATTTTTGCGAGGAGATTCGGTACGTGAAAGCGCAAGTGGGACATTCACATGCGCTAGCTCCACATCAGTCAATAATTTTCGGGTTCGTCCTACCAGTAAGCTGGGTGATATTGTCAACTCCGGGCCGCTCTATGTAGGAAAACCTATCGCGGGTTATTCCGATGTGGATCATCCCGGTTATGCTTCATTTAGAAATAGCTATAAGGATCGGACTCCCATGATATACGTTGGCGCCAATGACGGGATGCTGCACGGATTTAATGCTTGCATTGCTGGGGTGACGGCGGGATGTGCGGCTGGCGATTCGGGTAAAGAGCTGTTAGTTTATGTTCCAAGTGCTGTTTATGACAATTTAAGTCGATTGACAGACAAGGATTATGTTGCTAACCACCGCTATTTCGTGGATGGATCTCCAATGACGGGGGATGTTTATTCGAGTGCAACTTCAAGCTGGAGAAGTATACTCGTTGGTGGGCTGAATGGCGGTGGTCAAGGCTACTATGCCTTAGATATTACTAATCCAGCGGATGCATCAAAAGCAGCGCCAACTTTTACTGCTGCGAATGCTGCAAATTTACTGTTGTGGGAGTTTACCAATGCTGATGATAGCGATATGGGGTATAGCCACAATCTGCCGCAAGTTAACTCATTTACAGGTCAAGCGACGCAAATTGTCAAGATGGAGAACAATCAATGGGCTGTGATAATTGGTAATGGTTATAACAGCGCAGGCGGCAAAGCGGTTCTTTATATCCTATTTATTTCTGGGGGTGAAGATGGCACCTGGACAGTCGGCACGGATTACATTAAGTTGATCGCCGATGCAGGTACGGGAAATGGTCTTTCGACACCAACACCATTTGATACCAATGGTAATGGTAAGGCCGATGTGATATACGCGGGTGATATCAAAGGAAATTTGTGGAAATTCGATGTGAGTTCTGCTACACCTTCGAGCTGGAATGTGGCTATTAGTCGAACACCTTTATTTGTATCCGGTACGTCAAAACCTATTATTTCTCCACCTTCTGTAAGTTTCCACCCGAAAGGTGGTCAGCTTGTTTTATTTGGGACGGGGAAGTACTTGGAAACTGCTGATACCACAAATACAAGTGCGCAGACTATCATATGGGGTATGGGATAATAATACGGCAGCAACGGTAACGTCGGGTGCGCTTGTGCAACAAGTGAAAACAGATGGAACAGTTAGAACCGCGACACAAAATGCGGTGTCCTACTCAACCACAATTAAGGGCTGGTATGTAAATCTGCCCGTTAGTGGTGAAAGACTTACAGGTGTGCCTAGTTTGGAAGATGGGATTTTTGTATTCACGAGTATCGTGCCATCCGCATCACCTTGTGATTTCGGAGGTAGAGGATTCGTAAATGCAGTCGATTTCTTGACTGGCGGGATGCTTTCTTCGCCTGCGTTTGATACCAATAGAAATAGAGTTCTTGCGCTTGACGATGGCTTGTCTGCAGGCATAGAAATTGGGTTTTCTGTAGGTGGTGTCACACGTATCAGAGGTCACGCGGATGATGATAGGCTGGTGTATTCAAAAGCTGATGGTACGCTAGATCAGACAACAACGGCAAAAGGTGCTGCCGGATTACGCGGCCGAGTTACGTGGCGAGAGCTAATGCATTGATATTAAATCAATGAACATGATAAAAGTTAGATTCTAGGAGATTAAAGAGATTATGGATTCAACACCCCGTTTATTTAGTGTGATGGGTTTTACTTTGATTGAGCTTATGATTACAGTCGCAATTCTAGGTATTCTTGCTTCAATTGCTGTGCCGTCTTATCAGAACTATGTGAGGCAATCTAACCGAGCTGTTGCAAAATCACTGCTTTATGAAAACGCTCAATTCATGGAGCGATTTTATTCCCAGAATAATCAGTATGATGCAACAGTCGGGGCGGATGGTATAGCAAATGCTGGCGGAGATGATGTGGCTGTTACTTTACCTATTACGCAATCGCCGAGAACTGGCACGCCGCAGTATAATATTTCGCTTCAAGCAGTAGCAAACAATACTTTCATGCTTCAAGCAGTTCCGGTAGGTTCTATGGCAGGCGATGTATGTGGCACACTTACTTTGAGTAATACCGGAGCTCAAGGTGCAGGCGGGGCTGTTGCAGACTGTTGGAATCGATAATTCACATTCCGCTAACTTAGTTTGAAAAATCCATTATAAATAGTCTGTTAAAGAAAATGAGGCGGTAGCTTATTCCCTGATTTCCTGTTCAATCTGGTCAGCCGTCACATGACGGACATCTTTACCTTTGACCATATAAACAACGTATTCAGACATATTTTTTGCATGATCGCCAATGCGCTCGATGGCTTTTGCGACAAATACTATCTCCAGGCAAGTTGAAATTTTCCTGGGATCTTCCATCATAAAAGTAATCAATTGACGCAAGATGGAGCGGAATTCTTCATCGACGAATTCATCCTGCCGCACAATTTGCGCAGCGGCATTTAAATCCAAGCGGGCGAAAGAATCAAGCGCCTTGTGCAGCATATCCATGGCAATACTGGCAACATGCTTAACTTCATTAAAACGCGGAATGTGCATACGATCCGTTGAATAAATCAATTTTGCCATCCGGGCGATTTTTGCAGCCTCGTCGCCGATGCGCTCCAAATCCGTGATTGTCTTGATTACCATCATGATCATGCGCAAATCGCTTGCAGTTGGTTGTCTGCGCGCAATAATCTGATTGCAGATCTCATCAATCGAAACTTCCATTGCGTTGACGCGGTGATCACGGGTAATCACCAGATCAATCAGCTCTTCGTTACCACTGGTCAGCGCATCAATCGCATTTTCGATTTGTTCTTCAACAAAGCCCCCCATTTGCAAAACGCGCGTGCGCACTTCTTCAAGGTCAGCGTCGAACTGCTTGGAAATATGTTCTTTAGTTGCCATGGTCTGCCTTTTGAAGATTTGAAGTATGTGATGCTTTACGGTCTTAATTATCCATGCTTAATACTAATTAGACAGTAATGGTGCGTACACCTTTATCTGTTCCCAATAATAACGTATCTGCGGGGCGCCGGGCAAAAAGGCCGTTGGTTACAACACCAGTGATCTGATTGAGCGTTGCTTCCAATTCCACCGGATTCATAATTTGCAAACCATGCACATCCAGGATGACATTACCATTATCCGTGATGAAGCCTTGACGTAAGGCCGGATGTCCGCCTAGGTGCACAATCTCACGCGCCACATAGCTGCGTGCCATTGGTATGACTTCAACGGGCAGCGGGAAGTTGCCAAGAATATTCACTAATTTGCTTTGATCGGTAATACAGATGAATTTCCGGGCAACCGCCGCGACAATTTTCTCCCGTGTCAACGCACCGCCGCCGCCTTTGATCATATGTAAATGTTCGGTGATCTCATCCGCGCCATCGACATACACGGGAAGATCGATAACATTATTCAGATCCAGTACTTCGATACCATGCCCTTTGAGGCGTTGTGCCGTTACATCTGAACTGGCAACTGCGCCTTCGATCTTATTTTTAATTTTGGCTAATTCATCTATAAAGTAATTAGCAGTGGAGCCTGTGCCTACCCCAACAATACAACCCACAGGAATATGCTGAATTGCAGCTGCTGCAACCGCTCGTTTTTGTTCGTCTTGTGTCATTTATGGCCCTATCCAGACAAAAATTGATATAGCCCGTCAGGATAGCGTTATCTGCGAATTTAGACAATGCTTCTAACGATCCGTGTTATTAATCAAACTCGGGAAAATCGCCGGGTTTGTAGACGGCAATATGCCTGATCAATCCTTCCGGTGTGAAGTATATGCGTTCCAATCCTTGCCGTTTTACCTGCTCTCCGGAAGAAGTATCTATACCGGTCATTGTAAACGCGAATTCCACGCTATTATTTTCAATACCGCGATATCCGGTAACTTCCCAATGGGCATCAGGAAAGCGATCAAAGAAGCTGACCATCATGGCATGAATGGCCGAGCTGCCTTTGTATTCACCGAAGTAAGCAGAATAATAAGTGGCATCGGCAGCAAATAGGCGCTCGATCTGCACCAGGTCGTGATTGTTGGATAAAGTGACGTAATTTCTTGCCAGTTCGATGGATTGCCCGGTGTTCATTGATTCTACTCACATAAATACTTGCTGAAAGTCATGCTGTTTGTGATTCCGCGCGGGTAAAGATCCATTCATCTTTGCTACTATCCTCTTGACTGAAGCGGTAACCTGCCACATCGAAGTTTTTAATGGCCTCGGGGTTTGTGAGTTTGTTTTGGATAATGTAGCGGCTCATCATACCGCGGGCTTTCTTGGCGAAGAAGCTGATAATTTTGTAAACACCGTTTTTCTGATCCTTGAAAACCGGAGTGATAATCCGTGCGTTGAGTTTGCCGGGTTGGATGGACTGGAAATATTCATTCGAAGCGAGATTGATGAGGATGTCATCTTTTTGTTTGGCCAAATCCTGGTTGAGTGCTTGGGTGATTTTATCGTCCCAGAATTCGTACAAATTATTGCCGCGCGGATTCTTGAACTGAGTGCCCATTTCCAGCCGGTAAGGCTGCATCAGGTCCAGCGGGCGCAACACGCCGTACAGTCCCGACAAAATACGCAAATGATCTTGCGCGAACGCCAGTTCGTTTCCGGTCATCGTGTCGGCATCCAAGCCGGTATAGACATCGCCTTTGAACGCGAGGATCGCTTGCTTGGAATTTCTCAGCGTAAACGGGCGATTCCAGGCAAAGTAGCGGTTGGAGTTGAGCGTGGCCAATTTAGAGCTGATCGACATCATCGCACCGATTTGGCTGGGCTCCAGTTTTCTCAGTTCATCGATCAGCATCGCCGAATCGTCGAGAAAATCCGGTTGTGTATGCGCTTGCGTCAAGGGGGGTGTTTCAAAATCCAGTGTTTTCGCCGGTGAAATAACAATAATCATGTGTTTTCATCCTGAAATAAAAAATACTATCAGATTTAATCACGGCACGAAGGTTACTTGTAATTTGTATCCTCAACCCCAAACTATTGCTGGTCTAATCTATCAAATATTTTTTTGCTGATCGGAGGAGCAAATCATGCTTGGATATCGTAATTTTATTTTGCTGTTGACGCTGGCGCTGCTGATGCCGGTTGATTTATTAGCGCAGCAGGGCAATGGCGTAGAAAGTCTGCGCCAAACCAGCAAGGCATTTGCGGAAGTCGCGCGCAAGGTTTCGCCGTCGGTGGTGTTGATCCAAGTTGAACGGGAAACCGAGGTGGCGCAAATATCGCCGTTTGGCGACGGGCAGCAATGGCCGTTCGGCGATGATCTGTTTAAGCGTTTTTTTGGTGATCGCTTCCCGGATATGCCGCGTTTCAACGCGCCGGGAGGCAAGCAACAGGGAAGACAACGTGCTGTGGTCGGACAAGGCTCCGGCTTCGTTTTTGCCGCCAATAATAACAAAACCTACATTTTGACCAATAATCATGTGATCGAAGGGAACGACAAAATCAGCGTCAAGTTTCTCGATGGCCGTGAGTTTGAAGCAAAAATCAAAGGCACCGATCCTAAGTCGGACATCGCCGTGATCGAAATCGAAGCCAGCGGTCTGCCCGTTGTGCAAATCGGCGATTATTCCCAGCTGGAAGTCGGCGAATGGGTAGTTGCCATCGGCAATCCCTTCGGTTTGAGCCATACCTTGACGGTCGGCGTGGTCAGCGCGAAAGGCAGGACTTCGTTGGGTATTAACGATTACGAAGACTTCATTCAAACCGATGCTGCGATCAATCCCGGCAACTCCGGCGGACCGCTGGTCAATCTCGACGGTGAAGTGATTGGCATGAATACCGCTATTTTTAGCCGCAGCGGCGGCTACATGGGCATCGGTTTCGCCATTCCGATCAACCTGGCCGCACGTATCGCCAATCAATTGATCGAGAAAGGTGAAGTGGAACGCGGCTATCTCGGCATTATGATCCAACCGCTGACGGCCGATCTGGCGAAATCCTTCGATTTGAAGAACGACAAGGGCATTTTGATTGCGCAAGTGACAAAGAATTCGCCCGCCGACAAGGCAGGACTCAAGGCCGGTGATGTGATCGTGAATTATCAGGGGCGGCCGATGAGCGATACCGGTGACTTCCGCAATCAAGTCGCCTTGGCGCAACCGGGCAGTAAAGTGGAATTCGATATCATTCGCGACGGCAAGCAACGCAACATTTCGGTCAAAGTCGACAAACTCAGCGATCACAAGCAGGCCGCGCAAGAATCATCGCAAGCCAGCGAGAAATTGGGCATCGTGGTACAAACGATTACCGCCGATCTAGCGAAACAACTGGGTATCAAAGCCGGAAAAGGCGTGATCGTGACCGAAGTGGCGCCGGGATCGGTCGCTACGATGGCGGGTATCGGCCGCGGTAGCGTAATCCTTGAAGTCAATCGTAAAGCTGTCAATACCGCTGCCGAGTTCGATCAAGCGATAAAAAACAGCGCCAATAATAAAGTGCTGTTATTGGTTCGGGATGATGAGGTGTCGCGCTATGTGGTGCTGAGCTGGCGTTGATCGATTCGAGCCGTTTGCTGGCGCTTTGGTTGTGGCGCGTGGTGTGCGCTTTATAGCCAGAGCGCGAGCGCAGCGCTCATACTGGTGGAATAGCCGACGGTTTTTGAGCCCTCGGCTTTATGATGTATGCTGAGCATTTTTGATACGAATAGCGCATTGATCGACCATGAACATTGCCCCGGAAATTCAAGCATTACAGGCCGACATGCAATGTTGGCGCAGACACATCCACCAGCATCCGGAAACGGCGTTTGAAGTAATCGCAACCGCCCAATTGATTGCCGATCTTCTGCAACAAGCCAGGATCGAAGTGCATCAAGGTTTGGCGAAAACCGGCGTCGTCGGCGTACTGCGCCGTGGCAATAGCCGTAACAGCATTGCGCTGCGCGCCGATATAGATGCGCTTTATATCCAGGAACAAAACCGCTTCGATCACGCTTCCTGCCACAGCGGCAAAATGCACGCCTGCGGCCACGATGGGCATTGTGCCATGCTACTCGGTGCCGCTCACTACTTGGCTAAGCATGGCCGCTTCGACGGCACCGTGTATTTTATTTTTCAACCGGCGGAAGAATGCCGTGCCGGGGCGTTGCAAATGATCGACGAAGGCTTGTTCGAGCAATTCCCGGCGCAGCGGGTGTTTGGCATGCATAACTTCCCGGATGTGCCCGCTGGTCATTTCGCCGTCAAGACCGGTCCGATGATGGCGTCGTTCGACTGCTTTGAAATCAACTTGAAAGGCCAAGCCACCCACGCCGCCATGCCGCATCTCGGCAATGATGTGCTGGTCGCAGCGGCGCACTTGGTCACGCAACTGCAAACTATCGTCAGCCGCCGGATCGATCCCGCCGATTCCGCGGTGGTCAGCGTTACGCAAATACACGGCGGCAACACCTGGAACGCGCTACCGGATGCCGCCATCATTCGCGGCACCTTCCGCAGCTTCAAAAATGCCGTGCGCGAGCAACTGGAACAAGGCATCCGTCAACTGGCGCAAAGCGTCGCGCAGGGCTTTGGAATTCACGCCGACATCCTGATCAACCCCGAAAACCCCGGTTATCCGGTGACTATCAACAGCCCGGAAGAAACCGCCAGAGCCATCCGTGCCGCCATCGCTGTTGCCGGTGAGCAATGCGTCGACACTGCACCAACCCCCAGTATGGGCGCCGAAGACTTCGCCTTCATGCTGCTACAAAAACCCGGCTGCTACATCTGGATCGGCAACGGCAGCTCGCAAGGTAGTTGCCTGCTGCACAATCCGAACTACGATTTTAACGATGAGATTTTGCCGTTGGGCGCGGCGTATTGGGTGAAGCTGGTAGAGAATGAGTTGTCGGGGTAGTCTTTCCGAGACCGATTAAAAAACCTATAATTAGGTCTCTTGGAAAACTTTTAAAGGATTAATGATGACGCATCGAATACTTGCCGAGGTATCCGCCAGCATTTCCGAATTGAAAACGAATCCCATGAAGGTTGTAGCCAGCGGTAACGGTATGCCGATCGCGGTATTGAACCGCAATGAACCCGCCTTTTATTGCGTACCGGCCGCAGCCTACGAAGCCATGATGGAGTTATTGGATGACGCGGAACTGCTGAAAATTGTGAAAGAGCGCATGGACGAGCCTACTGTCAGTGTTTTGCTCGATGACTTATAACCTGAAATTCAAACAATCCGCGCTCAAAGAATGGCAAAAATTGGATCATACCGTTCAAACGCAATTCAAAAAGAAACTCAAGCAACGGCTCGAAAATCCGCATGTTCCATCCGCCGCATTGTCCGGCGCGCAAAACACCTACAAGATCAAATTGCGTCAACTGGGTTATCGGCTTGTTTATTCGGTTGAAGATCAAATGATTACCGTTGTAGTCATCGCGGTTGGAAGGCGCGACCGCAACGAAATTTACGATATCGCGCTATCGAGAATGCGCGGCAAATCCTGACGACTGGATAATCGATGCTGTGAACACCCGATGGGTGCAATACTCGCAAGGGTCTGTGCTTTTTTGATTAATTGATGTATTTCCTCGTAGTCGGCACATCCCTGCTGGGCTATTAAGTCGTAGATACTCTCTCTTTTTGCAAATGATTTTTGAGGAATCATGCTGTTTCCATACGAAAAAACATACGGCCATCAAAAGGCTGTTTGCTGCGTAACATGCCGTAAATTGCATGCAGTATTTTGCGCATAACTGCGCATATTGCTTGGATTTTCAGTAACCCGCGCTTTTCCTGCAAGTGTTTGTAGTAAGCAGCAACATAAGGCTCGCTGCGGCTTGCCACCAACGCAGGCATGTATAAGGCTTGGCGGATATATCGGTTGCCTGCTTTACTGATTCTTGTTTTCTTGACCACGCTACTGCCAGATTCAAAGTGCTTCGGATCCAAGCCTGCATAAGCTACCCATTGTTTGACCGTTAAATCATCAGGCATGGTCAATAGTTCTCCTAATAACTGAATGGCAGAGGCTTCGGCAATACCCTTCATGCTAGTAATCAATGCAAATACTTCACGTAATTCTCTATTTCTGTTAATAATGTTCAAAGCATTGGTACGAAAACTGGCAATTTGTTCCTCAAGTGTGCCAATCAAGCTTTTTGTCTGAGCGAGGATTACTTCCGGTGTTTCCTGAGTCACCATCAATGCGCCTAGCTGATTCTTCACCTGTGCTTTGATCTTGTTGGTCGCGGAAATGCGGCGTGCCAAAGCGCGTAATGCAAGCGCTTCTTCACTTGGGCGTCGCCATTCAATTAGCGGCATCCGTTCTGCATAGCTCGCCAATGTATCCGCATCAATACTGTCGGTCTTACACCGCTGCATCAGTGCCTTGGCAAAATTGTGAGCAGCTTTGGGATTGATTACCGTCACCGTAATCGTTTTAGAACGGCTCAGGGCAACAGCCAAGTCAAAGTGATGCATGCCTGTCGCTTCCATACACACGATGCTTTCACCTTGCAGTTTCTGAATCAAAGCAACTAAGCGTTTATGATCTTCCGGTGTATTCTCATACGATTGTGCTTTTCGATGCTTGCCATTAACACTGATGACTATACTCAACGCTTTGCCCGAAACATCAATACCAATGTGATTCATTACTTATCACCTCGAAATCATTTTTGTTATCATGCTTTCTGGTTTCCCTGACCCTGGCACTTCATCTATCTTCCTTGCAAATTCAGGTTCAGAAGCTAAGCTTACAGACCTTGGATACTCCACGATATGGATGACGAGGGCGGGGAGCCTATCTACATACAAGCTCAAAGCTTAAGGTTGGGTCGACTTCCCCAGAAATTGGCATTACTCTAATACAATTTTCTTGTCGGAGTGAATATACAAGGTTGGGCTGCCGAGGAAAGCCCAACATTAACCGTTGATCATCGGATTGGTTGGATGGCAAATCAATTCATCCATTATTCTCTGCGCGGGCGAAGTGGAAAAATGCGCCGACCGTCAGAGAATTGATCGCGATGGCGATGATGTTCCAGATAATGATCGGCATGGAATCGATCAATACGCCGTAATAAAGCCAGGCAATCTGGAATACGCCCATAATACCGGCCATGGTTGGATTCATACCTTGAGCGCTTTTCCGTTTGAGCATTGCATACAAATCCGGAGCGGCGGCGAAAGTGGTGCCGAAGCCAGCGATGAATCCGACGATTTCATGCCCTTCCATTCAGATCCCCCGTTATTTTTTGTTTGTATCCCGTGAATCTCAATTCATTCCGTCGTTCGCTATAACTCTTTCAAACCACTGAGATGAAGTAACACTGACGAAGGAATCCATTCATAAGAATTTCTAGCGTTTCTTGTTTTTACGCTGATTAATTTGTGCAACATGGGGTGATTGCCGTCTTGACCACATCAGCGCGGCGATACCTGCCAAAATCATCGGGATCGATAGCCATTGGCCCATGGTAACGCCGAGTGTCAGAATGCCCATGAAACCATCTTCCGGTTCGCGGAAGAATTCGGCAAATGAGCGCAAAACACCGTAGCCGATCATGAACATGCCGGTGACCGCACCGGTTGCGCGCGGTTTCGATGAGTAAATCCAGATGAATATGAACAACAGCACGCCTTCGAGTGCGAATTGATACAGTTGGGATGGATGGCGGGGGAATTCGTCGACGTAGGGGAAAACCATGCCCCAAGGCACATCGGTGTGGCGCCCCCACAGTTCGCCATTGATGAAATTGCCGATGCGTCCTGCGGCTAATCCCAGCGGAATCAGTGGAATGACGAAATCCGTGACAGTCAGCCAGGATAATTTGTGTTTGCG
>Ga0268298_10004566_pt1 | contig 13446 bp, 12 predicted proteins | sample WWTPWeurt_MetaG_FD_194462 | JGI IMG/M metagenome (GOLD analysis project Ga0268298, IMG submission 194462) | Activated sludge microbial communities from WWTP in Nijmegen, Gelderland, Netherland - WWTP Weurt | ecosystem: Engineered > WWTP > Aerobic digester > Activated sludge | place... | reverse complement strand
ACGCGGCTGACGCCAGCGCAACGACCCTCTCCTTCGACCGATTGCCGCTGGCGCCGTCCGCGCTGGCGAACCTGCGCCAGCTGGGCTACCTGCAGATGACCCCGATCCAGGCCGCCAGCCTGCCGCCTGCCCTCGCCGGCCAAGACTTGATCGCCCAGGCCAAGACCGGCAGCGGCAAGACCGCGGCCTTTGCCCTGAGCCTGCTGGCCCGCCTGAATCCGCGTCGCTTCGCGGTGCAGGCGCTGGTGCTGTGCCCGACGCGGGAGCTGGCGGACCAGGTGGCGCGCGAAATCCGCCGCCTGGCGCGCGGCGAAGACAACATCAAGGTGCTGACCCTGTGCGGCGGCAGCACCATGCGGCCGCAGATTTCCAGCCTGGAGCACGGCGCCCACGTCGTGGTCGGCACGCCGGGGCGCATCCTGGACCACCTGCAGCGCGCCAGCCTCGACCTGTCGGCGCTCGACACCCTGGTGCTGGACGAAGCCGATCGCATGCTCGACATGGGCTTCTACGACGACATCGCCATCGTCGCCAAGGCCTGCCCGAAGACGCGCCAGACGCTGCTCTTCTCGGCCACCTATCCGGAAGGCATCGCCAGGCTCAGCCAGGCCTTCCTGCGCCAGCCGCAGCGCATCACCCTGCCCGAGCAGCACGAGGCCGGCAAGATCCGCCAGCGCTTCTATGAGGTCGATGCGGACCGGAAGCTGGCTGCGGTCGGCCTCCTGCTCCACCACTATCGCCCGGTCAGCACCCTGGCGTTCTGCAATACGCGCCAGCAGTGCCGCGACCTGCTGCAACAGTTGCGCGCCGAAGGCTTCGTCGCCCTCGCCCTGCACGGCGAGATGGAGCAGCGCGAACGCGACCAGGTGCTGGTGCAGTTCGCCAACCGCAGCTGCTCGGTGCTGGTCGCCACCGACGTCGCCGCGCGCGGCCTCGACATCGACCAGCTGGAAGCGGTGATCAACGTCGATGTCACGCCGGACACCGAGGTACATGTCCATCGCATCGGCCGCACCGGGCGTGTCGACCAGGCCGGCTGGGCTTTCAGCCTGGTCAGCGGCAACCAGATGGCACGCGTCGACAACATCGAAAAGGCGCTCGGCCACGAGATCGAATGGCATACCCTGGGCGAACTGCAGAAGCCGCCGGGCAAGCCACGGCCGCCCCTGCTGCCGCCCATGGCCACCTTGCAGATCCTCGGCGGGCGCAAGGACAAGATCCGTCCCGGCGACGTGCTCGGCGCGCTGACCGGAGAGGCCGGTTTCAGCAAGGAACAGGTCGGCAAGATCAATGTCACCGACACCACCACGTATGTCGCCGTCGAGCGCGGCATCGCGCGCGAAGCGGTGCGCAAGCTCGCGGCCGGCACGCTCAAGGGCAAGCGGGTCAAGGTGCATCTGCTGCAGGACAGCGCCGGCTGAGTGCCGCAGCGCCGTACCGCCAGCGCCGACTTTTCGCCTCCCGCGCCATGACCCCCGCCGAAGCCGCATCCCTGCTGCGCGAGGACGAAGTCGAGTTCACCGCGATACGCGCCCAGGGCGCCGGCGGCCAGAACGTCAACAAGGTCTCCAACGCGGTGCACCTGCGTTTCGACATCCGGGCCTCCTCGCTGCCGGACGACCTCAAGGCCCGCCTGCTGCAACTCAAGGACCAGCGCATCACCGCCGAGGGCGTGGTGGTGATCAAGGCGCAGCAATTCCGCAGCCTGGAGCGCAACGGTTTCGCCGCCCTCGAGCGCCTGCGCGAACTGATCGCACAGGCCGCCTTCGTGCCCCGCCCGCGCCGCGCCACCAAACCGACGCGCGGTTCGCAACAGCGCCGCGTGGACAGCAAGGTCCTGCGCGGCAGGCTGAAGGCGGGCCGCGGCCGGGTCGGGGACGCCTGAGCGGCGGCGCCCGACCGCCACGAAACAAGTTGTTGCAATTCGCCAGCGAAGCCCATTGAACCAATGGACCCGGGCCCCATCTATAGGGGCATGCAACCGGATCAAGCCACAATGGAAAACGCAATGGAGCCGAACATGCAAGCCGAAGCAATTCTCAGATTTCTCGCCGACTCGCGCCTTTACCTGGCGCGCTGACGCTTTTCCCCCGGCGGCTGGTCCTCCCCTTCCAGTCGCCCGAAGGCGCCGCTTCGGTGGCGCCTTCGCCTTTATGTCGCCAGTGAATCGGGCGGACGTGACCCCGGACACGCCAATTCCGGCCTCGCACTTGATCCAGGAAGCAAAGGAGCAAAAAATGACCCGGCGCGCCATGAGCCTGATGGACGTTCTCGCACCCCCCGGAAACGACTGGCTGCGGGAGCTCTCCCGCCGCAAGGCCGATCTGCCGGCCGGCGTGCATATCGTCCGCTTCAGCGACGCAGACGATGAAGCGACCGAGGATTCCGAAACGGGCAGGGGCAAGTCCCGGCGCCGGGAGAAGATGACGGCCTGACCGGGGCCGTCACGCCGCCGCTTGCCGGATCAGGCCGCGGCCAGCGTCGGGTAGTCGGTATAGCCCTCGGGGCCGGGGCTGTAGAACTTCTTCGGATCGGGCGCGTTGAGCGCCGCGCCGGCCCGGATCCGCGCCGGCAAATCCGGATTGGCGAGGAAACTCGTGCCGAAGGCCACCGCGTCCACCTTGCCGGCGGCCACCGCCGCGGCCGCCTCGGCCGGCGAGTAGCCCATGTTGGCGATCAGCACGCCCCGGTAGTGCGCCCGGATCGGCGTCATCACGTCGCCCTTTTGCAGGCCGAAGAAATCGCCGCGCATGGCATGCAGGTAGGCCAGCTTGAAGTCGTTGAGGCGCCCGGCGAGGAAGGTGGCGAGGCCGACCGGATCGCTGTCGATCATGCTGTTGTAGCTGTTAACCGGCGAAATGCGCAGCCCGACCCGGTCGCTGCCCCATACCGCACTGACCGCCTCGACCACTTCGAACAGCAGCCGCGCGCGGTTCTCCACGCTGCCGCCGTAAGGACCGCCGCGCTGGTTGGCGCCGTCGCGCAGGAACTCGTCGAGCAGGTAGCCGTTGGCGCCATGCACCTCGACGCCGTCGAATCCCGCCGCCTTGGCGTTCTCGGCGGCCTTCCTGAATCCGGCGACGATGGCGGGCAGTTCGTCGTCGCGCAGTTCGCGCGGCAGCACGTAGGGCTGCTTGCCTTGCGGCGTATGCACCTCGTCGCCGGTGATGGCGAGCGCGCTCGGCGCCACCGGCTGCGCGCCGTCGTTGAGCAGCGGGTGGCAGGCGCGCCCGCCGTGCCAGATCTGCAGGAAGATGCGCCCGCCGGCGGCATGCACGGCGTCGGTGGTCAGCTTCCAGCCGGCGACCTGCTCGGCGGAGTGGATCCCCGGTTCGTGCCAGAACGCCGAATTGCCGGCCATGGCCATGGTGGCCTCGGCGATCAGCAGCCCCGCGCTGGCGCGCTGGGCATAGTATTCGGCCATCAGCGCGGTCGGCACGTGGCCGGCGCCGGCCCGGCAGCGCGTCAGCGGCGCCATCAGGATGCGGTTGGGCGCGCTGATCGCGCCGAGCTGGAGCGGGGTGAACAAGTCGGTCATGGTCAGGGTCTCGCGGAATCGGACGGATCGGCAGCATACCAGCGCACGCCGCGGTCGATACCGCTAAACTCGCCGCATGACCAGGCGCGCCTATCCCCTGTCGAAGGTCTACGGCCTGCTCGAACCGGGCCCCGTGGTGCTGCTCAGCACGGCCCACAAGGGCAAGCTGAACGTGATGGCCATGTCCTGGCACATGATGATGGAATTCGAGCCGCCGCTGGTCGGCTGCCTCGTCAGCGGCCGCCACCTGATTTTCGAGGCGCTGATGGCGACCCGGCAATGCGTCATCAACATCCCCACCGCGGACATCGCGGACAAGGTGATCGGCTGCGGCAATACCTCGGGGCGCCGCGTAGACAAGTTCCGGCGCTTCGGCCTGACGCCGCTGCCGGCGAAGACCGTCGCCGCGCCGCTGATCGCCGAGTGCTACGCCAGCCTCGAATGCCGTGTGGCCGATACGCGGCTGGTGAACCGCTACAACTTCTTCGTGCTCGAAGTGCAGCAGGCCTGGATCGATACCGCCTGCAAGGACCCGCGCACCCTGCACCACCGCGGTCGCGGTTACTTCATGATCGCCGGCGAAACCGTCAGGCTGGCGTCGAAAGCCAAATAGCCGCCGTAGCGCGGGCGCCGACTTTTTGCGGTTGCCCTCGTGCTCAGCCCGGCCGGCTGTCGAGGCGCGACTGCAGGGCGCAGGCCAGCGCGGCGGCGTAGGGCAGGGACTGCATGCCGAGCACCAGCATCCACATCGCCAAGGCCGTGTCGCCGGGTTCGCGGTGCACGGCCAGGGTGGCGATGCAGGCGAGCAGGCCGAGCAGCAGCGCCGCTTCCTCGCGCACGTCGGCGAGCCAGCCGCGTTTTCCTGACGGCGCCGGTGTTTCCGCCGGCGCCGCCGGGGCAACGCGGCGCGTGACATGGAACACGGCGCGGCGGCCGAGCAGTCCGGCGATGATGCCGCGCGCGACGCTGTGCGACAGGCCCATGCCGGCCAGCGCCGCGCCGGCGATGCCTGCCGCGGAACAGGGCACGCGGCGCCAGTAGAGCAGCGGCCCGAGCACCAGGCGGGCGAGGAAGAACACCGCCAGCGGCACCACGAACAGCGCGGTCGGCAGGCCGAACCGGTGGGGCGCGAAAAGGAAGCCCAGGGTCCATGCCATCGCCGCGAAGCTGAAGACCAGGTGCAGGGCATCGCCGATCCACGGCAGCCAGCCGGCGACGAAGTGGTAGCGCTGCCCGGGGCGCAGCGGCGAATCGCCGAACAGCGCGCCGGCATGCCGGCGCAGGATCTGCATCGCGCCCTGCGCCCAGCGCTGGCGCTGGCGCCGGTAGGCGCCGAAGTCGGCCGGCACCAGCCCGGTGCCGAATACGCGATCGACATAGACCGCGCGCAGCCCCTGGCGGAACAGGCGCAGGCCCAGCTCGGTGTCCTCGCAGATGCAGGCCGGGTCCCAGCCGCCGGCCCGGCGCAACGCCGCGGCGCGGATCAGTGTCATGGTGCCGTGCTGGACGATGGCGTCGCGCTCGTGGCGGTGGTGCATGCCGATGCGGAAGAAGCCATCGTATTCCCAGTTCATCATGCGTCGCAGCGGCCGGTCCTGCCAGTCGCGGTGGGCCTGCGGTGCCTGCACGATGCCCACCGACGGATCGCCGAAATGGCCGGCCAGTTCGCGCAGCCACTCCGGCTGCACCAGGTAGTCGGCATCGACCACGGCAATCCATGCCGCCCGCGCATCGGTTTGTTCCAGCGCGAAGTTGAGCGCGCCGGCCTTGAAGCCGGGGTGCGCCGGCAGGTGGAAGAAGCGCAGCGCCGGGCCGTGGCCGCCGGTTGCTGCGCGCTCCCGCAGGCGCTGCCGCACATGCGCCTGCACCGGCAGCCACAGCGCCGGATCGGCGGTGTTGTTGTCGATGACCAGGATTTCATGCGCGGGCCAGTCCAGCGCCAGCAGGCTGTCGATGGTGGCGTTCACCATCGCCGGCGGCTCGTTGCAGCAGGGCACGTGGATGCTGACGAAAGGCGGCGTGCTGCCGGCGGGCAGCGGTCGCGGCGCCGCGTGCCGGCGCAGGCTGCCTTCCCAGAACAGCTCGACGAACTCGAAGGTCTGCGTCAGCAGGATCGCCGCCATGAAGCCCAGCGCCGGCACCAGCACCGCCAGCACGGCGAGATCCGGCAGGCGCAGGTAATTGTCCAGCGGCAGCGTGCCCAGCAGCACGGCGAACGAAACCGCGGCCTGGGCGATGATCGCGAAGGCCACGCGCGCCGACAGCCGCATGCCGGCGAAGACCAGCAGGAAAGGCAGCATGGCCGCCAGCCCGACGGCCGAGGCGATGGCGACTTTGGTTTGCCAGTAGGGGTCGGCGTAGAGCGGGCCGGCGAGCTCGAACTTCTGCTGCCGCCCCGCATCCAGCATGCCCCAGTGTGCGCCGACGGCCCCTTCGGTGGCGTGTTTCCAGGGCTGGTCGACGGCCTCCATCAGGTAGTAGTCGAGGCCGGGCGCCTGCGCGCGCGCCAGGAAGGAACGCACGAACAGGCCCTGCGCCGCCGGCGTCGGCCGCGCCACGCCGACCGCCGCGCCGCCGCTGGGCCAGCCGATTTCGCCGATCACGATGCGCTTGTCGGGAAAGCGCGCCTGCACCTGGGCGTAACGGCGCAGCGTCTCGTCCACCGCGGCTTCGACCGGCACGCCCTCCCAATACGGCAGCAGGTGCACGGTGATGAAATCGACGTGCTCGGCCAGTTCCGGCTGGCGCAGCCAGATGTGCCAGGGTTCGGCGGTGGATACCGGTACCGCCAGCCCGGCGCGCAGCCGGTCGAGGTAGGCATGAAGCACGGCCGGCGCCAGCTTGCCGTGCAGCTGGGTTTCGTTGCCGGCGATCACGCGTTCGACGCTGCCATGTTCGCGTGCCGCCTGCGCCGCCGCCGCGATTTCGCGCTCGTTGTTGGCCAGCCGGTGGTCGAGCCAGACGCCCAGGCTCAGGCGCAGGCCGAACTGCTGCGCCAGCGCCGGCAATTCGGGGAACTCGGCGGCGCTGTAGGTCCGCAGGCGCGGCGTCAGCGACGCCAGCAGGCGCAGGTCCGCGACCAGCTCCTCGCGCGTCGGAAAGCGCTGGGCGAGCGGGCTCTCCCAGCGCTGGAAGGCGTTGTAGGCCAGCCCGGCGACCCGCGGCGGCGCATCCGGCGCCGGCAGCGGCGGATTCATCGCGCGCCATGCGGCGAAATTGGCCAGCAGCACCAGCGCGGCGATCGCCAGCGCGCCCAGCCAGCGCGAGGCGGCGGCGTCCGCACGCGACGGCCCGGGCGGCCGCCCGCCCTTGCCGCCGGCGGGACGGGCAAGCGGCGCGGCTTCGGCCGCGCCGCCTTCGTCCGCACCGGTTCGCAGCAGCGGCTGTGGCACGCCCGCGGTCGCCGAGGCCATCGCTGCCATTGCGGACATGACCGATGGATCGCCCGCCATGGCCATGGCGGGCGGCGTGCCGATGTTTCGTGCTACGGTGCACCGGCCTGCGCCGCCCGCGGGAACCGCGATCGCCTTCACGCCTACTGCCGCCGCCGTCATCGATGCCTGCCCATGATTCCGAGCCCGCCGCCAAGCGCCCGGGCGCTGCCCGGCGCGGCGCGGTGCTGCTCCTGCTCGCCATTGCGCTGGCGCTGATCCTGGCGCAGGCGGTATCGCAGGGCCGCCCCGCGGCCTTGCCCGAGGCGGCCGGTGCGCCCCGGACGCAGATGCTGCCCTGCGTCTCCTACGCGCCCTTCCGCCGCGCCGGCGAGACGCCCTTCGACGCGGGCTTGCACATCGCGCCGCAAGCCATCGAGGCCGACCTGCGCCTGCTCAGGGCGGTGACCGGCTGCGTGCGTACCTACGGCCTCGACCACGGCCTCGACGCGGTGCCGGCCGTCGCCCGCCGCCTCGGGCTGCGTGTGGTGCTCGGCGCCTGGATCGGGCGCGACGCGGCGGCCAACGAAGCCCAGTTGCGCCGCGCGCTGGACCTGGCGCACGAGTATCGCGACGTGGTGCAGCTGCTGGTGGTCGGCAACGAGGTCCTGCTGCGCCGCGAACTGGCGCCCGAGGCGCTGGCCGCGCTGCTCGCGCGCGCCCGGCGCGAGTCGCCGGTGCCGGTGGCCTACGCCGATGTCTGGGAATTCTGGCTGCGTCACGGGCCGGCATTGCGCGAGCATGTCGACATCGTCGCGGCGCACATCCTGCCCTATTGGGAAGACGAGCCGGTCGGCGTCGACCAGGCCGTCGACCATGTGTACACGGTGGCCGCGCAATTGCGGCAGAACTTCGGCAGCACGCCGGTCTTCATCGCCGAAACCGGCTGGCCGGCGGCGGGACGGCAGCGCGGCCCGGCGGTGCCGGGGCGTGACGAACAGGCGCGCTTCGTGCGCGGCATGCTGGCGCGGCAGGCGGCAGAGCCGCTGGACTTCAACCTGATCGAAGCCTTCGACCAGCCCTGGAAGCGCGCGCTCGAAGGCGCGATGGGCGGCGCCTGGGGTCTGTTCGATGCCGACGGGATACAGCGCGTGCCGCTTGCCGGCCCGCTGCCGCCCGACCCGCGCTGGTTCTGGCTGCCGCTCATCGCAGCGGCTGGTGCGGCGGTCGGTTTGATGGCGGGTGGGTTGCGGCGCAGGCGGAGCACTATCGATGCGGCGCCCGAGGCCACGGATTTTCTGGCCACCGTCGCTCTTGCGGCCGCCGGTGCGCTGGTCGCCGCCTGTGCCCTGCTGCAAACACAGGCGCTGCCCTTGTGGAGCCGCAATGCGTGGGAATGGATTTCCGGCGGCGGCGCGCTGCTGCTCTCGGTGATCTGCGGCGCGGCGGCGGCCGGCCGGTTGGCGCAGGTGCTGCAACACGGCGCCGACGGCGTGCGCGGCGGCGTCCGGGTTGGTATCGCGGCGGCCTTCGCCGCGCCGGCAGCGACGGGTGCGCGGCTGCTGGCGATCGCGCAGGCCGGCCTGCTGTTCCTCGCGGCCGTCGACGCGCTCGGTCTGGTCTTCGATGCGCGCTACCGACCCCTGCCTTGGCCCGTCGTTGCCGCGCCGGCGCTGCTGCTGCTGGCGCTCGCCTGGCTGGGTGACCGCCTGCCCGCCGCGGCGCGCGAAGAAAAACTGCTGGCCGCCGTCTGTGCCGCCTGCGCCATCCTGATCGCCATCCTCGAAGGCCCCGCCAACACGCAGGCGCTGCTCTACGCGGTGCTGCTGCTGGCGCTGGCGGCTGCCTGCGGTTGGACTCATCGCGCCGGCCCTGCGGTCATGGCGGGCAACAGCGCCAGCCCGGCCAGCAGTGCCGCCGGCGCAGCCCAGCGCGTCGAGTAGAGCACCAGCCCGGCGCCGGCCGCGGCCAGCGCGACCAGGCCGACCGTGCGCCAGCGCGTCAGCAGCGCCAGCACCGCAAGCGCCAGCGCGAACATGCCCAGGCGCCCGCCGGCAAAGGCCTGCACCGTGAGGCTGCGCAGGATGCAGCGCGGGCTGTCCCAAGGCATGGCGTCGCACAGCGCGGTGAGCGCGGCGGGCTCCACCAGCCGATGGCGCGCCAGGCTCGCCAGCAGCAGCGCGGCGGACAGCGCAACTAATGGCGCGACCATGGACGCGGAAAGCGGCGCGGCAAGCGCCGCCCACCAGGCCTGCCGCTGCGCCGGGCGTATATCCGTCGGGCTCATTTCAGCGTTCCGTCGGAGTTGATCGGCATCGCGGCCGGCGTAGTCATCGTTGCCGCCTGCGCCGCGATCAGCGTCGCCGGCGCGTGCGGCGCGGCGAAGGCGCGCAGCACCAGTGCGGTCAGCTCGTGCATGCCGCCCAGCGATTTGCGCGGCGGGTTCAGCCCGGCATGGAAGCCCAGTTCCGTGAAGCGCTTCAGTAGCGCCGGGTCGCGCGAAACGATGTGTACCGGCACGTCCCACGAGGAACCCTCACCGCTGATGTTGGCCGTCGGCTGGTGGTCGCCGAGGAGGATGAACACCGTCTCGCGCGCTTCCGCCTGGCGCAGGAAGCCGCCCAGCCAGCGGTAGGTGTACTCGACCATGCGCAGGTAGTCGGGGAACATGTTGAGCCACGCCACCTGCTCGCTTTCCGCGCGCGCCAGCTCGGCGGCGTCGAACGGCTTGTCGCCCAGCACGCGCTGCCAGTCGGGCTGGTAGGGCGGCACCGGGCTGAACGGGAAATGGCAGGTGATGGTCGGAAAGAACACGAAGCGCGGCGGCGCATCGGCGCCGCGCGGATGCAGCTGCTCGAAGCGCGCCAGCGCGAACTGGTCGGGGATCTTCCAGTAGCCCAGCGGCGGACCGCGGTAGTCCAGCTCGCGGCTGGCGAGGAACTCGTCGAAGCCGTAAAAGGCGCGCTCCGGCCACTCCCACCACAGCGCCGGGTAAAGCCCGAATACCCGGTAGCCGTTGGCGCGGAACAGGGTGGACAGCGTCGGCCGCTCGGTGGTCAGCAGCAGGTCGTGGCGCATCGGGTTGGACAGGTCGAGCCCGGACAGCACGCTCAGGTGCGCCAGGTCCGAGGCGCCGCCGTAGGTCGGCGAGCTGATGAAGGCGGATACCACCTGCCGGCCGCCGGCGGCGATGTCCTCGGCGAAGCGCCGCCGCGCCTGCGTCAATCCTGCCGCCGCGCGCGGGTTGTCGTAGGTCACCGCGCCGTAGGATTCCATGAAAATCAGATACACGTCGCGCCCGCCCAGCGCGCCCAGCGCCTTGCCGGGCGGTGCCGTCAGCGCCGCCTGCAGCGTGGTGGACGGCGGCAGCACCTGCCCGAGCCGCTGCGCCGAAAGCGAAGTGAGCAGCAGGTCGGCCTGGCGCACGTAGGTCGGGATCACCGGCTTCGAGACGACCGGCCAGGTCTCGCGCACGCCGGCGTAGTTGGCGGCGACCAGCACCGTCGCCGCGGCGGTGGCGAGCCAGGCCCAGCGCGCGCGCAGCGCATGCGGCACGGCGTGCTCTGCCGTCACCGCGATGGCCCAGCGCAGCAGGCGGTGCAGGCCCCATAGCAGCAGCAGCACGACGGCGACCACGCCGGTGCTGAGCCACCACGGAAAATCCTGCGCCGTGACCCACAGGAAGCGCGGAATCTGCGCGCCATCCCAGTACAGGTTCACCTCGCGGCCGAACAGGCTGGGCGCGGTGACATCCAGGTAACGGCCCAGCACCAGCAGCAGGTAGGCCAGCGCCAGCGCGCTCAGCGTGCGCGACGACAGGGCGCCGCGCCATGCCACCGCCGCCAGCAGCAGCAGCCAGAGGCCGACGAACTCCGGCGCCAGGCGTTTGTCCGGCACGATGCCCGGCGTCGGCCACCAGGTACTGAAGCTCAGCATGCCGTTGAGCAGCAGCAGGGCCAGCACCGCCACCGCAATGCGGCGCCACGGCGGTGAACTTGCCGCGCTTGCGGTCGGGGCCTTCTCGCTCACCGGAGTACCCTCCCCCCAACCCCCTCCCCGAGGAAGGGGGTGACTTGGGTTCGCCGCTGCGCGGCTCCGTGTAGTGACTGGCGCCCCTTCGGGCGGCCGTGCGGGGTGCTCATGCGGCCTTCGCCGCGGCGACGCGGCCGCTGCCGATGTAGCCCATGCCGAACTGGGTCGGTTCCATCTGCCAGCCGTCGAGGAAAGGCAGGATGCGATCCCACGGCGTCGCCAGTTCGCCGGGCGCGCCGTTGTAGCCGTAGTTCTTGAAATACACCCACAGGTTCAGCGGCGCCAGCCAGCCGGGAAAGTATTTGACGCCGGCGATCGCCACCCGCGCCTGCGGCCGGGCGCAGGCCAGCAGCCGCGCCAGCGCCGCCGGCGAGCGCAGCACGTCGTGGGTGTAGTGGAACAACAGGGCGTCGACCGTTTCCGGCAACTCCACAAGCTGTGCGGCGCTCTGCAGCAGTTGCACGTTGCGCCAGCCCGCATCGGCCTGGCGCCGGCGTGCGATGGCGAGCATCTCGGGGCTCTGGTCGCAGCCATAGACCATGCCGTCCGGGCCGACGGCGGCGCGCAGCAACTCCAGGCTCAAGCCCGTGCCGCAGCCGACATCGAGCACGCGCTGGCCGGGCCGCAGCTGCAGCGCGGCGACGGCACGTTCGCGGATCGGCCAGGTCGGCCCGCAGGTCGCGTCGTAACCGGCGGCGCGCTGGCGGTACTTGGCGATCGACTTTGCCCGGACCGGAGCGTCGGGTTCATCGGGTCCGTCGGCCTGCGGATCTGGATTCTGGGGAATGGGGGAGCGCATGGGGAATTCGTTGTTTTTGTCAGTATTCCGTTCCGGAAGGCGGCGGTCAATCGGCGGCAATCGGCGCGCGAGCTTGCTCCCGACCCGCCATGGACCGGCAAAGCGCCGGGAAATTCCCTTTGGCATGCGCAAACGCCGTGGCGCTGGCACCGACTTTTACAAGGCGTCGAGCCGAAGGTCGGCCGGCACGTTGCAGTAGTTCCAGGATTTCAGGACGAGGGTGGCAGCGTTCATGCTCAGCCCAGTTTTGCCAGCAGTCGCAGTTTGTCTTCAAGATCTGGCAGGCGTGCCTGGCTGGCGGCATCGCCCGGCAAGTGCCCGGGCAGGGCTTCGAGAAATGCCGGCGTCGCGAGCAGGCGCCCTACCCGGTCGCGCAGATAGGCTTTCAGCTCGTCATCGAGCCGGGCGCACTCGGCAAGGAGTTCATCGCGTCCATCGATGACGGAAATCAGGTCGCCCAGATCGTGGCTGAAAAGATAGTCATTCTTGCCGCGGTCGGCGAAAGCCTCGAATTTGGTCGCAAGGAACACCGGTGCCGTCACCAGGCGAATGAACATGCCGCTCGGCAAGGACGTTTTGCGCGAGGTTTTCAGCGCCAGGGGATACCAGCGATTCGAAAAGCCCAGAATTTCCTTCAGGGTCGGCATCACATCGACCGTCACCGCACCGACGCGCCAGCGACAGATGGACGCATCCTTGCTTGTGTCATTGACGAATCCTCGCGCGCGCAAGGCTTTTTCCACCTGCGCATAATCGGCGCGGACTGCCGCCTGCACAATCAGGTCCACGTCCTCGGTCGGGCGGATGGCCGGCTGTGCCGGATCGGTGATCAGCAGCCCGGTCACCGCACCGCCGATGAAGACCAGCGCTTCGCGCAAGCCGTCGCCCAGCCGCTCGGCCACCAGTTCCATCATCACCACATTGGGATCGTTGGGGTTCACGATGCCAGCCGCTCGTCGAGTAATTGCAGGGCGATGGCGCGTTCGCGCGGGCTGCCGCCGCGCACCGCGTCGAACAGTACCAGCAGTTCATACAGTGCCGGATTGCGGGTTGCCGCGTCGGGTGCGGTCGGATACAAAGGATAGAACGCCGCGCCGCGCACGCTGCCGGTCTTGTGCGGCCAGACCGGCGGCGGTTCGTTGGGCTGCATGATCAGGTCCTTCAGCGGCGTCGCCGCATAACTCGTCGGCATGCCGCGCGTCATTTCGCCCCGCGTTGCAGGAAAGCAGTAGCGCGCACCGTGCTGGACGAACATGCGCAAGGCCTCGCGCACCACCGTCGCCTTGCCCGCCGCATCCTTGCGTGCCAACTGCGCCGACGCCGCACGTTCCAGTCCGGCGTGCACCTCGGAAGCGGTCAGGCCGAGTTCCCCACCCAGCACCGCATAGGTCGGCGGCATGCCCTGCTCGAGCGACAGACGAAGCAGGACCACCAGGTCCTGGGGACGGAGCACGACTTGTGGATTCGCCTTGGAGCGGTACATGGCAATATCTTATTCGCTATTTGCAAATAGCGAATATACTGATTACTGCATTGAAAATCAACATATTTACCTTGCCATTCTAATTTCGAGAATTGCGAAAAGTCGGCGCCGGCGGCACGGCGATCGACGCGGCCGCGCGTGGCCGCCCGTTCATGCCGGTCAGCGCGCGACTCCCCCGAAAACGTCGCTGCGCGCCGCCTTGCTGATCGCCACGATGGCGGGG
>Ga0268298_10004565_pt1 | contig 13447 bp, 10 predicted proteins | sample WWTPWeurt_MetaG_FD_194462 | JGI IMG/M metagenome (GOLD analysis project Ga0268298, IMG submission 194462) | Activated sludge microbial communities from WWTP in Nijmegen, Gelderland, Netherland - WWTP Weurt | ecosystem: Engineered > WWTP > Aerobic digester > Activated sludge | place... | reverse complement strand
GCGTTGGGCAACATGGTGCGGTTTACGGTAGTGTAATGGGGCAGGTGCGTTTTCAAAAAATGCTCGATCGCTTTCAGGAATTCGACCAATTCTATTCAGTCGGTTATGTGCTCAGAAAGAGCCCCTGGCTGATAACAACAGATTGCACTTTCTTGACCAATTTTGGCAACAGCAATCTCAGAGGCGGCAATAATAACCAGGTGTTCGTACTGACTGGTGAAATAGCCAGGCAATTACACCGGAATATTCCGCTTTCTGCTTTTGTTCGCGCCGAGCCAATTTTTAATATGGGAGCCAATTCCAGCCCTGGTCTGGCGGGTTTCAATTTCAGGCTTTATGGCGGATTGCGAGCTGAAGTTTCTAAACCGGCAATTTTTCCGACCAAGCTAGCATCGAAATAGAAGAGGCGATATCAAATCGCCTTGTTCAGTTGGTGTCGCCTATCAGCTGAAAAGCGGCCCATAGCCTTGGATTTGGACGACTAGAAGAGGCTGAGCCCGGAGTTGAAAGCAATCTATCCATGAAGTTGATTGTTTTGACCTGTGCCTCGCGAAGAGCAGCGACTTTCGACTTTCCGGAAAGAAAAGATTTGTAGAATTCGCCCATTTGATATTCGGTCATAACGTCGTCTACGTTCCACTGACTTACCACCACAGACGGTGCCCCGGCAATTATGAAAGCGCGGGACAAGCCCACGACGCCATCGCCGGTAATCTTCCCACGTCCGGTCTGACAGGCTGAAAGCACGACCATTTTTGCTTTCAATGGCGGCATGCTCAAAATATCCTTAACCGTGAGCAGCCCATCGTCGGAGCCGTCCGGCGCTAGTACCAGAGCGGACTCCATCGGACGTTCTTCCGAAATCAGACCGTGAGTAGCCAGGTGTATGACTGAGTTTTTAGGAGACAAACTTCGATAAGCTGACTTTGTAGCCTGTGCTCCCACCTCAATTGTGGCTTTTCCATCGCCGAACAAGGCAGCTATCTTTTTCACTTCTTTTTCAGCGAAAGGAAGAGTACCCAGGAATGCAATCACTTTTGTAATTGGATTGCCAAAAGCCAGCAAAGTATTGTCAGGGCAACGATCCGTTTCCGCGGCGATTTTTTCAGTTGCTCTCAAAACACCTATTGCCGGCAAGTAGCTGAGCGTGCGCTCTTCTACGAGATATTTCCCTTTACTGGAAACGAGCGCCGCAAAAGGCACAGAGAAAAGCGCACCATGAGGGACGAAAGTAACAATGCTTTCAGAGGATTCGGGCAGATAACTCTCAATCGGCTGAATCAGTATCGAATGGAGCTCCTTAAGCAAAATCTCGCGAGTTTTGTCCTGCGCAACCAAATCTTTGGGCAGTTTTGTCGACTGAGCAATTGAATTATGAGTCTCGAGAATCTTTTTCTTCAGCTCAAAAGAACTAATCACCACAGGCGGTGCCAATTTTATCTCGCCGGAAGGGCTGATCACCCAGATAAGCAGCTTGTCTTTAAGAATGCAATATTCAACTACATGACTTTTGTGCCGCTTTACGAGTTCGACTATTTCGCCCAGAGAGGGAGGCGCTGCATTGACAGGACTGTATGCAGATGACTCAACAAGAGTGGAGGCCCGGGGGACTATATTTACTCCTCTTACAGCCGAGTCCTGCGAATTTTCGGCCATTGCCACCAGCGGAGAAGAGGAGACCAATGTTTTTTTCGCGCCTGCATCATCGATTATTAGAGCGACAGTATCTGCAGACCCGCGGCTGACTCTGCCGGCTAACAGGTCAAGAAAGGCTCTGGCTCTGCTTTTTTCTGCTTGCTCGAGAGCAAGATCGCCACGTCCAGTTGAGGCATAAAGGTCAATCAACTCAAGAAAGCATTCTTGTCTTAAGTCCAGACTGAATGTTTTAAACGTATCGCGCGATAGATAAGTTCGCTCCTTTTCCACCAACCCAACCGCCTTCTTGAGCTGGACTTCGGCTTCTTCGTTCTGTCCAAGTACTCTTAGCGTTTTGCCTAATCCAAGCGCCACGTCCCAACGCGCCTCGAATAGACCTTGTACATCGGCAAGCTTGGCAGCGCTCAGAAAACACTCTTTGGCGGCAACAGCATTTTTTTGAGCCAGATGAGTGAAGCCCAGACCGCTCAATGACATACATTCCGTCTTCTTGTCTTTAGCCGCACGAGCCGCTTGAATCGCCTCATTGTATGACTGCAATGCTAGTTCGTATTTGCGTTCCATAAAGTCGAATTGAGCTTTGTTGAATGCCAGACAAGCAATAACCGCGCGATTTTTGCTCTGTGCTGCAAGAGAGCGAGCAAGTTCGAACTCCCTTTCGAAATCGGCGCGGCGTCCCATATCCAGATGGACAACAGCAACACTATTAGTCAGTAACGCCTGGTTTTCGACATCACCCACAGATTCAAAAAGCTGAGCGGATTCGAGATAGTATTTTGTCGCAGCATCCATCTGTCCAAGCGACCGGTAGCATAAGCCCAGGTCGCGCAATATTGCCGCATGTTCCTTGGCGCTGCCTGGTTGCGACCTGGAAATTAGTGAATTGGCCTCTAAAAATCTATCGAGAGCTTTTTCAACCTTTCCTTCCAAAAGATAATCGAAGCCCTCTTCAGCAGAGGCAAGATATTGTCCACGCTTATTGTTATTCGACTGAGCCAGTTTCGAGGCCTCGCTGTGCCAATTGCGAGCAGCAGCAAAATCAGCCGTATCGGCTTCTGCAGCACCCAGAGCAATCAAACACTCAGTCAGTAAATGCCAATCATTTTCACCGCGAGCGATTTCTATTGCCTTCTTCAGTTCTATTTTTGCCTCTAGTGGCTGGCGGGATGCCAGTTGCAACTGTCCTATACTAAGCAGCACCTGCGCCTGCAATAATGTCTCCACATCCTCTTCAAAATTCCTGGCGGCTTCCCTATAGGCGAGAATGGCATTTTCATAATCACCCATATTGGCATAGGCTCTGCCCTTCTGCCTGTAGGCAAGGCCAATGGTGCGCAGTTCTTCCGAACCTGACGCCAATTCAATCGCCTTCTGTGAACGCTCGAGCGCTAATTGGTTATTGCGGCGTGCTGCCGCTACTGCTGCCAAATTTATTAGAGCATTTGCCTTAACAAGAGAAGAGGTGCTCGAGTCCATGGATTGCACAAGCAATTTTTCGGCTTGGTCAAAATCGCCGGAAAGAAGCAAACAAGACGCCATATTGTCCAGTACGCTGGCTATTTGTTCGCCATTCTTATTCTTGTTAGCTACATCTAGAGCATCCTTATACATAGACAGAGCTTCGTCCGTTCGCTTCTGAGCCATCATCAAATGAGCCAGAGCAATACGCACCTGCAATGACTGCTCCTGGCGATGAAGCTTCTCCTCAATCGCCATAGACTGACGAAAATAGCCCTCGGCCTTACTTATCTCAGAAATTGAAAACAAGTATTGCCCGAGCTGATAAAGAGCATCGGCTTCAGCTTCGCCTTTGCCTTTACGTGCTTTTTCCAGAGCATTCTCCAGCTGAACAATCCGTTCTTGTTGCTGGGATGAAGGCTCTTGTGGCTGTCCTGGGATTTTGGTTATTGTCGGAGCCTGACTGGGAGCACCTACAGCAGGCGAAATTTGCGCGCAATTGGAAAGCATTGCCAATGAAGCAGCCGCAGCAATAATTGTCCTTCGCTGAAATGGCTCAATAGAATGTCTCACACGCAACCTCGAAATTTTTCATTGATACCGTTCATCGTATCTAGTGCATTTTAAGCAAACTCTGTCGCTCAGTGCCAGCGACTGGAAGCTCGCCATTATGGATCCTTTCACCAATCGGTACATTTGCAGCCACTCAAGCTACTCCTCAGTGCAACGTCCACTACAGAAATCAGTAAAACAGCAGACCTGGATGTCATTTGGCGCCAAACCGCTTGAAAAGCTCAAAAATTTCAGCACCAAACATTGGTAGAAAAAAGTCCGTTAACGGTCTTTTTTCCAAGCGACCTAAGGCGAGGTTCCGGAAATTGAGTCGGTGCTAGCGTTTGCCGGCGCGGCTGTACTCTTTGAATTTGTGTGTTTCCAGGTATTCCGGATAGGTTCCGTTGAAATCGACAATACCCTGGGGTGTGAAAGAAACGATTCGGGTTGCTACATCCGTAATCAAGTCTCGGTCGTGAGAAACCACAAAAACCGTCCCTGGGAAGACTGATAGACCTTCACCAAGCGCATTCACGGCCTCGAGGTCGAGATGATTGGTCGGTTCGTCGAAAACAAGGATGGGATTTTTCTGCATCATCATGCGAGCCATCAACAAGCGAGCAGCCTCGCCGCCTGACAATGCATCGGTGGATTTTTGCGCTTCATCACCGGAGAAAAGCATTCGTCCGAGCACGCCGCGGACAAATTGATGGCCTTCGTCAGTCATGTAGGTCATGAGCCAATCATAGGCGGTTGTATGCTCAGGGATATCTTGATGGAAATCCTGCGGATAATAGCTCCAGGAGGCATTGTCTCCCCATTTGACACTGCCGCTGTCAGGCTCGATCTCACCAATCAAACAGCGAAGCAGTGTTGTTTTGCCCACCCCGTTCGCACCGATGATGGCGATTTTGTCCCCGCGATATACATCGAGGCGAAAATCTTTGAAAAGGGTATTGCCGTCAAAAGACTTTGTCAGCCCTTCGGCTCGCAGTATCTCACGCCCAAGCGGTTTTTCTTGCTCAAACCGGATATAAGGCCGTTGAATATTGGACTTTTTCAATTCTTGCGGCGCCAGTCGCGCAATCTCTTTCTTTCTCGATTGCACCTGGCTGGAACGTTGACCAGCGGCAAAGCGGGAAACGAATTCCTGCAGCTGGGCTATCTTTTTGGCCTTTTCTCGATTGTCGGCTTCGATTGATTGACGCGCCTGAAGCTTGTGCTCGACCATGTCATCATAATTGCCCGGATAGACAATAATCGTGTCGTAATCAATATCGGCGATGTGCGTGCAAACTGAATTCAAAAAATGACGATCGTGCGAAATTACTATCAGCACTCCCTCATACTCAGCCAGAAATTCTTCCAGCCAGTGGATGGATTCAAGATCAAGGTGGTTTGTAGGTTCATCGAGAAGCAGTGCTTGCGGACCAGCAAAAAGCGCCTGCGCTAGTAGAACTCGAAACTTATAATCAGTCGGCAGGGTGCTCATCAAATTCTCGTGCTGATCATCCGGAAGTCCGATGCCCCGCAGTATTTCGGCGGCTTCGAATTCTGCGGTATAGCCGTTTTCGTCGGCAATGATCGACTCTAGGTCACCCAACCGGAGCATTTGCTCTTCAGTGAGTTCCGTCAAATTACAAAGGTCTTCACGCTCTTTAAAGGCGCCCCATAAAGCTTCATTGCCCATGATAACGGTATCGATTATGCGCTCTTTGTCATACGCGAACTGGTCTTGTTTGAGCACACCGACTCTTGATGGTCGGCTGACTGTTCCGTTGTTGGTCGGCTCGACTTCACCGGTGAGGATCTTCATGAAAGTGGACTTGCCGGCGCCATTCGGACCGGTCAAACCGTATCTGAAACCAGGACTAAATTTGACGGACACATTGTCAAAAAGCGTCCTTGAACCAAAACCTTTGGTAACTTCGTTGACTATGATCATTTTTCAGGTTTCCGATACTCAATTCCAGACAAAACAAATTGAGCGCCTTGGCGCCTTTGGCGGATTATAACCGCACAAGATAAGTTTCTAATAGAAAGCAGAGAGGATCTTTACGCACGGCTTACTCAGAAAGGAGTGCTAAATTGGCGAGTCCCAGCCTCTCATCCACAAATTCTGGTTGAGCTTAAATAGTAATCAGAGTTCTATTTAGGTAATTTCAACGGATGTAATAGCCGCAGACTCGCCAGTTACCGTCTTTTTCCTTCTGAGGGGTGATGGTTTCTATAGCTTGTGACTTACCCTCAAACCGGGTCTCAAATTGAATTACTACATATTCGCCGTCCGGCGCCCCCGGCAAAGATTTGGAAAATTGCTTCGACTTGACCGCTCGGGAGATTAACTTTCCCATCGGCGCGCGCGCCGCTTTCACTTGTTTCTCCCACTGAGCCTTGCTGAGCATTGATTTGAAATAATCCGAGGCTTCTGCCCAACTCTGGGAATACTTCGCCTGGTCGACCAGAGCAAGCCACGGCAAAGCCGCTTTTTCGGCAGCCGTTTCGTCAGCAGTATCCGCACCCCCCGCAGCTCCCGCTTGAGGCGCCGCACCTGCCATGAAGAGGAAAGAAGTAATCGACAAAAGCGTGCAGTTTCTCAGAATTTTCATAGCTGTCCTCGATCGAGCCACATAACACTTCTTACCACCTCAGTAGAAAGTTACAGCAAAAATCAACAAGCGACCGCAAATTGCGATCGCCTGCTGACCTGGGGTCGGGACTACGGCAGCTCGTCTAGAAGCCGCCGGTGGAGGGTCCCCTTAAACGACTGAATAAGCGCGCAAAATATGCTCTGCAACAGCTAAGAAAATTGGAATTGGCGCAAACAATTTTTGTATCAGGAGTGATGGCTGTTGATTTGCGGTCAGAGTAATTAGAGGCAATTGTCATCGAATTTGGATCAAATGAGAGAACATAGCCACCAGCGGTTTGCCGCGCCGTGATCTTGATTATTTCTTTTTCCGCAGTCAACTCGACGGAAACTGCGTCTGCCTTGCGCAAATCTTTGAGCGAAGCAAGCATATTTTTCAGGGGCACTGCAGCCTGTGGCGCAATGTCTACGACTTTATGAGCACCGTTATCCGGAATAGTGAATTTAGGATAACTGCTCTGCAAAGCGGCTATTTTCGATACTGGTTTTTCCTTCACAGATTCATGTTGTTTTGCATATTCTTCTAGACCTTTTTTGTCATGTATTTCGCGCCGGTTTTCCAGTTTGAATTTCATTTGTTTTGTTTATCCTTGACCCAAACCAATCGGACGGAACCGTGCTTGGTCCCCCGGAGTTGGCTGGAAGAAATGTTTGAGAGTGGAACTACTCAATTCTCAAGCGATGACTCCCAACCAGCCCAGGGACCGAGTGCGCCACTTGCAGGTACGTGCAAGTGGTTTTTGCAAAACCTTGTTATCTAGATGATTCTGTTTTCGGTCGCATTCAATAATTTGCTCACCGATGCTCTGCGTGTTAACCTGAACGTGCTTTAGTAAAGGTCAATCGAGCAACGACACGATAAGATTTACACAGGGGCTTTCAAGCTGGTGTCAAAGATGGCCTTGGACATATCAAGCTTCCGTCAAGATTCCGAAAACACCGTCAGGACAACAACTCACGGCGTCGACAAAGTCATAGGACGAAACATAGCAACGAAAGTCGGTAGAGACCGATTTTGGCAACGCGAGCCTTGGGCTTCGCTTATCTCAATTGCAGGCATCGGTTTGATGAGCTGCCTAATTTCTCTTTCTCACGTTTCGACCAGGCTCGTGAATGTTTCTCTTCTCTATTTGCTGGTCGTAGTTCTATGTGGTTCTTATCTGGGACGCATTCCAGCGCTTGTCTCGTCTATCTGCGGTTTCATCGCCTTTAATCTGTGCCTTGTCGAACCGATTCAGTTAGATGCCAGTTCGGAGTGTATAGCCCTGGCAGTATTCTTAATAACGGCGCTGGTCATCGGACAATTGACGGCGCTTCTCAAAGCGCGTGCAGAAGAAGCGGAATCCCGCCGCTCGGAAATGGAAATTCTTGCCGAGGCCAGTTGGGCGGTGGCATCCGAGCCGGAGAGAGAAATAGCTTTAGGCAAAGTGATGGAACTTATCTCAAATATCGAACCGATAGAATCAGCGACCTTAAAACTGGCTGGAGATAATGTTTCGGAAAATCCAGCATTGAAGCAGTCCGGCGAAACATCAAGCAAAAACACTCGCAGCGGTCCTCGCCTTCTTCAAACATTTCCTGTACTTCTGGAAGATACAAGACTGGGCAGCGTCATGCTTACTCTCAGGCCGGAGCGAACCCTGCAATACGAAGAGATTCGCTTAGTAGAATCATTAGTCAATCATATTGCTGCATTGCTGGAGCGCGATCGCCTGCTCAAAGCAGAGTCGAAAGCGAGCGCACTGATCGAGGCTGACGCTTTAAAAACAGCGCTTCTGGCCATGGTCTCACACGATTTTCGCAGTCCCCTGACTACCATAAAAGCTTCAGTGAGTGCGCTTCTCGATGGTGCAACTCCCTGGGATCCAGAATTGCAGAAAAATCTTCTGGAAGCAGCAGACATGGAAACCGATCGACTGAATAAACTGGTGGGCAATATTCTCAATCTTTCCAAACTCGAAGGAGGGGCATGGAAACCCCGTCGAGAAGCAACTTCAGTTTCTGAATTGATGAGTTCGGTACTCAGTTCATTCAATGATGAAGAGAATGAACGCATAAAATTGCAACTAGAAGAAAATCTCAAAGACATTTTTGTCGATCCCGTGCAAATCGAGCAAGTCCTGCGCAATCTCCTGGAGAATGCGCTCAAATACTCCCCCTCAGACAAAGAGATAGAAGTAGAAGTATGCGATCTGGATAAGCAGATTCAGTTCAAGATCTCTGATCGAGGAGTTGGCTTGCCAAAAGGCGAAGAATTGCGCATCTTCGAAAAATTCTATAGAGCCGAGCCGCTCGTTGAGAGCAATATTCCCGGTTTAGGCATCGGCTTGGCAGTCTGCAAAGGACTAGTCGAGGCCAATGGTGGCAATCTGACCGCCAATCAAAGAGAGGGTGGCGGTGCCGTTTTTCAGATGAATTTGGATAATGTGATCGAACCTACAATCAAACAAAGCGGAAGCACTGAAAATGAAAGTTCTAGTAATTGATGACGAGCCCCAGATAAGAAGAGCACTGCGCGCTGGTCTCGAACATAATGGTTATGAAGTCATGCTTGCTGCTAACGGCGAAGAGGGGCTAGACACCGCCGCATTGAAAATTCCAGATCTTTTGATTTTGGACTTGGCTCTTCCCGGCACTGATGGTTTTACCGTTTTGAAGCAACTGCGAGAGTGGTCGAAAATACCTGTAATTGTATTGACTGTAAGAGAGGGCGAAGAAGAGAAAATCAAAGCTCTGGATTTAGGTGCAGATGACTATCTGGTCAAGCCTTTCGGGCTAGGTGAATTATTGGCCCGCATGCGAGCTGTCCTGCGGCGGGCAAATACGGAGGAAAAAGAAGCAGAATCAACTTTCAGTTACCAGGGTCTGTTTGTCGACATGGCAAAGAGATTGGTTTCCATTGACGACAGCGAAGTACATCTCACGCCCAAGGAATATGACCTGCTCAAATACATGATCCTTCAGCCCAATCGCGTTTTGACTCACAGACAATTGTTGACCAAAGTTTGGGGACCGGAATACAGCGAAGATCATCACACGCTACGCGTACACATCGCGAATTTAAGAAATAAGATTGAAACGCATCCAGAACGTCCTCGCCTGATTCACACAGAAATGAGAATTGGCTACAGATTCCGCATTGACCAGTAACCCCATCCCCAAAACCCTAGCTGCTTGGACCTTTCAGAAAACAGACCGTTAACGGACTTTTTTCTGGACCTACAAATCGCTAATGCTTAAAATCTTGCACCTTGGCAAGCGTCGTACGGATGACAAACCCTGAGACACTGCATAGGTTTGGCGCAAGCTTGTAAAGGGTAAATATTATTGGGGTCTGGAGGCTTTTACTATGACTGGCAGCGAAAGACGAAACACAATGACGCTTGAGGATATAAGCGCTTATTGGCGTCATTTGCGCAGCACAGGGGACCTTCCCAATCTTCATCGTGTTTTGGAATCTATAAAGACTATTGACACGGCTTTTGCCGGAGCGGCGAGCGTTCTTAGCCATCACCTTTCTGCAGATGCTTGGTGCCATTTGCGAGATGATTTGTACAACCTACTGATAGCTTCTTTCCCAGGCTATTTCCTCATATATGAGGAAGGTAACGAGATACCCATGGACTCGGCTGCACCATGGCCCAATTCGGGAATTGTGGAGTTCTATCCTGAGCAAGCGAATCGTCGCTCCGACGTCTACAGAGCTGAATTGCGACGCTTGCATCCCGCCATTGCTCTTTCCTTGAGATGGTGCCTGGCGGACAATCGCAGCACTACAAAGCCAGAGGATTTCGAGAGTTTCTTCAGCCAGATAAAGACCTATGAGAGTGAAGACGAAGAAGAAGAAGCTAGAAGGCTACTCGACCGTCTTTTCGCACTATGCGAAGATGAGGCTATAAAGTCCAAGAAGATTGCGCACCGAAGATGGTGGCAGATCTCTTCTGAGGCGAATATTACCAACGACAAACGCCTAAAAAACGAACTAAAACGTCAGCTTTCAGAATTGCAAATGGTTTGGGGAGCACCTAGCTGATCTGCTTCTCGCGCCGAGCCATAATTCACGGGTCTGCCTGGTTCTAAACAAGCGAAATCGCCTTTGGGTGAGAGATCGAAATTTCGCTATTCTGAGAGCCCCCTTTTTTGACGGCCGAGAAGCTGACTTTGCTAGCCTCCCTTCATCGATATGCCTTTGCAATTATCTTTCCGGATAATGTCCTTGTTTACGTGAACTTCACGTTGCCTCATCTAAATTAGTGATGCCAGATTGATTTCCGCTTACTACGGACCAGATTCTATGTTTACCAGCGCAAACCTCGCAGCCGCAAGGCTCTCCGCACTTGAAAGTCGCGAATGCTTCAAAGAGAAGGTCGAATTTCGTCCCGAAGATTCATTAAATGGACGACTGGACCAGGGGCGTAGTGGCAGAAAGACCTTAGGCTCTTCCCTGGTTTCGGTTGCGGCACTTATTTCTAAACTGGATGAAGAGCAACCTACACAGTGGGCAAGTCGTTCGGCTCCTACGCTGCAATTACGCTCCATCCGCAAGCCTGACGAAGCGCTGAAACTTTTTCTGCAAAAGGTTGAAAAACACCGCGCCACGATTGAGCAGACACAGATTGACTCTGCCCCGGTTGTAAATTTCGATTCCGCAGAAGCACAAACCGTCACTCTCGATCACGTGCCTGCAGTCGAAAGAGAGATTCGAAGGACTGCCTATAGCCTCATCATGAAGCATTGCGGTGAGGCAAGAGACTTCGTTGCCGCTTCTGATAATCGTTTTAATGCCGCTACAAACATACTTACTGCGCGCGCCGAAGCTATTCTCATGGCCGAGAGACTTTTGCGCAGAGTCGATGACGGGTTCTCCGTAAACACGGCAGCCTGGACTCTTACGACTTCATCCAGCGCAAATACACCAGCCCTTTTCGAATCATGCCGCTCCCCTCAGAACGTCAAAGTGACAGTACAAGATTGCCAGGCTTATGAAAAAGAGCAACAGTTACTAAAGGAAGCAAAAATGCAAAAACTCCTTCAGGAAGTAAGTGAAGAAATTGCCAGACAGCCCGAGGACAAATACCCCCAGCAACCAAATCTGGGAGTCCTGCCCCGTTTTATCAACGGCCTATTGCTATCGGCCGAGCGTTTGCCACGCTTGAACGTTGCCGATGTGCCGGTTAATGCTATGTCGGCAGCCACATCGATTCGCTAGAAGCTAGAGGGCTGCTCTCAAAGATTTTTAGAGCCGCGAATATTGGGACCATGACACCTGGGCTTCGCTCTCTTTTCCCAGAGCTTTCTGCACTTCGCTCAATACTTTGTAAGCCGGCCTGTACAAACGGTTCAAGCTGGCTGAGCGAGCCAGGGCGGCCTCAGCTTCGGTCAATCGTCCGACCATTCTCAAGCAGAGTCCCATGTTGAAGAAAGCTTCGTACATAGATTTGGCATTGATTGCCTTCTCATAGCAAACAATCGCTTCTTCATGACGCCCGGAAAGATGTTCCTGATAGCCCTTCTCAAAATGTTGCCTGGCCGACAAATCAGATCCGGAGGAAAGAGTAGGCAGTGCCGAAGGCGGAATGGCCGCTCCGTCATCATCTCTGGATTGTCGCCCCGTCTCTCTTGTCATCCCTGTCTCTAACCTCGACCACTTGAAAGCATCACTTGGAGTTTCGTTTTAACAATACCTTGTTGAGAGCCTCCTCGACGTCCAGGCGAAATTCTGTTGCGGTTTGGTAACGTTCGTCGGGTTCTTTTCTTAATGCCTTGGCAATAATCGCATCAAAGGGTGTGCCCTCTGCAAAATCGTCATTGTGCAGAGACAGCGGCGGAGGCGGCTCCAGCAAATGCTTCATTAAAATTCCCTCGGCGCTCTCGCCTTCAAAAGGAACTCTGCCAGTCAAGGTTTCGTAGAGAATAATGCCGAGTGCATAAAGGTCGGTTCTTATGTCGAGAGGCTTATCTTTGAGTTGCTCGGGAGCAATATACTCAGGTGTTCCAACCATCTTGCCGGTTTTGGTCAGACGCTTGGCGCCCTGCACAAGATGCGATATGCCAAAGTCCACAATCTTTACCCAGTCCGGGCGATCAGAGCGGTCTTGCAAAAGGATATTGTCCGGCTTGAGATCTCTGTGAATAATCCCGACACTATGCGCTTCTTGCAAACCACGACAAATCTGGATAATGATACCGGCCGCGGTAGCAAAAGGCAGGGCGCCCTGACGAGCAATCTTGTCACCCAGCGACTCGCCCTTGATGTATTCCATGACCAGATAAGGCTCTTTACCGTTCAAAACGCCATAGTCGAAAACAGTAACGATATTGGGGTGGGCGAGTTTTGCCGTAGTTTTGCTCTCGCGCTCAAAACGCTCGACGGCATTCTTATTTGAAAGAAGCCAGCCTTGCATTACTTTGATCACGACCAGTCGTTCCATTTTGGTGTGATAAGCCTTATAGACAATGGCCATGCCGCCCTCTCCGAGGATGGACTGCACTTCATACTTGCCTTCGATTTTCTTGCCAATCAGGTTATGGAATAGGCCGGCATTATCATCATCAAAACTTTCAGCCAATTGCGTCGGCTTGCGAGGCTCAGCCTGGTTACGCCCAAAGTCACCGGAGCGCGCCAGCTCTTCATCGATAGGAGGCGCAGTCTCGGTGAGATCCTGGGATGGAGCAGGCGGCTGACTTTGAGAAACAGGAGCCACCGGTTCAGGAGCCTGTGGTTTGGCGGGCTGCGGCGGAGCAAAACCAGGAGGCGGCGCGAAAGGAGACGGCTTGACTTCTGGTTTGACGGCTTCTGCTTTTACATCAGCCAGCTTCGTGGCGTCGGCAGGACAAAACTGCGCATAGCTGGGATAGAATTTGCCGCATTTTGAACATTGCTTGTCGTTTGAGCCGTTGTTTCTATTTTCAACCTGGTCATCAACTCTGGTGCCGTCGAAGCCGCAAAATTTCGCGCCAGAAGGCAGTGCGCGCTTGCAACTGGCACACACTTTTCCTTTCTCGGCCTGACCCGCCCCTTTCATCTAGACGAAAATCCCCCTCTCTATGTATTTTCCCTAAATTGCCAACAAATGCCAGATCCTGGCAACCACGGTCAAATATGTCGAGGTGGCAAAGAAATCTTCTGAG
>Ga0268298_10004564_pt1 | contig 13447 bp, 12 predicted proteins | sample WWTPWeurt_MetaG_FD_194462 | JGI IMG/M metagenome (GOLD analysis project Ga0268298, IMG submission 194462) | Activated sludge microbial communities from WWTP in Nijmegen, Gelderland, Netherland - WWTP Weurt | ecosystem: Engineered > WWTP > Aerobic digester > Activated sludge | place... | reverse complement strand
CTTAGCCTGATGCCCCGGCCCCGATGGCGCAGTGCTATGCTGCGCCGCTTTTTTTATTTCACGATGACTCCAGCCCGACATTACGACGGACTACGCCCAAGCAAGATACAGCAGGTTTATCAATGACTTAGGCGAGTTCAACATATGCCGGTGCTTTCTGAAACCTGACCCGGCTTGTGCTCGCATGGCTCCCATGTGGCTCTTGGAAACCGGGTCGTTCCGAGGAGTCATCATGGCAAAACTCAAGCTCACCAAGTCCGCAGTCGATGCGGCGCAACCCCAGGCGCAGGCCGTCGAACTCCGGGACACTATGGTGCCCGGCTTCCTCTGCAAGATCACCCCGGCGGGCCGCAAGGTGTTCATGCTTCAGTACCGCACGAACGCCGGAGAGCGGCGCAAGCCTGCCTTGGGCCTGTATGGGGAACTGACCGTCGAGCAGGCCCGCGCCTTGGCCCAGGAGTGGCTGGCCGAGGTGCGCAAGGGCGGTGATCCTGGCGCGGCCAAGGCCGCCGCCCGTGCCGCGCCCACGGTCGCGGAACTGTGCGGCAAGTTCATGGAGGACTACTCCAAGCTGCGCAACAAGCCCAGCACCCAACGCGGGTATCAGGCCGTCATCGACCGCTGCATCGTTCCGATGCTGGGCCGGATGAAGGTGCAGGACGTGAAGCGGCCCGATGTGGCCGCGATGATGAAGAAGATGGCCCACAAGCCGGCCGAGGCAAACAACGCCTTCAGCGTGATGCGCCGGATGTTCAACCTGGCCGAAGTATGGGGCTACCGGACAGACGGCACCAACCCCTGCCGCCACGTCCCGATGTACCCGAATGGGAGAGCCACGCACCTCATCAGCGACGAGGACATGGCGCGAATCTTCCGCCATCTGGACAAACTGGAGGCGGAGGGGCTGGAGCCTTACGTCATTCCCTTGGCGATCCGCTTGCAATTCGAATTCGCCGCCCGCCGTGGCGAAATCGTCACGCTCCAGTGGGATTGGGTGGACTTCGAGAACCGGCGCGTGGTCTGGCCCGACAGCAAGACCGGCGGCATGTCCAAGCCAATGAGCGAGGAAGCCTAACGACTGCTTTCGACCGCGCCGAGGCAGGATGGCGTTCCCCATGTGCTGCCGTCCCCGAGTCATGCGGGCCAGCACTTGACCACGGGCGAGTATTACGGCGGCTGGTGCCGCGCGCTCAAAGCTGCCGGTGCGGCCCACGTCGGCACGCACGGTATCCGCCACCGCTCGGCCACGGACATTGCCAACTCGGGTATCCCAGTCAAGGTTGGCATGGCGCTGACGGCGCACAAGACCGTGGCGATGTTCATGCGCTACGTTCATACCGAGGATGACCCGGTGCGTCAGGCCGCCGAGCTGGTGGCGAACCGGCGCAAGATCATCACCGGGGCGCGGCAGCAACAGCCGCAGGAGGCGACGGCATGAGCACCCGGACACCCAAAGCTATCGCCATGCCTGCCGGCTACGCCGGCATCCACGGCGGCATCGTGGAACTGCTCGATGCCGCTCGCCAGGCGGCGGCGCGCAGCGTCAATGCGCTGATGACGGCCAGCTATTGGGAGGTTGGCCGCCGCATTGTGGAGGCCGAGCAGCAGGGCAAGCGGCGCGCGGGCTACGGCGAGCAGTTGATCGAGCGGCTGTCCGCTGATCTGACCGTGCAGTTCGGGCGCGGGTTCGGCGTCAACAACCTGGAGAACATGCGGCGGTTCTTCCTCGCGTATCCCCGCTCCGAGATTTCCCAGACACTGTCTGGGAAATTGGGCGGCGGCCCGGCCTCAGAGAATTCCCAGACGGTGTCTGGGAATTTGAGCCTCGTCGAACTGGCGCAGGTGTTCACGCTGCCGTGGTCGGCCTACGTGCGACTGCTGTCGGTCAAGGACGACCATGCCCGCCGGTTCTACGAAGCCGAAGCCCTGCGCGGCGGCTGGAGTGTGCGCCAGCTTGACCGGCAGATCGGCAGCCAGTTCTACGAGCGCACGGCGCTGTCGAAGAACAAGGCGGCGATGCTGGTCAAGGGCGCCGTGCCGAAGCCGGAGGATGCGGTCAGGCCCGACGATGCGATCAAAGACCCGTATGTGCTGGAGTTCCTGAATCTCAAGGACGAGTATTCCGAATCCGATCTTGAAGGTGCTCTGATCCAGCGGCTGGAGGATTTTCTGCTGGAGCTGGGCGAAGGGTTCACCTTCGTCGGGCGGCAGCGGCGCTTGCGCATCGACCAGACGTGGTATCGGGTGGGTCTTCTGTTGTTCCATCGGCGGCTGCGCTGCCTGGTCATCATCGACTTGAAGCTGGGCAGCCTGACCCATGCCGACGTGGGCCAGATGCTCATGTATTGCAACTACGCCAAGGAGCATTGGGCGTATCCCGACGAAAATCCGCCCGTGGGTTTGATCCTGTGCGCCGACAAGGGCCACGCCCTGGCGCGGTATGCCTTGGAAGGTTTGCCGACGAAGGTGATGGCGGCGAACTACCGTACCGTGCTGCCGGATGCGGAGCTGTTGCAGAAGGAGTTGGAGGCTACGCGGCGCTTGCTGGAATCGCGCACGTCGAAGCAGCCCAAGAAACTCCCGCAGTAGCTGGGCGTCTCGGCGTGCCGCCGTCGGGTTCGCGGGCTGCGCCCCGCGCCTCGTTCCGAGTCGCGGCCATCCGGCTTTGACCCCTGACGCCTCCGGCCCTTGTGGGCCTGCGCGCTCCGCTTGCCTCAAAAGCCGACCCTGTGCAGTGGGCGGGGTGTGGGCGGTCTTGCTGTTCCCTTCACCGTATCACGGCGTTCTCGCCGTCAAGGGCGGCGCGCGCTGTGCGCGCTTGCGTCCTGGCGGCCGTCTGCGACCCCTGACTGCTTGCGCTGCGCCGTGCTGGACACGGTTCCGGGCAATTCCGCCCGAGTAACCGGAGCACGATCATGTCGCAACTGTCCTTTTCCTCGTTCGATGCCGCGCTGATGGTGCGCGACTCCCAAGGTCACTACCTGCCGGCGACGGCTGACCAGATTCTGGACGCCGCGCGCCAGGCCATCGAGCACAAGATGCAGCGTGGTGCATCGTTCACCTCGCCGGCAGCGGTTAAGGAGTATCTGCGCGCCAAGCTGGCCGGCTTCGAGCATGAGGTGTTCGCCGTGCTATTCCTCGATACGCAGCATCGCCTGATCGACTATGCCGAGATGTTCCAAGGCACCATCGACTCGGCCGAGGTGCATCCGCGAGAAGTGGTCAAGGCGGCCCTTCGGCATAACGCGGCGGCGGTCATCATTTCGCACAACCATCCGAGCGGGAATCCTGAGCCGAGCGATGCCGACAAGATGTTGACCCAGCGGCTCAAGGAGGCGCTGGCCTTGGTGGACGTGCGCACGCTGGATCACGTCATCGTGGCGGGCATGCACCCGGCAGACCAGTTTGAAGGCCGTGCCGGGCCGCGACCCGCAAGAGGTCGTGGCCGCCCACGTCCGCAGGCTGGAAGCCCTGCGCCGGGCCGGCATCGTGGAGCGCGTGGCCGAAGGGCTATGGAAGGTGCCGGGCGACCTGCCCGAGCAGGGGCGCCGCTACGACGCGCAGCGCCTGGGCGGTGTGGCCGTGGAGCTGAAATCGCACCTGCCCATCGAGCGGCAGGCGCGCGTGATCGGGGCCACCTGGCTCGACCAGCAGTTGATCGGCGGCGGCTCGGGCCTGGGCGAGCTGGGCTTTGGCAGCGAGGCCAGGCAGGCGATGCAGCAGCGCGCCGACTTCCTGGCCGAACAGGGGCTGGCCGAGCGGCGCGGGCAGCGCGTGATCCTGGCGCGCAACCTGCTGGGCACGTTGCGCAACCGGGAACTGGCGCAGGCCGCCAAGGACATTGCCGCCGAAACCGGCCTGGAGCATCGCCCGGTGGCCGACGGGCAGCGCGTAGCCGGCATTTACCGGCGTAGCGTCATGCTCGCCAGCGGGCGCTACGCGATGCTCGATGACGGCATGGAATTCAGCCTGGTGCCGTGGAAGCCGGTGATCGAGCAGCGGCTGGGGCAGAAGATAGCTGCGACAGTGCGCGGCAGTAGCGTTTCCTGGCGGATTGAACAAACACTTGAAATTTAATAGCATCAAACGTTTCAGGCTGGCACGGCAACCCAGCCTGCGAGATGCTGTTCTGTGATCCGCTTCAGTGCAACGATCCACTCTGAGCTGTCGTTGAGACAAGGGATGTAGTCAAACGCTTGCCCTCCAGCCTGTAAAAACGTATGCCGCGCTTCCATGTTGATTTCTTCGAGCGTCTCAAGGCAGTCGCTGACGAAACCTGGGCACATCACGTCGACGCTACGCGTGCCGGCTTCGGCAAGTGCTCGCAACGTTGGCTCCGTGTAGGGCTGCAGCCATCGGGCGGGACCAAAGCGGGACTGGAAAGTCACCGTGCATTGTTCGGGCTGTAGCTGTAGCGCCTGCGCCAAAAGACAGGCCGTGTTGCGGCATTGTTCAGCGTAAGGGTCTCCCAGGCGCGCGTTGCGCTCTGGAATCCCATGAAAACTCATCACCAAATGCTGCGCGCGTTGCCCTTTGCGCTCCCAGTGCGTACGCACGCTGTGGGCCAGGGCCGCGATGTAGTCGGGGTGGTCGTGGTAATCATTGACAAAGCGCAGCTCCGGATACCTGCGCGAGCGCCGCACCCAACCCGCAACACCGTCAAACAAGCTGGCGGTAGTGGCAGCCGAGTATTGCGGATACAGAGGCATCACCAACACCCGTTCTACCCCTGCGTCCAACAGTGCCTGCAACTGTGTGCCTACCGCCGGCTGACCATAGCGCATGGCAGGTTGTACGGGCGCTGGCAGGCCGCATTCACTCAAGCGCTGCCCAAGCAAATCTGCCTGCCGCTGCGTCCACACTGCCAGGGGAGACCCGGCTTCGCTCCAAACAGATGCATATTTCGCTGCCGATCGGCGGGGGCGAACACGCAGGATCACTCCGTGAAGCAACGGCAACCAGAAGATGCGTGGAATCTCCACTACTCTCGGGTCGGACAAGAATTGCGCTAAGTAACGGCGCAGCGCACTTGCCGTCGGGGCCTCCGGCGTGCCCAGGTTGCATAAAAGTACTGCGGTGGGTTTTTCCATTGACATATTTGCCGCGCCCTATTGGCGCCGAGCTCAAAAATAACCCTACATAAGATACAACATTTCAAAACTCCGTCACCAGTACAGGCATCCATATGCCTTGGGCGTATCGCACGAAGCCTGATTCATGGAATCGCCACATGTGGAGCCAACCGCCCTCCACCAGCTGACTGACGACCGCATGCTTGGCAATCACCGCGTCGATAGCGGCCTGGGGCGCGTCGATCACCACGGTCAGGCGCAAGGGCTCGTGCATCCAGCGCTGGCCGTCGTGCAGCGACTGGCGTGACAGGCCGATGCGCAGGTCGCCGCCGTTGCCTTCGAACACGCCCAGCGTGCCGCCCACCACGTTGTGCAGCACCTTGTTGCCGCTGCCCAGCCGCTCGGGATCGCAGGTGGATGCGTGGTACTGCCAGTTGATCCAGTGCGTGACCACCATGGGCGCGGTCATCAGCAGCTCCAGCACGCTGCCGTCGGCGTCCTGGCTGGCGTCGTAGTCGTGCAGGAAGCTGCGCCCGCCCAGCACCACGCCGCGGCTGCGCTGGCGCGGCGCGATGAGGAACGCGGCGTTGCCCGCCAGCCCCCACTCGGGCCGCGTCTGCGCGCCGTCGTTGGCGCGGCGGCGCAGTTGTTCCAGCAGCGCTGCGTGCGGGGCGCGCGCGTCCAGCGCCAGCGTGGGCGCGCGCTCGCGCCGCACCTGGTCACCGGCCTGGGCCAACACGGGCTGCAGCCCGGCCCAGCGTTCGCGTGCCGCGGGCGGCAGCAGGTCCAGGTCAAAGGCCTCGATCTCGTCGGTGGTGGTGTTGTGCAGGCAGGCCACGAAGGTGGTGCCGTCCGGGATGTCCAGCCCCTGGCCGCGCAGGCCCTGGCGCACGGCACTGTCGTTGAGCAAGTGGGCCAGGCTGCGCGCGTTTACCTCGCCGGTCTGGCCGCAGCAGGCGCCGCAGTCCAGCGCGGCGGCGTGGGCGTTGTTGGCCGACTGGCTGCCATGGCCCACCAGCAGCACCAGGGGCGCCAGGTGCTGGTTCAGGCCCATGGCGTGCAGCACCCGTGCCGCCAGGGAAACCTTGGCGTCCAGATCCAGGCCGGCCATTTGCGGGCGGCAAATGGCGCGGTAGCGGGCGGGAAGCCCGTGCAGGTCGTCCCGGGCGCGCGCCCGGGTGTGCGGCTTCATCCACTGCCCCAGCTTGCCCAGGTAGCCCACGCCCGCCGCTTCAACGAATGAGAACGCCGCGCCCGGCCAGCGGCTGGCCGACTGCCAGCGCTCGGTCAGGGCCAGGCGGCCTTGGCGCGCGCGGCTGGCGCTGCCCTGCAGCGCGCCATCGTCGGCAACGCCCGTGGGCGCAGCGCTCAGCACCCGGTCGGTGACCTCGATGGCCGGGGCCAGCAGGCCGGGCAATTGCGGCCGCCGCGCCTGGGTGGCCAGCGGCGTGTAGGCCACCGGCAGGCCAAAAAAGCCCGCAAAGCCCAGTGTCTGTATGCCGGGCCACACGGCTTCAAGGGCGCGACGCAGGGGCTCGCTGCGCACGTCGATGCAAAAGGCGGCCTGCACTTCAATCTCATGCTGCGGCACGCCTGGGTGGGCGGGGTGGGCCAGCCGCTGCACCAGCTCGCGCTGGTAGCCGATTTCCAGCGCCAGCTGCCACACCTCGTCGATCAGCAGGGCCTCTTCGGCGCGCTGCAGCGTCTGCGGCGCCCCGCGCCAGGCGCGCTGCAGGGTGGCAAAGGCCTGCTGGCTCGCGGCGTCGTCCTTGCATTCGAGCAGCAGCATGCCCCACGCCAGGCGAATGGCCAGCAGCTCGCGCAGGTGCGGGTCGGTGCGGCCCTCCAGCCCCGCCTGCCAGCCCAGGTAGGCGCACCAGGACGCCCAGCCGTTGACGGTGAGCAGCACGGCCTCCAGGTAGTCCGCCCACACGGGCTGGGGCAGCCCCAGGCGCTGGAGCACCCAGCGCTCGGCGTCCTCAGCCCGTTCAGGCAAGGCGCCCACGGCGGCGCCGAGGTCGGGCAGGCCCATCAGCAGGCCGATTCCGTGGTCGTGCTGCAGGGTGTCGCGCCAGAAGGCGTACAGGCCCTGTGCGCGCTGGGGCTGCCAGTCGGCCTGGTGTTCGTCGAAATAGGCGGCGCAGGTCTGGCTGACCTGGTGCGTGATGGCCTGGCGCCACGACAGGCGGGTGTGGCGCCGTGGGTCGTTGTCGAGCACGTCAATCAGCAGCGGCAACTGCGCCACGGGCGCGCCCGACAGCAGGGCCTCTGTGCATTGCTGCGCCGTGGTGCCCTGCGCCTGGGCCTGCGGCAGCTGGCGCAGGGCTTGATCGAGGTCGGCAGGCGTGATGCGCCCGGCCTGCCAGGCGCCCAGCTGCTGCGCACGCGCCGGAAACACCTGAATGCCGCCCAGCACGGCCATGCGCGCCGCCACCTGGCGCACCGGAATCCCTGTGCGCGCCCAATGGGGGTTGACGGCGATGGCGCGGTCGAGCGGCCAGGCCGGGGCGATGGCCTGGCAGGCTTGCTGGCAGGCCTCGGCCATGGCGGTGTGGAGGTGGAGCGCGTCAGCGTCCTGGGCGGTGGCGGGGTGGGCTGCGCCGGGAGCGACGTCAGTCAGTGCGTCAGTCAGCGCGTTGGTAACAACGGTGTCCATGGTGTGGCTTTCTGGGCGAGGGGTTCAGTGCGGGGTGTGGGCCATGGCGAATGCGGGTGCCCTGTGGGTGGCGTGTGCCCGGGCTTCGGGCGCCCAGCGCGACGGCCACAGGCGCAGCACCAGCCGGGTATAGGCCTCGTCCACGTAGAAGCCCGCGTAGCTCCAGCGCCTGAAGCCCGACAGCGTCTGCGGCTTGCGCTGTAGCAGCGCCAGTCCCAGGTAGAGCAGCGCCATGCCTGCCAGGGCGATCACGCCCAGGGCCGTGTGCGGGGCGTCCTGGATGCCAAAGGGCAGCCAGTGCGCGGCAGTGGCCGCCAGGGTCAGGCCGGCCACCAGCAGCAGGCCCGCCAGTGCCTGGCCCGCGCGCGCCGCTGCGCCGGACGGCAGCCACAGCAGCGGCGCCCATGCCAGGCCCAGCACGGCGCTCCACCACCACGGCCAGGCGCTGCGGCCGGCCAGCTGCGCCATCACCCACACGACCAACAGCACCAGCGCAATGGCCATCACCGGCGCCAGCGCCAGGCTGGCTGTACCCGGTGCCGCTGGCTGGTGCAGGGCGCGCAGCCGGGTCTGGCGCACCACGGTGGATGCCGACAGGAAGGCATGGGCCTTGTAGAGCGAATGCCCGATGAGGTGCAGCGCCGCCAGCGTGTACAGCCCCAGCGCGCATTCAAGCAGCATGAAGCCCATTTGCGCCACGGTGGACCAGGCCAGCCGCACCTTGATGGAGATGCGCGTCAACATCACCATGCCCGCCAGCATGGCCGTGGCCAGGCCGAAGGCCAGCAGCACGCCGCGCGCCGGGGCGGCCTGCTCCAGCAGCGGTGCGAAGCGGATCAACACCAAGCCCCCCAGGTTCACCACGCCCGCGTGTAGCAGGGCCGACACGGGGGTGGGCGCCTCCATCACCTGGATCAGCCAGCCATGCACCGGCAGCAGCGCGGTGCGCAGGATCACGGCCAACACCAGCGCCAGCGCGCTCAACTGCAGCGCCGTGCCCATGCCGTGCTGCGCCACATGGGCCCACAAGGCAGGCAGCGCGCCGCTGCCCACTTCGCGCCACGCCAGGGCCGCGGCCAGCAGCAGCAGCACGTCGGCCAGGCGGTCAGCCAGGCGCTTCTTGTGCGCGGCCAGCCGGGCAAAGGGGCGATCGGGGTAGAAGCACAGCAGCGGCTGCAGCGCCCAGCCCACGCCGGCCCAGGCGGCAATCAGCGCCAGCCAGTGGTCCGCCAGCAGCAGCAGGTGCACGCCCGCCAGTACCGCCGCCAGGGCCGCCACGTAGCGGCGCTGGCCGGGCTCGCCCTGCAGGTACTGCGCAGAAAACGCACCGATCACCGTGCCCAGCAGCTGCACCAGCGCAGCCAGGCTGAGGCTGAGGGTCGAGGCCGCGAAAGCCCCGCCCCAGTGCGCGCGGCCCGCGCCCGACACCAGGGTCAACACCACCAGCACCAGCGCGCCGACCGAAAAGGCCTGAAAAAGCCGCCAGCGGCCCGCATCGGAGCGCTGAGGCAGCAGTGAGGCGGCGGCCGCCGTGGCCATCAATGCCACCGGGGCCAGGGTGCCCGCCCAGTGCACGGATTGAGGAATATCCATCGCATGATCCTTGTCATTAGAAGTACCAGGCGATCATGCTTTGGCTAGTTCGTTCTGTAAAATACAATAAAAATAAATTTAACAAACTAAAAATAGAACAATGGAGCTGAATCAACTCAACTTTCACCACCTTTTTTACTTTTGGCGCGTGGCCCGGCTGGGGCATCTGACCCGCGCCGCCGAGGAGCTGCACACCTCGCAATCGGCGGTTTCGTTGCAGATCCGGCAGCTGGAAGAGCGCCTGGGCGCCACGCTTTTTTCGCGCGAAGGGCGCCGCCTGGTGTTGACGGACACCGGGCAACTGGTGTCGTCCTATGCCGAAAGCATTTTTGGCCTGGGTCAGGAAATGCTGGGGCGCCTGCAGGGCCGCTCGGACGGCGTCACCCGCCTGCGCGTGGGCAGCGTGGCCACCATGTCGCGCAACTACCAGGAGAACTGGATACGCCCCTTGCTGGCCGACCCGAGCATCACGCTGACCCTGGAGTCGGGCCTTTTGGAGGGACTGGTCGCTCGCCTGGTACAGCACCAGCTCGATGTGGTGCTGGCGAACGAAACCGTGCCTGCCGACCCCGACCGCGCGCTGCACTGCCGGTTTTTGGGCAGCCAGGCGATCTCGCTGGTGGGGTCGCCCGGCCGCTGGGCCGCGCACAGCCTGCGCGTGCCAGAGGACTTGCAGGGGCTGGACATGGCCCTGCCCGGCCCGCGCCACGCCATGCGCGCGCAATTCGATGCGCTGTGCGTCTCGGCCGGCGTGGCGCCCCGCCTGCGCGCCGAGGTGGACGACATGGCCATGCTGCGCCTGGTGGCGCGCGACAGCGGCTGGCTGACCGTGCTGCCCGAGGTGGTGGTGCAGGACGAACTTCGCGCGGGCACCCTGGTCACGGTGGGCCAATCAACGCTGCTGCAGGAAAACTTCTACGCCATCACCACCCCGCGCCGGCACCGCATCGACGCGCTGGAGCAGCTGCTGGGGTCGTCCACCGATTGAATGGTGTCCGTCAGGGCAGCGGCACGTCGGGCCGGTTCATGCCCTCCATGGGATAGGCGTCGGCCACGTAGGCCGGGCCTTTCATGACCATCACAATGACCGCGCCAATGCCCACCGTGAACACCACTGTCCAGTGCAGCACCAGCACGCTGATGGCATAGATGTCCACCGTGGTGATGCGCGTGGCCACCTCATGGGCGGGCGCACTGGCCCACCACAGCCGCACCGCCAGCGACGGCAGGCACAGCAGCAGCGTGCCCAGCATGAGCGCCTTGGGCAGCAGGCGCAGCACAGTGCGCTCCTGCCCGGCCGGGGTCTGCTGGAACCCGGGCAATCGGTTGAACAGTTCTGCCATGTCGTCTTCTCCCGTCAAGTTGCCGATACACCGCATTGCTGCCGGTGCGAGCCCGGCGCGGCGCGGCGCGGCGCTTTACGCCCCGGCGCGCACCAGGGCACCTGCGCCCACCAGCAGGCACAGGCAGGCCACCAGGGTGAGCCGCGTGCGCAGCCCCAGGTACCAGGGCGGCAGCGCAGCACCGGTCTGCGCCACCAGGCGCCAGTCGCGCAGCCAATGCGCTGCAAAACCAGCCACCAGCAGCAGCGCCGCGCCCGGTGCCGCCCACAGTACGGCCGGCCACGCCAGCAGGGCCGGCACCACGCTCCACAGCCACAGCCCCTGGCGCTGGGCCGCGCCCAGGCCCGGCAGCACCATGGCAAAGCCCCAGTGCAGCGCGCCGACAAAGGACAAAATCACCGCCCCATAGGCCAGCAGCGCCTGCCACCACAGCGCGCGGTGCGCGCCGCCAAGCACCAGCAGCAGCGCCAAGGCGGCAAACGGCAGCAGGCCGCCGTAGCCCAGCAGCGCCACACTGGGCGGCAGACCGGCGGGTGCGCCCGTGGGGGCGGGTGAGATGGCATTGGCGTGCATGGCAACTCCGTGTTGGTCAGGCGATGGTCGATGAAGCGGTGTTAGATGCCATTTAACGCCAAATCAGATTTCCGTGCGCTGGGCGTATCCCACGCCGGTCTCAGCGATCCACAGGTGTCACCGCCACGCCCGCCGCGTACACCACGATGGGTGCGCCGCCCGCGGTGTGGGGCACATCCTTGCGCGGGTTCCACTGCGGGTGGTAGATGCCGATCTTGAAATAAGGCGGGTTCTTCTGGTCGTAGTTGTTCGCGCCCTCGTAGCTGACCCAGTTCTCGCCATCGTGCGTCAACGCCACCAGGCCGCCCTGGCCGCTGCGCGACCAATGGATACGCACATCAAAGCGGTGTCACACCCCGGTCTGCAGCGGCGGCAGAGAAAACTCTTTTTTCTCCACCTGATCCGGTGACGCCAGCCGGTTGACCATCAGCCGCCAGTGACCGCCCTCGATCGCCAGCGAAATGGGCAGATTGGTGTCCCTGCCACTGTCGAGCTTGTAGCCGTGCCACTGCGCCACGATGGTCGCCTGCGGGTTGGGCCGCCAGTCCTGCGGCACAAAGACCGCAAATTGGTAGCGGTAATGGCCCCAGGGCATGGCGGCGGCGGCCAGTTCGGCCCGGTAGGACACGCCATCGTCAGGCACCACGAAGCGGTAAGACGGGCCACCATCGAGCGTGGGCTGATCCACCTGCGCAATGCTGCCATTGCCATCGATGGAGCGGCGTGCCCACTGAAGAGCGCCGTCGGCACTGACCCCGGGCGCGTTGCGCCGCCCCGCAAAAGACGGCGCCGCGAGGGCCGCGCACAGGCCCAGCAGTACCAGGGTGAGCTGCCCGCCGTTTTTCGTCTTCCAAGGGTCGATGGTTACCATCGAAGTCTGAAGGACGAAAAGTGAAGAGAATTCCGAAGCAAGAGTACACGGCCGAGTTCAAGGAACAGGCCATCAAGCATGCCCATGCAGTGGGCATCGTGGTCGCGGCCAGGGATCTGGGCCTGGTCGAGCAGACGCTGCGCAACTGGGTGAAGGCGGCGGCGGCTGGCAAACTCATGGCGCCTGGCGCCAAGCCAGTGACGCCCGAGCAGATGGAGTTATCCCGGCTACGTGCGGAGAACGCGCGGCTGAAAATGCACGTCGAAATCCTAAAAAAAGCGACGGCGTACTTTGCCAAGGATGCGCTGTGAAGTACGCCTGGATAGATGCGCAGCGCCGCCACTACCCCCTGCCCGAGATGTGCCAAGTGCTGGCCGTGAGCATCAGCGGCTACCGCGCCTGGCGCCGTGGCGGCTCGCCTGCACGCACACGCCTGACGGATCCGCAGGTCGTGGCCTTGATCAAGAGCATCCACGCCGAGGTCAAGGGTGCCTATGGGTCGCGGCGCATGCACCGCGAATTGCAGGGGCGCGGCCACTGCATTGGTCTGCGCCGCGTGGAGCGGTTGATGTGCGCACATGGCATCCGGGCGCGCCACAAGCGGCGCTACAAGGCGACAACGGACTCCAGGCACTCGCTGCCGGTCGCCGAGAACCTGCTGGCGCGCAACTTCACGGCTGAGGCTCCCAACCGGGTATGGACGGGCGACATCACCTACATCCAGACCGCAGAAGGCTGGCTGTACCTGGCCGTCGTGCTGGACTTGTTCAATCGTGAGGTCATCGGCTGGTCCATCAAGCCACGCATGACCGCCGACATCGTCACCGATGCGCTGTCAATGGCGTGGTTTCGGCGCAAGCCCGGCGCAGGCGTGATCTTCCACAGCGACCGCGGTAGTCAGTACGCCAGCCATGCGATGGCGGTCAAGCGTGCCGAGTACGGCATGGCGGCATCGATGAGCCGCAAGGGCAACTGCTGGGACAACGCACCCACCGAGAGCTTCTTCAACAGCCTCAAGAACGAGCGGGTGCACGGTACGGTCTACGCGACGCGGGCCCATGCGCAGGCCGATCTCTTTGAGTACATCGAAATTTTCTACAACAGGAGGCGCCGGCATTCCACGCTGGGCTACAGTTCGCCGGTTCAGTTCCTGGAGGACTGGATCAGCATGCATGTCGATCAACACGCTGAGGCGGCATGAAAGCGACCTGTTGGAAGACGAAATTCGATGGGCACCTCAGAGTACCTGTGGGCTTGGCTCAAGCGCCCTGGCCAACTACTGCCCCAACGACTTGGCAGAGCTGCACGCGACGGCGCGCAACAAACTCAAGAGCGCCCA
>Ga0268298_10004563_pt1 | contig 13447 bp, 12 predicted proteins | sample WWTPWeurt_MetaG_FD_194462 | JGI IMG/M metagenome (GOLD analysis project Ga0268298, IMG submission 194462) | Activated sludge microbial communities from WWTP in Nijmegen, Gelderland, Netherland - WWTP Weurt | ecosystem: Engineered > WWTP > Aerobic digester > Activated sludge | place... | reverse complement strand
CAGCTGTGTAGGTTGGGCTGAAGCACGAAGCCCAACGGCTATCGACGCGGATGTTGGGCTTCCCTTCGTTCAGCCCAACCTACAGGCTCGATCAGATAATAAGAAGCCGGGCATTGGCAAAAAAGGTCGATTTTGTTCTTATCAGAAGAACAATAGCTTTAGAAATGAATCGATTGTTCTCTTAAAAAGAACGAAAATCCAGGTCACACAGCCCATGCCCGGGCCTCCTGCCTGGTACCCATGGACGGTTCACATCGAGTTTTGTAGGGTAGGCACCGCCTACCATTATCCAGGTCGCCGGCCAACCCACAAAAGGGTACGCGATACGTACCCTAGAGGGCTGGGCACTTCGGCCTGCTTTTTCGTTCTCTTTCGGAGAACAATAACTAGCAAAAAAATATATTGTTCTCGCTAGAAGAACAAAAATTGGCTGTTTTCAGTCGATGCCCGGAATTCTGCTCGTCGGCCTCCGGGCTCCTTGTTGCCAATTCCGCCCATCCTGGCTCGAACCAGGCCGAGAGATCACGCCCGGCCGCGGCGCAGGCGGCCCCTGCTTCACAAGGCCCCGCTGTCCTTGATAGCGAGATAGTTATTCACCAGGGCGGCGGGGAGTTGGGGCGCCAGCAGGTCCAGGGTGAGGGCGCCATGATGGCGGAGCCGTTCGTGGTTGCGGTGACGCACACCGAGGTAGTGGTTGACGGCGTGAAAGCGGAGCGCGCCGTCAAAATCCCGCACCGGCTGTCTGATGGTCTCGTCCAACAGGGCCTCGCGCAGGTCGGCAACCACCACCAGATGGCGTTTGGTGAGGAGCTTGACCGCCTGACGCAGGTCTTCCTGATCCTCGTCGCGGGTATTGGTGAGGAGCAGCACCAGGGCGCGACGCCGCTGCAAGGGCATGAGTTCCCGGGCCGCACCCAGGTAGTCGGCGGCCTCCGGGGTGGTTTCCAGGTCATAGACCTGTTCCAGGAGTTCGCCGACCAGATCGCTCTGTTTGCGGGGCGGGTACCAGCGCCTGACCCCGCCGAAGGCCATGAAACCCACGGCATCGCCCTGGCGGGCGGCAACATGGGCCAGCAGCAGCATGGCGTTGAGCACTTGGTCGAAGTGGACCCGACCCGCTTCCTCGTGGCGCATGCGGCGACCGCAATCGAGCAGGAAAACCAACTGCTGGTCCCGTTCGTACTGGTATTCCCTGGAGATCAGCCTCTGGTAGCGTGAGCTGGCCTTCCAGTCGATCTGGCGCAGGGCGTCGCCGGCCCGATACTCGCGCAGTTGGTGAAAGTCGTTGCCTTCGCCCCGGCGGGGACGCCGCCGCACCCCGAGCTGGCTCAACTGGTTGTCCCGCGCCAGCAGGCTGTAGTGGCTGATCTCGCGAAAATTGGGGAAGACCTTGATCTCGCTTGGCAGGGGATAAAAATGCTTCCGCCACCAGAGCCCCAGCGGCGAGGCCACCAGGAGTTCCACCCCGGTGAAGCGGGCCTGGCCCCGGCGCTGTGGACGCACCCGGTAGCTCAACCTGGCCCGACGCCGATCCGGCAATTGGAGTCGGCTCGGCATGGCCGTCACCTCGAACTGGGCTGGATGATGGTCGTGGAGCCACAGGCGTAAAGGCCGGCCGGACTGGAGTGTCAGGCTGAGGTTGACCGGGCTCCAGACGCCGACCGGCAGGCTGTGGCGGAGGTGACGCTGGATTTCCAACCTGGGCCGCCGCCAACCGAGCAGGGCATCGCCGACCAGGATAGCCAAAAGCATGGAAGCGCCCAGGGTCCAGAGATCGCCAAGCCAGGGTGAGAAGACGGCGCCCAGGGCCAGGGCGCTCAAGGCGGCGAGAAGCCAGTACTGGGCGGAGGACGGGGTCACAACCTGGGGGCCTGGATATTGGTGAGGATGTCGGTCAGCACATCGTCCGCCTGGTAGCCCTCGATCTCCAGTTCGGCACTCAGCTTGAGGCGGTGGCGCATCACCGCCGGGGCGACCGCCTTGACATCGTCTGGGGTGACGAAGCCCCGACCTTCGAGCAGGGCCTGGGCCCGGGCGGCGCGCAGCAGGGCAAGGCTGCCCCGGGGGCCGGCGCCGCGTTCGACGCCGTTCCATTCCCGTCCGGCGCGCACCAGGCGCACGGCGTAGTTCAGCACCTGATCGTCGATCCATATCCTGGCCGCCGCCTCTTGCAGACCCACCACCTCCTCGGGCGTCATCACCGGCAGCAAGGCGGAGGTATCGAGCTTGTCGCCGACCGAGTTCCGGGTTACTTGGCGCACCATGCTCTGTTCTTCTTCCAGCGGCGGATAGTTGATAAACACCTTGAGCAGGAAGCGGTCGAGCTGCGCCTGAGGCAGGGGGTAGGTGCCGTCCTGCTCGATGGGGTTCTGGGTGGCGAGCACCAGGAAGGGCGGCTCCAGGGGGAAGGATTGCCCCTCGATGGTGACCTGCTGTTCCTGCATGGCTTCGAGCAGGGCGGATTGGGTCTTGGCGGGAGCGCGGTTGATCTCGTCGGCGAGCAGAAAATGGCAAAACACCGGGCCCCGTCGCACCCGGAAGCTCTGGGATTTCATGTCGTAGAGGCTATGGCCGCTGATGTCGCTGGGCATCAGGTCGGGGGTGAACTGGATGCGGCTGAAACGCCCGCCGAGGGCGGCGGCCAGACTGCGTACCAAGAGGGTCTTGCCGAGGCCGGGGACCCCTTCCACCAGCACATGACCGGCCGCGAGCAGACCTACCAGAACCTCGCGAATGACCTGTCGTTGGCCGATGACGGCCTTCTGGATCTCTCTTTCCAGGCGTTGCACCTTGTCGAGCGACTCGGGGTCGATCTCGATCTGAGCGGTCAGTGATGGCTCCATCATGGCTCCTGAGCTGATAAATCAATAGGGTTCGCCGGTTTGACGGCGACATGGGGGGCTGGGGAGGATGACTTCCACAGACCAGCGGCGAGTCGCTGCAAGGTGGCGGTGGCGGCGATGAACTCCGCCTCCTGCTCCGGCTGGGTATGCAGCGCCGCCTCCACCGGGTCCGCGTCCAGACCCAGCCGCTCGCCCAGCCAGCGACAGCGCGCCCGGCGCCGCAGCCGTTCCAGGGTCGGATGGCGGCGACGCCAGGCCAGGTCCAGCCGCTCCTGGGAGGCCGATTGCAGGCGGCGTGCCCGATCGTTGCGCCAGTTGAAGGCGGCCATGGCCTCCAGGTGCTCCAGGAGATTCCGTCGTGTCGTTACCCTGGCGTCAAACCGGGGACCCGTGTATAGCCCCAGACGCCACAGCCAGAGCCCGATCAGCGCCGCGAGACTCAGCACCAGGGCGGGAGCGCGATCCCACAGCAGGCGTAGCAAGGCCGGCGATTCGATGTGGTAGAGCAACCAGACCCGAGGGGCGCCCGCCGTCAGATGGGCGAGGAAATAGGCGTGATCGGCCTGGTCGATGCTTTCGTTGTCGAGGAAATCGAGGTCGCTGAGCAGGGTCAGGAGCCCTTGGCCCAAGCGGTATTGCAGCACATGAAAGCCTTGGCCCCGCTTCCCGCCGGGCTGGTTGATCCCTCCCGAGCACTGGCCTTCGCGGGCGGTGTCCAGGGGTTGGCCTCCTCCCTGCCGATAGGCCCGGCCCTTTTCATCCACCAGCAGGCGGTGTTGCTGGAACTCCACCTTGGCCGGGGGGCCTTGGCTGGCGAGATCGAGTTGGACGCTCTGAGTGTCCTCTGATAAGAGGTTCGTGGACAGGGGCTCGTCGCCGTCCCCGGCGATCTCGTCTTCCTCGTCTCCGTCTTGGGAGGCCTCTCCGGAGTCGCCCAGATAGGCGCATTCGAGATGGACGCCAAGTCGCCCCTGGAGACTCGGGTCGGGTCCTGGTGCGGCCAACTTGCCGCATCTCGCAGGCTGGGTCACCAGATGGCCGCCGCGCTCCACCCAGTGTTGCAACGCCGTCTGGGCCGACTCGGGGAGCTCGGTCCCCAGTCGAGGCACCAGGAGCAGCCCGCTTACGTCCGGTGGTTCGAGCAGAAACTGACGCCCCTCCAGGCTCTGGACCGGGATACCCAGGCGCTGGATGAAGCGTTCGGCGGCGAGGAAGGGGTTGCGCTCGGCGGCGGGGGACATCTGGGTCCGCAGCTCAAAGGAACGGCGCTCGAAGTGGTTGAAAAACCAAGCGGCGGTGGCCGCCAGCAGCATGGCGAGCACGCCCAGGCTGAGCAGGAGGGCGACCCTATTGGGTTTGCGCCTGACCAAAGACTGTCCTCCAATGGCGGCACAGGGTCTCGACCTCGGTCTCCTGGGGCCTCGCTTGGGCATAAGCCGACAACACCCAGATCCGGGTCAGACGGTGAAAATAGTCGGCCACCGCCTCCGGGTAAGCCTGGGCCACCTGACGCAGGCATTCGTTTTCGGTGGCACTGGACGGAATCTCGATCTTGCCCGCCGCTACCAGGCGGGACAGGGTGCCGCGATAGAGCAGACTGAGGGCGGCGCGGGTCTCGCCAGCCTGGAGCCGGGCCAGGGCCGCGCCGGGGATGTCGTCCGGCAGGCTGGAGGGGCGCAGGTCGAGTCCGAACAACTGGAACCGGGCCTTGTCCGGGGCCAGGGCCGAGTCCTTGGCCGGACTGAGCCAGCTCCGATGGCGGTAGAGCCAGAGCGCCGCGAACAACACCAGCACCCCGATTCCCAGACCCAGGAGTACCCGGAGGCCGCCTGCGAGCGCCGCGGACAGGCTGTTGTCGAAGAATTGGTTCAGCCAGTCCAGCAGGGAGGATGAGGGGGGTTGTGGCTCGGACGGGTCCCGGTACTCCCAGGTGGAGTAGCTCTGTTTCTGGCCGAAATCTTCATGTTCGAGGACCTCGGCGATGAGCGCCCTGGCCTCCTTGGGACCGACATCGGCCGGCAGGGGCGGAGGGGCGATGAGTCCCAGGAGCAGGGGCAAGGCGAGCCACAGGGCCAGGCGTTGGCTTGGTCTCGACCGGGGTGAGGGGGCGACGGCCATGCGGCGGAAGCTGAGTTCGATGTCCCAGGCCTCCAGCTCGATACGGCGGGTGAGATAGAGGGCGAAGCCACCCATGACGTAAAAAGGGGCGATCAGGGACATGGTAAGCAGGGTGGCGATCGCCCAGAGTCCCTCTTCCAGGGCATGATGCTGGAACATCAGGCTCTCCAGGTCCAGCCAGGGGAGTTCGCCCGGCACCAACATCCAGATCAGCAGGATACCGGAGATCTCGAGGGCGCTCTCGAAATGGATACCCAGGATGGTAAGCCAGGTGGCCGCCTGCTGTTTGCGATCCAGCACCCGCAGGCGCTCCTTCCGTTCCCGCCCCCTGAGGCCTTCGAGCAGGGTCACCGGATAATGAAAGGAACGATTGGGATCCAGGCGTCGCCAGAGCAGATTGGGGATCCAGGCGGGGTGCTGGAGGCGGAACCAGCGCCTGAGCACCTCCCAGAGACCGAGGCGCTCGCCGAACAGGGCACGGCTGGCCCAGTAGAGAAGCGGCGGCTCATAGAGCGGCTTGAACCACCAGATGGCGAACATGGTCCAGGCCAAGCCCCAGGGCAGCAGGGCCCAGATCAGCAGCGACAGCGGCAGAGCCGTGGCGCACCAGAGCACCCATAGGGGCCGGAACCATTCCCGCGCCAGGGCGAACCCCAGATCCACCCCTTCCCAGGGGTTGCGGGGGCGGATGCTCACCTCAAGTTTGGTGAGATCCACCAGACTCTCTCCCAGCCAGGGCGAGATAGGCCAGCATCAGGCTCCAGAGCCCGGCGGCGACACTGTATTTGACCACACTGGGAACAGCGCTCGGGGACCAGAAGGCCTCCAGCGAGGCGGCCACCACCAGCATGACCGCGGCGCCCATGACCAGCCGTAGCGCCGGTTGGGCCTGTTCGCGCAGGGCCTCGACGCGGCGGCGGCGACCCGGGGCCAGGAGGGCGTGCCCCAGCATCAGACCGGCGGCCCCGCAGATGACGATGGCCGGGAGTTCGAAGGCGCCGTGACCGCTGACGAAGGGCCAGAAGGTCTCGATATAGCCCAGCCGGGTGAGATGCCCGGCCACCGCCCCGATCAGCAGGCCGTTGAATAGCAAGAACACCGCCGCCCCCACGCCATAGAAGATCCCTCCGGCGAAGGTACGGAAACCCACGCCGATGTTGTTGGAGATATAGAAGCCGAACATGCCGAGATCGGTTTCCGCGCTCCGCCCGCGTTTGCGGCCGAGTTTCTCGTTCCCGGGGCGGTACATGTACTCCACCGAACTCACCTCTTCGTCGTCCAACAGGCTGTAGATGAGTTCCTGATCATGGAGGCAACCGACGCCGACCAGGACCCCGGGCAGGGCGAAGAGGGCGAGGGCCAGCCAGAGATAGCGCAAATGCTGCCGCAGGGTGCGGGGAAAGTCGGTGGTGACGAAATGCAGCAGCCGCCAGCCCCAGGCCTCCCGTCGCTGGTAGAGCCGACAGTGACCGCGCAACACCAGCCGATGCAGTTGTTCCACCAGCGCCGGACTGTAGGCGCGTCCCCGCGCCAGGGCGAAATCGTTGCAAAGCTGGGTATAGAGCCGGGGTAGTTCGGCGTGCTCCTGGGCCTTCAAGCGTCGCAGACGGGGCGCCCGTTCGAGATCGTCGAGGATCTCCTCCAACCGCTGCCACTGGGGCTCGTGGTGTTGCTCGAAGCTGTCCTGGCGCATCTCAGCGACCCTTGGTCAGCCAGCGGGCATAGGCGTAGAGGCCTTGTTCCGGCGAAACGGAACAGGGGCGAATCCAGGGCGCCAGCAGCCCGGCCAGTTCCTCCCGTCGCTCGGCGGAGAGCCGATGGCTGCGCTCGGCGAAGGCCAACAGGGTCTGTTGTTCCTCCAGGGTCAGGGGACGGGGCGGCGGTAGCGGCTCCGCCTGGGGCAAGTCCAGGCGTTGGGACTGGGTCTCACGATAGACCACCAGCGTCCCCGCGGCCAGATCCCCGAGACGCTTGAAGTCGCGGTTGATCAGCATGCAGATGAGGCCGAAGCCATAGAACAGGGGCAGGAAATCCGCGGCCCGCAGCAGGTTGCGCACCAGAGAGGCGGACCAGTCGATGGGGGTGCCGTTGTCCTGGACCACCCAGAGACCCATGGCCTTTTTTCCCGGCGTCATGCCCGAATGGACCTCGAACAACACCGGATAGAACCACTCGATGAGAAAGAAACCGATCAGGGCAACGGCCAGACCCAAACCGCCGAGAAAGGCCAGGGTCAGGGTGAGGCCCAGATAGAGTGCGCAACGGATGGCGAAGTCGATAGCCCAGGCACAGGCGCGCACCAGGGGCCCGGCGAGGCGCATCTCCAAGGCAATCCCTTCGGGGGTTTCGTAATAGCGCCTGGTGTCAATGGGCATTGAGGCCGTCAGGGTAGAGACAAAGTGGCCCGCATTGTACCGGGAGGGAATGTCCGCTTGGCAAGGGTTTCGATAGGCCGGCGATGAGCCAAGCCAATCCCGGCGGCTTGTCTGCTCAGAGGTTGTGAAGAAATCTGCTGCGCGATCCGATCACGGCGTTGCGTCCTCGCTCGCCCCTCGCCTATCTACTTGATATGTCTCGGGGACTCGTTGCGGGGCGCCTGGTGTTCGGACCGCTCGCGACGATTTTTTCACAACCTCTCAGCTCCGGATGTCGCTCGATGACTCGCGGGCACGGGCGGTTTTAGCCGGTTTTCCGTTCTCTATTGGAGAACAATATCAACTTTATTGATCTTTTTGTTCTCTAAATCAGAACATGAATTGGCCATTTCCCGTCGAGGCCCGGAGCCGTCCATCGACATCGAAGGGGGCTGGGGCACGGCTCTGCTTCCCGGATCGCGCCCGAGAGGTGGTTCAACCTTCCAGGGAGGCCAATACCTGATGATAGAGTCGATACGCCCCGAGCAGATTGAGCGCCAGAAGAAGCGAGGCGATCAGCATGGCCGTCCCGCCCAGATAGGCCGCGACCCCGGGCCACCAGGGGGAGAGCGCGAGCAGACAGAGGGCGGCGAGATGGGCGGCCAACTGGCGTCGTGCCGCCGTCTCGGGAATAAAGCCTTTCATGGTGGGTAACCTGAGATTGAAACGTCCCAGGGCCACCTGCCGATGCTGGAGATGGAACCAGGCCAGAAAGGGGACGATCTTGTACAACATCCCGGTGGTCAGCCCCAGGCCGACCCCGATCAACAGCATGACACCGATGAACAGCTCGCCCCACCCGAGCCACCAAGCCCCGTAACCCAGAACCATGGCGGCGGTTCCGCTCCACCAGAACATCAGGGTGGCGTCGTAGAGCTGGCGTCGGCGTTGCCACAGCCGCCAAAGAACGCCCAGGGCGAACAGGCCGAGGCCGAGCCCGGCCACCCCGGTGGCGACAGACAGACCCGATTCCCAACCGCCCATCCAGGCCGCCAGGGTGCCGAGGGTCAGGGCGAGAAAGGCCACCGGGACCAGGAAGGTCCGCATGGGTCCGGGAAAATGGGGAGTCAGATAAAACATGGGTACCAATTCCATCCCCACACCGACGAGAAGCAGGCCGATCCAGCCAACCAGCCCCCAGAGCGGATGGGCGTACAACCAGGCCCAGGCCGGCCCGGGCAGGAGCCAACCGCTCCGCGCCATGACCAACATCACCCCCAATCCCAGGGTCACCACCAGGGCGACGAGGGCCAGACGGATCGCCATCACTACCGGGGTCAGGGCCCGGGTGTGGCGCTGGCGGACCAAGGCGATCCCGATGGCGAGTATCAGGACACCGAGCCCGAGGCACACCAAGGTCGCCCCGGACAGCATGAGGGGGGATTGATGCCAGAGGATCCCGGCAACCAACAGCCCTCCTCCCAGGGTAAGACCGCCATGGGTCAGGGTGGCGACGACACCCACCGCCGGGACGCGGATCCCGGCCAACACGGGCAGGATCTGCAACAGCGCCCCGCACATGATCTGGGTGATGAAGCCCAGGGTCAGCAGATGCACCAGGGCGATGGTGACCGGACTCCAGCGGGAGACCAGGATTCCTTCTCCCTGGGCCAGCATCAGGGCGCCGGCGAGGATACCGAAGGCGGGAGCGGTGAGAAAAAACCGCAGTGGCACCCAGATCGGCGGCGCCTGATCCAGGCTCAGACTCGAGGTGTTGAGCATTTAGGTGAATTCCAGAAAACGTCATACCGGCTGTAGGGCGGCAACCCTTTGCCGCCATTGGGTGAAAAATCAGTCGTCGGCATGGGAATGCCGACCTACAAGTTGATAGTACTTTTTTTGGAAATAGCCTTAGTTCGCCGCCGGATCCGAGACCGCCGGAGGCGGCGACTGTACTTCCGGCCAGATGTAGATCTCGTATCGATTTCGGCCCTGGTGCTGGGTGTTCCAGAGGTAGCCCATGCCCTTCAGCAGATCATACAAGGGGAAGGGTTCCCGGGAATGTTGCACCTTGAGCCAGTGCCCCGGGGGGAGATCCGCCAGGGCATCGAGGATGCGTTCCAGTGGTTCGGGAGGCGCCAGATCCCTGACGTCGAGCGTCTTTTCCATCCTCAGTCGGGCAAGGGGCCAAGCCGCTCCAGCATGGCCGGACCTTCCTCTCCCAACGCCTGTTCGGCCATGGGATAGAGCATGCCTTCCTCCTTGGCATTGTGTTGCTGCATCAGCATCAGCAGGGTTTCCGTTACTCCCAGGATGGCCTCCGGGTCCCGATCCCGCACCGTCTCCTGGAGTTCGACCAGCAGTTGCCGCATCTGCTGATGCTCCATACGCATCACCTGGGTGGGGCCAAAGCGCATCCCGGTAGCCTCTTCGAAGGCCGGGAAAAGATCCCCCTCCTCCATCTGGAAGTGCCGCTCCAGACGGTCGCAGAAGACCTTGGCGTGCTTGCCGATCCCCGCCCAGTCCCGTGCCTCGGCCGCCTGTTCGACAGCCAGAAAGAGTTGGTCACACTGACGATGATCTTGGGTGAAATATTCCTCTAGACTCATGCTGGCTACCCACGAAGTGATGACAGGATAGATTTCATTTTCCTCACTCGGTGATACATCGAATTGACATTGGTCATTTCCCGACCAGGCCTCCCCAACCATGATGCCCGGATGGGCAGTTATTTCTGGTTGAAACACCTTCACATGACCTGCGCCGGCCTCTCCCTGAGCGGCTTCATCCTACGTGGCTATTGGATGCAGCGGCAATCGCCGCGCCTGCAACATCCGCTGACCAGAACCCTCCCTCACATCATCGATACCCTGTTGCTGCTCTCCGCTATCGGCTTGACGCTCATACTCGGGCAATATCCTTTTACCGCTCCCTGGCTGACGGCCAAGGTCAGTGCCCTGCTCCTCTACATCCTGTTGGGTAGTCTCGCCCTCAAACCGGGTCGCCCTCTCAGGATCCGCGTCATCGCCTTTTATGCCGCCCTGGCTGTGTTCGGCTACATCCTCGGTGTGGCCCTGAGCCATTCTCCCTGGCCCCTGGCGCGCGCAGGGTGAACTCTACCTCATTCCGCGTCAGGAAAGACCGGACGCTGAGTGCCGCTTTTTTCGCCGATGACGACGTCCAGGATCGGCTGACGCCTTCAGCCTTATCTTTCAGTCCAGCCGGCGGCGGATACCCGGCCAGCCCCCCCGGCTTACCGGGCGCCGTGGCGAGCCGATCGACGACCGCCGTAGACGAGTGGTGAGCCAGGCGGACGAGGATGTAAGCTGCGACCTCTATCACCCACGGCCCCCGAACCATTGTTGGTATAACGAGGAAATCAAGGGATGCCCAACAAAGCCTGTTGGTTTTTGTTTACGCTCATGAGCGGCTTGGTGGCCGCCTTCATCTATAAATTCATCCTGACCGGTACGGTGGTCCCGGCGAGCGACGGGCGGACGGCGATCCTGCTGACTCCCGGCGAACGGGATCTGGTGCTGACCGAGATGCGCAGTTTTCTGCAATCCATCCAGATCATCACCGAAGCGATCGCCAACGAAGACCTGCCATCCATCACCAAAGGGGCCCGCCGGGTGGGTCTGGCCGCCCAGCAGGAGGTACCGGCGAGCTTGGTGGGCAAGTTACCCCTGGCCTTCAAGACCCTGGGATTCGATACCCACAGCCGTTTCGATCAGATCGCCCTCAACACCGAACAACTGGGCGACTCCGCCCTGACCTTGCCGGCCCTGGCCGGGGTGCTGAATAACTGTGTCGCCTGCCATGCGAGCTATCGCTTCGAGGTGGTGGCGGAAAGCCCCCGCCCCTGAGTTCAGGCCGAGAAGGATATCCCTTATTCGCCCTTGCCCGGCAGCGGTTTGGCGGGCGGACAGGGATAGCGGAAGGCGTTCTGTAAAAAGTCCTGGGCTGTGGCACAGACATCGGCGGCCCGTTCCAGTGCCCGCCGATCGCGGATCTCCACCTGGTTGCCCTGTACCTGGATGATTTCCTCATCGATCAGGTGCTTGAGGATGCGGGAAAAGGTTTCGGGCTTGATGGTCAGGCGGGAGGCGAGGATATGCTTGGGGACCAGGAGTTCGAATCGGTCCACCCCCTTGGGCACCAGATGGAGCAAGTAGCCGGCCACGCGGCAGGTGGCGCTGTGCAGGCTGAGCTCGTCGATCTCCCGCAGCAGACCGCGTAACCTCTGACTCATATCGCCCATGAGCAGAAAGCAGGTTTCCACCGATCCCCGGAGCATATCGAGAAAGTCCGACGCATCCACCCCGATCACCTCGGCGGCCTGGAGCGCCTGGGCGCCTACCGGATAACAGGGCCGTTCCAGAAACATCAAGGCCTCGGCGAAGGTGCTCCCGGGCATGACGATCTCGATCACCTTTTCGTTGCCCTGGGGAGAGAGACGGAACAACTTGATCTGGCCCGAGAGCACCAGGAAGAAGCGCTCCGCCGGATCGCCTTGTTCGAACAGGGATTGGCCTTCCTCGAGCCGAATGCGTCGCGCCCGTTGGGCGATCCGCTCCCGCTGGGCCTTGGATAAACGGGCAAAGAGTGTCCCTCTGCCGAGATCTTCGATCAGTGCCGCCGCCTGTAGATATGGAGTCGTCACCTTGGTCCCCGTAGCTTATTCAGGGTGCTGATATTACCAAAAGTCGCTCCCTGGCCGGGCAAACCTCGGGAAATCATTTTGTCGCCACATCCGGAAAGGCGATGAACAGGGGCGGCCCGGTTCCCGCTCAGGGTCGAAAACGCCAGAGCAGACGCCGCAGTCGCCGTAACGCCTGACTGTCGCCGCCGGGACCATAGCGGCTCTCGATATAGATGGCGGTGATGGCCTCCACCTGGGGTCGCAGGTCCGGGCGCAAGCGGATGACCTTGTCGGCGAAGGATCGGGGACCTTCGTAACTCAGGCGTCCCAGTCCCCGCTTGGCGAGCCGGCGGCAATAGCGGTCATAGAGTTGTTGTAACGGATCCTGGGGCCGCCGACCCTGGCGCAGCAGAGAGAGACTGATCATCCCCAGCAGGGAGCCGATGATGACGACCAGGAGGATACCCAGTCCGGATGGTCTGATGAACCCCAGCCCCAGTCTGGCCAGCAGATCCATCTGCCGATCGCTGGTGTAATTGATGACCCACATATACCAGCCCATGTTGGCGGCATCGAGCAGGAAACGCGAATGTTTGAAGATGGTCCGGATCCAACCTTGATTGGCGAACAGAAATTGGGCCGGTAGACCCTCACGCAGGTTGCTGAGATCGAGGGCGCGCTCGATGCGCTCAGGGGCCACGGCCCCGGTGGGATCGACCCTCACCCAGCCCCGCTCGGCCAACCAGACCTCGGCCCAGGCATGGGCATCGGATTGGCGTATCAGGTAATAACCGCCCAAGGGGTTGTATTCCCCACCCTGATAACCGGTGACCACCCGGCTGGGGATCCCGGCCAGCCGCATCATGACCACGAAGCTGGTGGCGAAATGTTCGCAAAACCCCTTGCGGGTCTCGAAGAGAAACTCATCCGTCGGATTGTCGCCGAGCAGGGGCGGCTTCAGGGTGTAGATGAAGTCTTCCCGGCGGATGTGATCGAGCGCCAGATCCACCACCTCCCTGGTAGTACGACCACTATTCGCCCAGCGTGTGGCCAGTTGCCGCATCCGCGGTGTGACGTTTGCAGGCAGTTGCAGACCCCACTCCCGTTCCCGGGGGCCGAGGGAGGAGATGGCGTAGAGCGGATGGCTGCTCAGGCGGTAGGTCTGACGACTGGTCAAAGGTTTTTCCGCCAGCAATTGGAAGTCCTCGCGGATCAGGGTGCTGTTCGGCACCTCGGCGGGCAGGTCGAGGGGGAAAAGCCAGCGTTGCCGATGGGGTTCGATGGTCAGGGTATAGCGGATCGGCGGCACCGGACTCGCATACTCCCGGATACTCCGGCTCTGTTTGCTCTCGGGGGTGCGCCATTCCTTGCCGTCGATCAGCCAGAACACCTGCCCGCGCCAATAGCGTTGCTGGGGTGGCGGGACTGGGTCCTGGAAATCGACGCGGAAGGCGATCTCGTCCGAGAGGCCCAGACGGTTGACCGAGCCC
>Ga0268298_10004562_pt1 | contig 13453 bp, 12 predicted proteins | sample WWTPWeurt_MetaG_FD_194462 | JGI IMG/M metagenome (GOLD analysis project Ga0268298, IMG submission 194462) | Activated sludge microbial communities from WWTP in Nijmegen, Gelderland, Netherland - WWTP Weurt | ecosystem: Engineered > WWTP > Aerobic digester > Activated sludge | place... | reverse complement strand
ATCCGGCTGCGCCGATTCCGCCGCGCCTGACTGCCAGCCTCTTCGATTTCTACATCACGGCCCAGGAGCGGCAGACCTGCCTGCAGGCTGCCGAAACGGCCCGTTCGCTGGCAAGCCTGCTGCATGGGCGCGGCGACCGGCCCCTGCGCGACGCGGAGCGCCTGCAGGTAGTCGTGTTGCTGGAAGCCCTGCAACAGGATCTTGCTCCCTCTGACAGCCAGGTGACAGACGGCTACCGGCCGCTGGTGACGCCGATCGCGCCGACCGAGCCGACGGTGAATACGCGCATCGCGCTCTTCATGGATACAGCACCGCTGCAGGTGATGTTGCGTGAATCACTGACCAGCGCGGGTTTTACGCCGATGATCTTCGAGTCGCTCGATGCACTGGCTGCCGTTGATGAAGCGGGGTCGCCTGCGGCCATCGTGGCCGAGATCAGCCGTTGCCGGCTTGACCCGCAGACGGCCGCCGTCTTTACCAATCTGCGCGAGCGCTTTTCTCCCTCGCCGCACCTCGTCTGCATCGCTCCTGGCGACGATATCCCGGCACGCCTCGATGCCGTACGTCTCGGCGCCACACGCTTCCTGCCATTGCCGCTCGATACGGCAAGGCTGGTGGCCATCCTCAAGGGCGTAACGGTGCAGGTGCCGCCGCGCCCCTTCCGCGTGGTTCTCGTCGATGACGACCCCTTCCTGGCCGAGGTTTGCCGCGATGGTCTGGAGGAGTCGGGGATCAGGACGCGGGTCGTCGCCGATCCCCTGCTCGCACCGGCGGAAGTGCGGGCCTTCCAGCCCGATGTCGTGATCTGCGATATCTTCATGCCGGGCTGCAATGGTCTGGAACTGCTGTCGCTGCTTCGACAGGATGACGAACTTATCGATACGCCGATCATGCTGCTGTCGAGCGACGCTGAGCTAGAACGACGGCTGGAGGCACTCAATCTTGGTGCCGACGAATTTCTCATGAAGCCGATCGACATGTCGCTGCTGGTCGCAGCCGTGACGGCACGGGCGCGGCGGGCACGTACGCTCAAGCGCAGCCGAAGCGAGTTGCGCCGCCTCCACGAACGTGTGCGTGAGCTGGAGACGCAGGGATCAGGCGAGTCCCGGGAGACGTCGGGGACGATCGCCGACTTCGACACGGCGAACGAAACGATCAACATGGACGACTATGTCGTCAGCGTAGTGGATGAGAACGGCAAGCGCCGCTGGTCGCGCGGCAAGCAGAAATAGCCAGCGATATCGTCAGGCGGCGCCGAACAGTTCCGTGAACATTCCCTTGGCCCAGGCGACATCCTCGTCGCGCGGCTGCGCATCGTAATGCTGCTTCACCGCCTGCTGGATGAGACCGTCGCCGCGAAACCGGTAGGCGGTTTCGATGCGGGCCATCTCCATCGGCTCGGTGCCGGCGAGGACGAAACAGGTGCTCGCCGGGAGCAGTTTCGGTGCCTCGCGCCCGGCGGCTTCGGCCGCGATGTGGGCGGCGGCAATCTGCCCCTGGCGCAGCGCCATCTCGCCGGTTTTCGGATAGTGCCCGAACAAGGGCGAGACGCGGTCGATCATGTCGCCCACGACGAAAACGCGTGGATCGGCGAGCGTGCGATGGCTGGCGGGATCGACTGCGGCCCAGTCCGTTCCTGCGGCAACCAGCCCCGCCTGCCAGGCGAGATCGCCGGCCTGCTGTGGCGGCATCAGGATCGCGTCGTCAAAACGGAGCGTTTCGAAATCGGTCGTCACCGTACGCCTGAACGGATCGACGGCCTTGATCCGGGCCTGCGGTACATAGGTGATCAGATCACGGTACTGGCTGCCGAAGACGCGTGAGAAGACCTGCATCATCGGGTTCGGATCGAGCAGCACGACTCGTGCCTTCAACTGGCGCCGCCGGATGAGGGTGGCCACCATGCAGGCGCGCTCGTACGGCGCCGGTGGGCAACGGTAGGGCAGTGGGGGAATCGTCATCAGCAGATCGCCGCCGGAGAATGCGGCGAGACGCGCCTTCAGTGCAGCGATATCGGCAGCCTGCCAGGCACTGCCGAAGCGGCGTCGTGCTTCGGCAGCCGGTGTCGACTCATCGTCAAACCAGGGGCGGTAATCGTCGCGGATGCCGACGGCAAGAATCAGCCAGTCGTAGTCGACCACGCCGGCAGCGGTGTGCACCTGACGGCGCTCGCGGTCGATGGCAGTGACGTCTGCCGGCAGGAATTCATAGCCGGCCGATCTGGCGGTTCTGCCGTAGTCGCGTCGGAGCAGGCGGTCATCGACCTGATCGATCAGCCAGCGGTTGGACAGTGGCAGTGAGCGGAATTCGCCGGCGCGCTCGATCAGGACAACGTCGATCTGCGGCGCGAGTTCGCGCAAGCGGCGGGCAGCGGCAAGCCCGCCCCAGCCGCCACCGACGATCACCGCGCGTGGTGCGTTGCCGCGCGGCATCAGCGGCTGCGCCGCTCGCACGAGTCGTGGCAGGACTGCTGTCGTGCCAAGCGCGGCGAACGAAATCAGGGCGGCGCGGCGGCTGAAGGACATCGGATCGGAGGCGTTTGCGGAGGTACTGCGCTTGCTGCGCCAGCGTCAGGCCGGCTTCGGTGCGTCCACCGGCGGCGGCATCTGCGGCATCTGGGGCAGTTGGGCCTTTTCGTCGTCGGTGAGGCCGAGTCGCTCGATCAGCGAATCGCGATTGAGATGCAGCAGGTTTTCGAGGGCCGTGAAATCGTCCGGTATCGCCGCGTTGTTCCAGCCGCTGGCCGTATGGCGAGCGAGGTCGACCGCCAGCTGAACATTGCGGATGCGCGGGTGTTCTGCATGTTCGGGGTCGATCAGGTGCGCCAGCAGTTCGGGCAGGTGCCAGGCGCGGCAGAGCGCAAGCTGGAGGTCGATCAGCTGGATGCCGAGTACCTGTTCCTGAGCGACGGTGCTGCGCAGCGTCGGGTCAGCCTTCTGCATGTCGCGGATGCGTCCGGCGAGGGTGGGGGCGAAACACCACAGCAAAATCTCGGCGATGTCATGCAGGAGGGCAGCAATGGTCACTTCCTCGACGTTGATGTCCTGACGCCACAATGCCCACTCGCGCGCGTAGTGGGCGGCGCGCTGGACGCGGCGGATCAGCTGCAGCGTGCCGAGCATGGCCGGCGGCTCCGCCTTGAGCATGTGCTCGACGGTGATCAGTTCCTTGAACTTCTCGAAGAAGGGCTCGACACCGATCATCATCACCGCGCTGGCGATGGTCGTGATGTCGGTGCGCAGGCGCTTGCCGGAAAAAGGCTGGATGTAGGCCAGTACCTTGGCCGTCATCAGCGGGTCCTGCAGGACGATGCGCGCAATGTCGCGGCCACTGATGCGGTCGATCTTGCCCCGGGCGTCCTCGAGTTGGCGGGCCGTATGCCGGAGCACCGGCAGATCGGCACCGCTGAAGAACAGTACCCAGGTTTCAAGATCCTGCAGAGGGTGGGTCAGCATCGTTCTACTTCACCGTAGGTATGGAAAGGTGACTCATCGATGGATTCGGGTCGCCGCTGACGCCGCCGATGCGGCCGCTAGCCTGAGCGGATGGTACCCGCAGCATGCATGCGATTCAAGCCGGAAAAGCCCCGCAACCGCTGCCGTCAGGCCATGCGAGCGAAGCCAGCAAGGCTGCAAGGGTACCGGAGGGCGGTGCCGTGAGGTGCAATGGGCGGCCATCCGGAAGTGGAAGTTCGAGTGCCGCACAGTGCAGCAGCAGCCGGTTGCATCCCGTGTAGGCGGCGAAGGCGCGGTTGATCGCACCCTTGCCATGTGTTGCATCGCCGATGATCGGGTGTGCGATGTGCTTGAGATGGCGGCGAATCTGATGGCGCCGCCCGGTTTCCGGCCGCAGTTCGAGCAACGCGATGCGTGTCGCCGGATAGCGGTCGTTCGGCAGCGGCAGTTCGGCAGTGGCGAGGCGTCGCCAGTGCGTCAGTGCCGGCTGCGGCGTCAGCGTTGCGCGTGGGTCGATCCATTCGGCTTCATCGGGCTGGCGACTGAGCGGGTAGTCGATGCTGCCTTGCTCGGCCGGCCAGCCGCGGACGACGGCAAGATAGCGTTTGCCGACATGCCCCTCGGCAAACGCTGTCGAGAGGAAGCGCGCCATATCGCGGTCGAGGGCGAAGACGAGCACGCCGGAGGTGCCCCGGTCGAGGCGGTGCGCGGGAAAGACCGGCTGGCGGATCTGGTCGCGCAGCATCTGAACGGCGAACTGGGTTTCGTGCCGGTCGAGCACGGTGCGATGAACGAGCAGGCCAGGGGGCTTGTCGATGACGACGAGCCTCTCGTCCCGGTAAAGGATATCGAGCATGCGGGGGTCAGGCAGCTGCGAAATCGCCATCCACGTAATACCAGCGCCCGTTCTCGCGCACGAAGCGGCTGGTTTCGTGCAGTCGGTGGCCACGACCATCGGCGCGGTAGCGGGCAACGAACTCGACAATGGCGTGCGTGTCGTCCTGTTGGTGGTGGCGTTTTACGTCGAGCCCCAGCCAGTGCAGCGGGGCATCGTCGAATTCTGCAGGGCGGGTATCGGGGTGCCAAGTGTCACGCAGATAGTCGTGCAGATTGAGCACGTAGGCGCTGTAGCGGGAGCGCATCAGGGCTTCCGCAGTCGCAGCAGCGGTACCGCAATGGCAGGGTTCGCAGCAGCGCGCGTAGGCGAGGCCACTGCCACATGGGCAGGCATCGGCGTGGGCGTTGGCTGGCGGCCGCTTCGTCACCACTATTTCCTGCGGCCGTAGAGGCCGGTCAGTTTTGCCTTGCCGATGCTGTTGGCGTTGATCATGTAGCCGGCCAGCGCCGCCGTGGCGCCCGGCGGCAATTCCAGCTTGTCGACTTTGAGCGCGTGCAGCGTGAAGTTGTAGCGATGTGGCGTGTCACCAACGGGCGGGCAGGGACCGCCCCAGCCGGGGCCGCCAAAGTCGGTGTTGATCTGGACGGTACCGGCTGGCAATCCGCTTCCGTCCGCCTTGCCGGCACCGCCCGGAAGTGCGCCGGTCGCCGCCGGAATGTTGATGACGACCCAGTGCCACCAGCCGCTGCCACCGGTGGGCGCATCCGGATCGTGCACCAGTAGCGCGAAGCTCTTCGTGCCCTTGGGCGGGTTCTTCCAGACCAGCGCCGGCGAGATGTTGGCGCCGGTGCAGCCGAAACCGTTGAAGACCTGCGCTTCCCTGATCGTTGCGCGTGGCTTGATGTCGGGGCTCGTCAGGGAAAATGTCGCAGCCTCGGCACCGAGTGCAGTGGCCATCAGGATCAGGGTCATGCCGGTGCGCTTGAGCATCGCGGTTCCTCCGCTAGAGCGTTTCGTGGAACTGCCGATTCTACGCGAGCCCACTAGTGCTTCGCGAAAACCCTGGCCTTGCCCTCGCGGTCAACGAGCAGAACGTCGTATGGCTGCTTCCGCGCGCTCTCCATGCCCGGTGAGCCGCCCGGCATGCCTGGTGCGGCGAGCCCGACGGCCTTCGGCTGTTCCTTGAGCAGCCGCTTGATGTCCTCGGCAGGCACGTGCCCCTCGACCACGTAGTTGCCGATTCGGGCCGTGTGGCAGGAACCGTAGCGTTCCGGCATGCCAAGCCTGGCACGGGCGGCCGGCACGTCCTCGACGTCGAGCGTCTTGACCTTGAAGCCGTTGTCAGCCATGTGCTTGGCCCAATCGGCGCAGCAACCGCAGTAGGGGCTCTTGTAGATCTCTACTTGCGGCAGGTCGGCGGCACCAGCGCCGAGCGCGAGCGTCGTCAGCAGGATGGCGAGTGGTCGTTTCATGATCGCATCCTCATTGTTTGCCGTGCGCGTCGAGCGTGAATCGCAGGGTTTTTGCAGGTTTGCCGGGGAGGTTCAGCGCGGCGACGGCCTTCGCTTCGTGAATATTGAAGCTGCCCTTGGCCTCGAAGCGGTTGTCGCCCGCAGGCGGCAGGTTGACCTCGGTCTTCTGGCCACCGGCAAGCAGGGTGAGTTTCGCTGAGCCGCCGGCCGTCGGCAGCGGCTTTCCGTGCTCGGTGATGAAGAGCGTCAGGCGGTCGGGTTTGACGACCAATTCGGCCTGATAGTGGCCGCCCTCGGCGACTGCGCCACCGTACTGCGATTTTCCGTGGTCTTCATGCGCGGTGGCCGGCAGGCTGCCGGCAAGCGCTGCGATTGCCGTCATTGTGAGAAGAATCTTGTGCATGGTGTGTTCCTTTATGGATGTGATCAGAAGGTCTCGCCCTGATGCGATTCGAGCAGCCGGGCCAGTGGCTTTTCTCCAAAGACGAGGAACAGCGCCGGCGTCACGAAGGCATCGAGCAGGGTGGAGGAAATCAATCCGGAGAAGATGACGACGGCCACCGGGTGCAGGATCTCGGTGCCGGGAGCTTCCGCCTCGAACAGCAGCGGTGCCAGGGCGAAGGCCGCGACCAGGGCCGTCATCAGCACCGGCGTGAGGCGTTCGAGCGAGCCGCGAAGGACGAGCTGCCGACCGAAGGTTTCACCCTCGAAACGCACCAGGTTCGCGTAGTGCGAAAGCTTGAGGATGCCGTTGCGGGTGGCGATTCCGGCGAGCGTGATGAAGCCGATCAGCGTGGCGATCGACAGTGGTTGCCCGGAGAGCCACAGGCCGATGACGCTGCCGATCAGCGCCAGCGGCACGTTGGCGATGAGCAGTGCGGCCAGGATGGTAGACCGGTAGCGGCTGTAGAGGACGACGAAGATCAGGCCGAGCGAGATCAGCGCCAGCATGCCAATGATGCGGGCAGCTTCCTCCTGAGCGCGGAACTGGCCGTCGAGGGTGATGAAGTAGCCGGAAGGCAGTTTCGTGTCGGCGACGACCTGACGGACGTCGGCAACGACATCGGAGAGCGCGCGGCCTTGGGCGTTCGCCGAGAGGACGATTCGCCGGCGGCCATTGTCGCGGCTGATCTGGTTGGGGCCGTCGCCATCCTCGATCGTGGCCACGCGCGAAAGCGGCACTCGGCCGCTCGGTGTCTCGATCATCAGGTTGGCGAGCCCCGTCAGTCCGCGTGCCTCTTCCGGCAGGCGCAGCACCAGCGCGAAGCGGCGCGCGCCTTCGATCACCTGGCCGAGCTGCTCGCCGTCGATCAGCGTCTGCAGCTGGCGCAGCAGCATTGCCGGCGAGACGCTGTGCTGCTCGGCGCGGGCATAGTCGATACGCACCTTGATCTGCGGCGCCAGTACCTGTTTTTCAAGCTCGAGGTCGGTGAGACCGGGGATGGCGGCGAGCCGGTCACGCAGTGCCGAACCTTCGCCGCGCAGCACATCGAGATCGTCGCCGACGATGCGGATGGCGATCTGCGCACGCACGCCGGAGAGCATGTGGTCGATGCGGTGCGAAAGCGGTTGTCCGATGCTGACTGCCGCCGGCAGCGAGGCGAGCCGGGTGCGCAAGTCGGCGTAGATGGCAGAAGGGGGGCGGCCGGGCTTCAGGCGCATGTCGAGTTCGGAAACGTGTACACCCTCGGCGTGCTCGTCGAGTTCGGCACGGCCGGAGCGGCGGCCAACATGGGTGACTTCCGGGACGTCGCGCACCAGCTGCTCTGCCAGTGCGCCGATCTTCACCGATTCGGCGAGTGTGATGCCCGGGTTCAGGCGCAGGCCGACAAAGGCGGCCCCTTCGTTGAAGGTCGGCAGGAAGGTGGTCGCGAAGAAGGGCACGCTCGCTGCTGCCAGCACGGCAGCGACGGCAGCGGCACCGATGATGCGCGTGCGCTGCGTCAGCGCCGTTTCCAGCCAGCGCCGGTAATGTGCTTTCAGCCAGGCCACGAAGCGGGTGTCGCCATGGATCGACGCTCCGCCGTGGCGCAGCAGGTACCAGGCCATCACCGGCGTCAGCGTGATCGAGACGACCAGGCTGGCAAGGATTGCGGTCAGGTAGGCGACGCCGAGCGGGATGAAGAAGCGCCCTTCCAGTCCCGGAAGTGCAAAGAGCGGCACGAACACCAGCGCGATGATCAGTGTCGAGACGACGATGCCGGAACGGACCTCGTTCGAGGCGCTGACGATTACCCGCAGCGGGTGCTCCGGCACGGCCCGCTGCCGGTTCTCGAGCAGGCGGCGGATGATGTTCTCGAGGTCGACCACCGCATCGTCGACCAATTCGCCAATGGCGATGGCGAGCCCGCCGAGCGTCATCGTATTGATCGACAGCCCGAAATAGCGGAAGACCAGTGCCGCGGTGAGGATGGATACCGGGATCGCGGTGAGCGAGATCAGCGTCGCACGCAGGTTGCCGAGGAACAGGTAGAGCACGGCAGCGACGAAGACGGCGGCGGCGGCGAGCTTGAGTTCGAGGTTGCGGATGCTGGCCTCGATGAAGTCCGCCTGGCGGAAGGTGATGCGCGGTGCGGCGAGCCCCGCAGGCAGACCCGCCTGCATTTCTGCCAGGGCCGTTTCCACCTGCCGCGTCAGCGCCACGGTGTCGGCGGCTGGCTGCTTCTGCACGGCAAGGATCACCGCCGGCTGACCATTGAGGCCGGCATCGCCGCGTTTGATCGCCGGCGCGAAGCCAACGGCGGCAACCTGGGCGAGCAGGATCGACTGGCCATTCTTGGTCGTCAGCGGCAGGCGTTGCAGGTCTTCCAGCCGGCTGGTGCGACCGAGGTTGCGGATCAGGTACTCACGGGCATTCAATTCGAGGAAGCCGCCGCTGGTGTTGGCGGCGAAGCCGCGCAGCGCGCCTTCTATCTGGTCGAGCGTGATGCCGAGGGCCGCCATGCGCGCAGTATCCGGTTGCACCTGGAACTGGCGGACCTCGCCACCGATCGGGATGACCTGGGCAACACCGGGGATCGTGAGCAGGCGGGGCCGCAGCACCCAGTCGGCGTATTCGCGTGCTGCCATCGCCTGCAGGCGGACCGCTTCCGGGCTTGCGCCGGCTCTCGTTTCGACGGGCGCCGTTATCGGAATTCCGATGAGCAGGATCTCGCCCATGATCGATGCCACCGGCCCCATGTGGGCAACGACGCCGGTCGGCAGCTGCGCCTGCACCAGCGAGAGGCGCTCGGCGACCATCTGTCGGGCACGGTAGATCTCGGTGCCCCAGTCGAACTGCACGTAGACGAAGGAGAGTCCGGCCGACGATACCGAGCGTACCGAGGCGACGCCGGGCATGCCGTTCATCGCCGTCTCGATCGGGAAAGTGATCAGCGCTTCCACTTCCTCCGGTGCCATGCCGCCAGCTTCGGTCATCAGCGTCACGGTCGGCTTGTTGAGGTCGGGAAAGACATCGACCGGCGTCTTCTGCACGACGAGGGCGCCATAGAGGATGAGGACGATGGCCGCTGCCAGTACCAGCAGGCGCTGCGAGAGACTTTTTTCGACGATGCGTGAGAAGAGTGTCGTGGCCATTTTCAGCGCACCTGGTTGAGCAGCGCCGTACCCTGGACGACAATGCGCTCGCCCCCCGCGAGGCCGTCGACAACAGCGACACGGCTTGCGTCGAGCGCCTGGGTGCGCACGGGCCGCGGCTGGAAGCGCTCGGCGCTCGTCTTGAGCCAGACGACTTCCTGATTGGCCGCGTTCTTGACGACTGCAGCCGCCGGCACGGGGACCCCCCTGACCAGTGAGCGGGTCTGCGCAATGACCTTGAGCGGCTGGTTCAGGGCCAGCGTTGCCGAACCGCCGTCGACACGGAAGAGCAGCGGGATGGCTTGTTCGCGCAGCGAACGACCGGCGCCGACGAAGCTGAGCAGAACGTCCTGGCCGGGGCCGGCGCTGCCCCAGGCGCCGGCGATGTCGGAGGCGAGCCGCGGGTCGTAGGCGAGTGCTTCGACACGCAGGTTGGCCGGGTCGACGATCTCGAAGAGGATTTCGCGGGCCTCGACCACCTGTCCGGCAACGACGTTGGCTGCAGCGACAACACCACTCACCGGCGCCCGCAGGTCGTCATGGTGACGCAGGCTGCGCCCGATCGCCGCCTGCCGTTCGCGAAGGCTCTGCACCTCTCCTTCCGCTGCATCGATCTCCTTGCGAGCGACGGTGGCTTCCAGTTCGCGCAGGCGTGAGAGGCGTTTTTCGGCGACGCCGAGCGATGCACGGATTTCAGCCGCCTGAGCGGTTTGCCCGCCCAACTCAAGCGGAGATACGGCCGGGTGTACCCGGGCGAGGAGGTCGCCCTTGCTGACGGTCTGTCCAAGGGAAACCATGCCGCCGGCAGGCGCCTCGACGCGACCGGACATCATGGCCTGGACGCGGCCGCCACTACCCGGATCGAGGACGACCTTGCCGGTCAGCTCGACCGCCGTCGGCTGTTCGCCTGCCTCGGTGAGCATTGTCCGCAGGGCCAGTTGCCGCTGGGTGAGCTTGGGCAGGAAGACGGTGCCGTCCGGCAGGCGCTGCGGACCGTCGCCACGCGTTGCCGGGAGTGTCTTTTCGTCACCGTGGTCGTGCCCTTCATGGGCTGCGAGTGGCAGGGCGTGAAGGCTGCCTGCGACGAGGGCCGTCATGGCCAGGTGCTTGAGCAGGAACATCATGCGCTTTCTCCCTGGGCGCGCCGGCGGCGCAGGGCAAGAAAAATCACCGTTGCGAGCAGAGCCAGCGCGCCGGCGGCAATGGCGCCAAGGCGCCCGCCGGTGGCCATCGTGGTCAGCGAGGGGTCGCCATTGGCGCTGACGACAAGGTCGGCAGCGAGCAAGTCGCTTTCTTCGTCTGCCGTGATCGTGATCGTCAGCGGATAGGTGGATGGCGCCGCGAAGGGCGCTGCGTCCAGCATGTAGGTGCCGTCCTCCTGTACTGCAGCGACGAGCGAGCGGCCGTTGCTGTCGATTTCTATGCGGGCGTCGCGGACGGGTTCGTTGCTTTCCCAACGATCCAGGGTCAAGGTCATGCGGCCATCCTTGATGCGGCCGACGAGCTCGAAAACCTCGCTGTCGGCCTCGAAGGACGGGCGTGTGGCCTCGGCTGCACGGGCCGGACTGCTCAGTACGAGCGAGGTCATCAGCAGGAGGAGGGTGGAAAAAAATTGCTGGCGTGTCATGGCAGTATTCCAAGGGCCTGGTTATAGCGGGAGATGCTGCGCGCTGCCTCGATGCGGGCGCGTGCCGCCGCGAGTTCGGCGTCGAACGCATCGGCTTCGACGCGCAGCCGCTGCGGCAGGTCGATGTTGCCGTGCGTGAAGGCACGGGCGTATTCGCGACGCATCTCCGTTGCCAGGGCGCGCCTCGTTTCGGCACGCGCGAGCGACTGGTCGCTGCGTTCGAGTTCCCGCAATGCGGCTTCGCGTTCGGCATCGACGCGTCCTTTCTCGTACGGCAGAAGGGCTTCGGCCTCGATCAGGTCGGCGTTGGCGGCAGCGATCTTTGGCCGGTTGCGGCTGTCGGTGGCGAGGGGGATGCGGACGCCGACAATGGCCGAGCTTTCCCATGCGGCATCTTGCAGGGGACGTTCGCGCCGCATGCCGAAGGTCAGTTCCGGGAGGTCTCGCACGTTCTTCGTGGCAATTTCGAGGCGGGCACGGGCGGCATTGATCGCCCGCTCGAGCGGGGCAAGTTGCGGGTGCGTGATCGTTGCGTCATGGTCGGCACGATGGCGTTGCTCGATCATGCTGTCGCTGGCGGGCAGGGCGGGCTGTCCGGTGAGGGCGAGGAAATTGCGGGCGGCGCGATGTGCCCGGCTGTCGGCTTCCGCAAGGGCCGCTTCGGCTGCAGCCTCGGCGCTACGCGCCTGATTGCCATCCATGCGCGGCAGATCGCCGGCACGTACCCGTCGCTCGACGTCTCCCGCGAGCAGGCGGGCGGATTCGGAGCGTGCCCGAGCAACATCCCGCTCGTTGGCTGCGAGCATTGCCTGCCACCAGGCTTCACGGACCTCGCCAGCAAGCTTCCAGCGGCTCTGCTCGACAAGTGCGGCATAGGCCGAGTGTTCGCGTTCGATCAATGCCAGGGTGCGCGCCTGGTAGCCGGGCAGCCAGAGCGGCAGCGTGATGCTCGCTTCCCATTCCCGCTGACCGGTGTCGCGCTGGAGGCGGTCGTTACGGTTGGACAGGCCGGCGCTCGGGGCTCCGGCAAGTACACTATCCGCAGCCTCGTGGCGGGCAGCGAATTCCTCCTGCCGGGCATTAAGTGCGCGTGCCGTCGGGTGTCTTTCCCAGGCCGCGGCCAATGCGTCGCGCATGCCTTGTGCGCTGGCGATGCTCGGCGATACCGCCAGCACGATCAGGATCAGGGTTGCGGCAGGGAGGTGCCGCAGGGGGTTTTGTCGCATCGGATTCTCCGTAGTTGCATCGGGGAAATCCGGCGGTGCAGATTAAGTGCTTGAACGTTACAGGCGCATGCTGCCTGCTTCATCTGAAGCGACGCGTCGTTTTCGTTCAGGAGTTGCCCCGCCGGTCAGGCGAGGCCGGACCATTTCGGGCGTTCGGGCCGTTGGCGCGCCGGGGAGGCGAGCGGTTGCCGCGTGGCAGTGTCAGGCGCATCGTCGGCGCCGACAGCGGGCAGGATGTCCGCCCGGACGATTGCGCCGCACCCGGCATGGCAGGCGGCGCAGTGCCCGTCGGGGACGTTGCTGCAGCCGGCGCTGGTTTGCGCGACCTGTTCCGCCGAATCGGCGGCGGCAGCATCGTGGTCGTGGTGTCCGTGATGGACGAGGTCATTGGCCTTTGCTGCAACAGCCATGCCCGTATCACCGCAGAATGCACCCGTCACCGCCCAGGCAGACTGGAGCGGAAGCACGAGCATCAGCAGGCAGGCAAGAAATCGCTTCATCGATCGGAAAATGGCGTTCACCCCGAAATTATAGAGGTCCCGCATCCTTGGCTGTCAAGTTTCGTCCGGCAGTCGATGAACGGCAATCTGCCTTCATACCGGCATCATTGCATCCTGTGCTGTTCGGCGTATCCTGAGTCTAGGACCCAAGGGGGCGCTGGCAGTGACTGGCGCAGGGTGCCATGGCGGTTCGCAGGTTTCAGGGCGGCAACATCGCTCGAATACCATCGCGACGGCCGGAGCAGGGGCGATGGATACGAATAACGGCAGAAGTTTTGGCGAGTGGTTGCGCGACCAGATGCGACTGGTCGATCACGACTCGCTCGCCCCTTACCGCACCCGAATACTGTTCGCGATGGGGGCGGTGGCCATTTCCCTGCTGGCACCGTTTGCGGTCAATCACCTGGTTCAGGAACGCTGGGGCGTCGCATTGGCGCTCTTGACCATCATGCTCCTGACCTACATCAATGTACGGGCGGTCGCGCAGCGCCGCTCGCCTCCGATTCCGTCGGCCTGGCTGCTGCTTCCCTTCGTTGCCGGCATCACCATGTCTGTCGTGGTGCAGGGCGTGCCGGGCATCCTCTGGGCCTATCCGGTCGTCGTCTATGCCTACTTCGTCCTCACGCGCCGGGTTGCGCTGCTGAGCAGCATGGCGATTCTTGCCTACGTGACGCTCCTGGTTGCCGCGCTCATCGAGATGCCGCTGGCCTTGCGGCTGTTTGCGACGCTGCTGCTGACGATCATCATGATCAACATCGT
>Ga0268298_10004561_pt1 | contig 13453 bp, 8 predicted proteins | sample WWTPWeurt_MetaG_FD_194462 | JGI IMG/M metagenome (GOLD analysis project Ga0268298, IMG submission 194462) | Activated sludge microbial communities from WWTP in Nijmegen, Gelderland, Netherland - WWTP Weurt | ecosystem: Engineered > WWTP > Aerobic digester > Activated sludge | place: Netherlands... | reverse complement strand
CGCCACACCGCAGAGCCTTGTGCTGATGGACGAGGTGGGCCGCGGCACCTCCACCTTCGACGGCCTCGCGCTGGCCAGTGGCATTGCGGCCCAGCTGCACGACAAGACGCAGGCCTTCACGCTGTTTGCCACGCACTACTTCGAGCTCACCGAATTTCCGGCAAGCCACCACGCGGCCGTCAACGTGCACGTGAGCGCGGCGGAGGCCGGGGGCGATATCGTGTTCCTGCACGAAATCCAGGCCGGTCCGGCCAGCCGCAGCTACGGCATCCAGGTCGCGCGGTTGGCAGGCATGCCAGCACCGGTGCTGAACCATGCGCGCCACGCCCTGGCAGCGCTGGAGTCCGGCGCCAGCGCAAGCCGATCCCAGGTGGATCTGTTCGCGGCACCGCCCGAGTCCGCGGCACACCCACCCAGCGCAGTAGAGGCCCGCCTTTCGGACATCAACCCGGATGCGCTGAGCCCGCGCGAGGCGCTGGACATCCTTTACGCCCTGAAAAAGCTCATCCCCTGAGGGCTGCGCCTCACACCCATCCCAAGCATCAAGGATCAAGAAGCCATGACCTACTGCGTCGCCATCAAACTCAACGCCGGACTGGTGTTTCTCTCCGACTCGCGCACCAATGCCGGCCTCGACCAGATCAGCACGTTCCGCAAGATGATCGTCTATGAAAAGCCGGGCGACCGCTTCATGGTGCTGCTGTCGGCGGGCAACCTGAGCATTTCGCAGTCCGTGCGCGAAATCCTGCAGGTCGAGCAGATCAAGGATCACGAAGGCGGTGACCCCATCACGATCTGGAATGCCAAGAGCATGTTCGACGCCGCCCGCGTGCTGGGAGCCGCCGTGCGCCACGTGTACGACAGGGATGCGGCCTCGCTCAAGGCCTCGGGGGTGGAGTTCAATGTGTCCCTGATCTTCGGTGGCCAGATTCAGGGCGAAGCCATGCGCCTGTTCCAGGTCTATTCGCCGGGCAACTTCATCGAAGCGACACCCGAGACGCCGTACTTCCAGGTCGGCGAATCGAAGTACGGCAAGCCAGTGCTGGACCGCGTGATCACGCCCGACACGCCGCTGGACGAAGCCGCCAAGTGCGCGCTGGTCTCGATGGACTCCACGCTCAAGTCCAACCTGTCGGTGGGCTTACCGCTGGACATGGTGGTCTATGAGGCGGACAAATTCCAGACCGACCGGGTGATGTGCATCGACGACCAGAACCCCTACTTCCAGATGCTGCACGGCAGCTGGGGCCAGAAGCTGCGCGAGGTGTTCGACAGCATCGAGGACCCGACCTGGGACGGAGGCGCCACCGAGGTGCCGCTGATGGTGGCGTCGGCGCGCAACAAGCCGCTGAAGAAGATCACCTCACCCAAGGAAAAGCTGATCTGAGGCCGCGCCGGACACGCCCGGTGCGCCTCAAAAAAATGGCCCGACGCCTTGGCTGGTTTCGGGCCTTTTTACGTCGGACGGACTTGGGCGTCAGAACTTGTAGGTGTAGGTCACGCCGACGTAGGTCATGGACTGGTTCTGGTTGAGGCTCATCGTGGTGTTGTCGCCATACGTAAAGGGCGTTCCATTCCAGCCCCAGGCCCAGTCGTTTGACAGCACGCGGGCGTACACCAGGTTGGCGCCGATGACGCTCTTCTTGTCCAGGTCGTACTTGCCGAAGAGTTTCAGCGCCGTCTGGCGGAACGTGATGCTCGGCAAGCCGCCCGTGGCGGCCAGCAGCGCAGCGCTGTCGGCGCCGGCATAGGTTTCCAGCGACTGGGCGTACACGCTCTTCTCATTAACGTACGACAACGTTCCGCCCACTTCCAGCTTGCCGGTGGGCTTGCCGGTCACGCCCAGGCCTGCGGAGGTGTTGGTGGTCTCGAATGCCATGACAGATCCAGCCGGGCGCGCCTGATTCTGGGTCTGCTGTCCCCAGGACGCGTAGGCCGTGAGGTTCCAGTTGTCCGAGATCGCATAGGTGCCATCCACGCTGTACAGGCTCAGACGCGTGTTCTGCAGGGCATACGCCGTCGGCATGGTGTATTTGTTGGTTCCGCCTTCGGCCGTGAACTGCAAGGCCAGCTTTTCATCAGGTTGCCAGTTGCCAAAAAGCTTGATCTTTTCCTGCCGGCGATCGGCCAGCGTGGGCGAAAAGATCGCCGAAGAGCTGAACGCCGCGGAGGGATCGGAAACTTCGGTCACGCCCGCGCCGGGATTCGGCTTGAGCCAGTTGGAGCCATCGCGCTGGCTGCCTGAAACGCGGATCGACCCCGTGAACGTCTCGGACAGCACGCGCCGCAGCTCGGCATACAGCCCGGTCTCATCCGTGTCCTGACGCAGCGCACTGACGCCCCCAGCTCGGCTCGTGGGCGTGTAGATGCCCCGGTCGATGCCGACGTAGTCGGCACCGAGGGTGCCTCGATATTCATTGGAAAACTGGTAGATCGCTTGCAGCTTGCCCGAGACCTTCTGCTCCGGAAGTTGCTGGTTGGTGTAGACCGCCGAGCCCGCAAGGACGTAGGGCGCGATCGGCGTCTTGTCATCACGGTTCGCGTAGCGCACGTCCGCCTGCAGGGTGAGCTTCGGGATAGGCCGTGAGGTGATGCCCAGCCACGCCAGCGTCGAGTTCACATTGCCGCCGAGGCTGGTCACGCCCGCCGGCGCACCGGTCAGGCCCGAGGCGGCGAAGTTCTGGTTCTGGGTGGTGTTCGCGTACGACAGCTTGAAGGACGCCTTGGTCTTCTCGGCCAGGTCATAGGTGCCCGTCAGCGACAGCTGGTTGAACCGGTTGTCAGGCTCCTGCGCCACAGGCAGGTTCAGGATCGATTGCAAGCCGGCGCTCAATGGCAGAAGAGCGCCCAGCGGATTGTTCAGACTGCCGGGAACGGACGGGTTGAGCGTCGGGTTGTTGTTCTGGAAGAACGAGCCGTAATAGGCCACGCTCAGCCGCAGCTTGTCCATCGAGTAGTTGAGCCGGGCGTCGATCTGACTCGTGTTCGAGTTGATTGCCTGCGGCACCATCAGCGTGGCCCAGCCCGCCGCAATACCCGTTGTGCCCTGGCAACCCGGTGCCACCGGCGAGGGGCAGTTCATGCCGATGCCGAAGGGGCGTGTCCCGTCCTGCTTCTCGGTCTTGACATCCACCTCGAACTGCAACGCATTGTCGATCCACTTGCTGAAGCCCAGCCCCACATTGGAGCGCTTGGTCTGCAGCTGCGTGTTGTAGCCGCTACCCACGCCACCGGGCAGATACACCACCTGCGGTGCCGTGGAACCGACCCCCACCACCCCCGAGTTGAGGGTGTAGGGACTGGTGTGGACCAGTTCGCCATAGGAGGCCTTGAGCCGCCACTCGCCCGGTTCGGTCAGGCTCAGCCCCAGTTCGCGGGAATCATCCAGCAGGTTGGCGCCGCGGAACTTGAACAGCGTCATCGCCTCCGGGTCGCGCACGCTGTAGTCAAAACCCAGGATGCCGGCCGAGGGGTTGTTGTTGTTCAGGCCGAGTGCGTTGTACTGGTTGTAGATCGTGCGGTTGCCGGCACCGCCGCCGACCCCGCCCAGGCCGAACGTGATCGAGGACTGCGTGGTCTTGGCTTCAGCGGGTTCGGGTTTGACGGCTTCCTTGGCCTTTTCGTCGGTTGCCTGCGCGAAAGCCGAGGCCATGAAGGCAAACACCGCCATGGCGATGACCGTGCGCCGGAAGTGGAACGAAGAATCTGATCTTGTCATCATTGCTCTCCCTGGTTCACCGCGTCAGCAGCTGCGGTGTCGGGTTGGTCGCCGACGGATTGTTGGAGCCATGCACTTGCGTGTGGCAGTTCATGCAGCTGCGGCCCTGCCACAGCTGGACCACGTTCTTGCCGCTGCTGGTGCTGGTGATGAGGGGCTGGGTCTGCCCCGGCGCCCGGGTATAGACCCCCGGTTGCCCGCCGAGCGCGCCGACGCCGCCGGCCACGTGCGGCGTGTGGCAGGACTGGCACAGCATCGGCGGCCTTGACACCAGCATGCCCGCAATCACGCTGCCGTGCGGGTTGTGGCAGGTGGCGCAGTTCTCGGCCACCGGCTCGTGCTGGTTCACGAACGGTCCGCGCTTGCCTGCGTGGCAGGTGTAGCAGGTCTCGTTCGTGCTGTCCTTCCTGGCGAGGGCCGGGCCGACCGATCCATGAACGTTGTGGCAGTCCGAGCAGGTCATCTTGCCTTCGGGAATCGGGTGCCGTGAAATCAGGTTGATCTGGGTGCGCTGCGCCTTGTGGCAGGTGAAACACACCTCGGCCTGCTCAACCTTGGAGAACACTTTGTCCTTGTTGGTGTGAACCTTGTGGCAGCTGTTGCAGGCCAAGTCTTCGTTTTGGTGCCGGCTGCCCGTCCAGAGCATCTGCTTCTGTCCCTTCTGGTGGCAGTCCTGGCAGACCGCGCTGCGCTGCTCGGCACTCAGCGTGGTTTTCTTGCCAAAGATGCGATCCGGCGCTGGACGGTCCTTCACACCCTCGGGCTTCTTGACGTGGGTCGGACTCGGCCCGTGGCAGGTGATGCAGGTGGGTGTCCGCTCATTGGTCGCGTCACCCATCGACCGCTGCGCCAATTGCTGGGCAGCCGCCGCCATGGGCGGTTTGCGGGTGAAAGGGGCATGGGGTCCCTGGCTATTGTCCGGCAGGTCTTCCTCGTCGTGACAACTCACGCACTCCGCCGAGGCGTCGCGCGCGGTTGCCGCGGAAACGGGACCGGCCAGCCCCAGCAGGCAAAGCCCGGCAATGACCCATAAACGCTTGATTCGCATTCCAAACCCCTGGTAATTAGAACGACCTCTGACCGAACTCCGTCACCGCCAACCATCACGAAAAAACGGGAGGGCCCGCAAAAGCCCTCCCGTGATTCGGACCATGCCTGAACTTACTTCTGGCCGTGGACGACGTCCACACCCTTGAAGCCGCCCGGCGAGTGGCAGTCGTTGCAGGTCTCGCGCGGCAGGCCGGCAATCTGCGACTGGTTCTTGTCTCCGAAGGCGGAGCCGCCGAAGCTGGTCACGTGAGCAATGGACTTGCTCGAATCGTGACAGGCCGTGCAGCTGGCCGCCTTGGGCGAGATGACCTTCCAGGCATTCGGATCGGAGGCGTTTGCAGCGCCCGCCTTGCTGACGACGGAGCCGAGCGTGCCCAGATCCTGCTTCCATGAACCGTTGACGTGGCAACTGTCGCAATTGAGACCCACCTGCGGGTAGGCCACTTCCGCGGCGTAGTTTTCGGCGGACGCAATGAACGTACCTGTGTAGCCTTTCGACCGCGCCGCAGTGTCGATGATCTGCGCAATACCATCGAACGTCGTGCCCGACGCGACCAGCGTCCCAGCAGGAACCGCCACGACATCAACGCCATTGACCTTGACCTTGTAGTCGGCCAGGAACGAACCCTCTGTTGTCAGCTTCCCTGTCTTGTCGAAGGCCCCCACCACGACGTTGCCGTGCGTGAACGGTGATGACCGTTTCGAATTCGCGTGGATGCCATGGATCATGCGCTTCATCTGGTAGGACTCTTGTTGCCCGATACCATTGTCTTTCAACCCGTTGGTCATCACCGTGGAAGATACGCGGTTCGCATCGTGGCAGACCACGCAGGCCTCCACCGTGTTGCGGGCGCCGCTGTGGAAGGCGCTGTCAACCGTGTTTGAGCCCACCGTCGTGCCCAATGCGCCGTGGCAGACATTGCACTTTTCGTTTGACACGATCACCCGGCGCGGTTGCAGAGAGCCAGTCAGCGCCACATCCTTGTAGGTGTGTTGCACGACCGTGTTGATCAGCGTCGTGGGGACTACCGGCGGCCGAGGATCAGACGCCGACTTGGCCTGAAGCTTCACTTCCTTGATCTGGCCGATACTGACCACACGCGCTGTGCCAAAGGCCACGGTGTAAGTGGTATTGGCCGGCACTGTGATGGTTGCCGTGTAGTGATTCGTGCCGTCATTCTTTCCGGCGGTAGCCCAAGCAGCAGCGTTACTGCCGCCATTGTTGTAGGCCGAGAACTCCGTCACTGGCTGGTACTGACCGACCATGTTCTGGTAGGCCAGGTAGAAGCGCAGGTTGCCGAACTTGGTATTGTTCGTTGTTCCGTTCGGCGGCGTGCAGGGGCTGGCCGTGCCGGTGTAGGTACATTCCGCCGTGATCAGGTTGTACGCAGCGTTGCCGTTGGTCGGATCGGACAGGAAGTACTTGACCGTCACGGTGCTCGCACCACCGGTGGTCGCGGACGGCGTGTAGGTGACGTCCTCGATGTTCATCTTGTACTTGGCCGCGTTCTCTTCGTTCTGGTTCCAGTGCACCCGCTCGGAAGAAATTGCACCGACGTGGCACTTGGCGCATTGGGCGTTGGTCAGATCCTTGGCCTTGGCCGTCGGGTTGGCCGGCGGATTCACGGCAGGGTCACGGGCAAACACCTGGTGGCTTACATCCCACGAAGAGCCAGCATTGTTGGCATGGCAGGTCAGGCAGGCTTCCTTGCTGACCACTTTCTTCCAGTTGTCGCCCTGTGGGGTGGCGGGGTTGGACCCCGAGTGGCACTTGGTGCAGTTGCGCAGGTCCTGCGGAAAACCGACTTCTGCGTAGTCGTGGGTACTGATGTAGTAGTCCTCACCACCAACCGTGGCTGCATTCGCCAGCAACTTGCCCGAGTGAATCTTGTGAACCATCGTGGCCATGTTCACGTTGTTTCCACTGACCGGGTCAGTCGTTCCCGTGTTATGGCACATCACGCAATACTGCGTGTCGACGCGTCCACCACCATGCAGCGCCAGCTTGTCGTGACAGCCGTTGCAGGAAGCGACATCAGCCATCTTGCGGGTCTTGCTCGGATCGGTGACCGCGACGGAGTTTCCGTTGGCGTCAAAGGTCACGTCGAAATAGGGATTTACCTTGATGACGGCACCGCTGGCATCCGAATATTGCAGCTGCATCGCAATGCGGTGCGTCCTGTTCGGCTCAAAGACAACGCCGTTGGTCTTGTAGGTCGTCTTGGTCGATGTGCCGATTTGTGCCGTCCAGTTGGGATCCTTGATATTTGCCTGGAACGAATACGTGTAGTAGCCGTCCGCGTTGTAAACGAGCTGACCGGCCAGGGCGGTCGCGTCCGTGTAGTAAGGGTCCGTGGTTCCCTGGTCGGCGGCCGCCATCACCGGCGGTTGCCCGGCCGGACCTTTGTTGGATGACGTCGTGGTCTTGACCCGGGTGACGTAGTTGACCCATTTGTCCGGCTCACCGTTTGTGCCAGGAACCAGTTTTGCAATGGCAAAATTGACCTTGTTGGGGGCCGACGAGAGCAGCTTGATGTTCTGCACGACCGCGCCACCCGAGAACACCGTGAAATTGACCTTCACCGAACTGCCCGCTGCGACTGCTGGCACACCCGCGTTCTGCAGGACAGCAAACGACGCCGACGAATTGGTCGACGCATCATTCGCCGGCACAGCGGCGGCCGAGTTGATCTGCTCCTTGACCGAAGCCGCGGGGGGCGTCACCGGCGCATCGCTGCCGCCATCACCACCGCAACCGGCCATGGCGAGCGCAACCAGCGCTACCGAGCCCCATCGAGTCAATGAGATCATCACGTCTTCTCCTTTTTTGCCCGGATAAAACCAGGAAACCAGCCGAACCCTGAAACTCGCGCCACTTACACTTGCCATGGCCGCTTAACCTTATGAGTTACAAGATTATACCTGTTTCGCCCCGATGTGGGCGCCATTGAGAAAAATCAATTGAGAAAAATCAATGAAGACGAACGGCCCCGCGAAAATTCCATTCGTTTTTCAGCATCTGCAACCTGAGTCTTCCGTCACATGTCGTTGATCGTCTTTTCCCATGCCAACAGCTTCCCCGCCAGCACCTACAAGGTCCTGATCAAGTGCCTGCGCAATCGGGGCTTTGCGGTAAAAGCCGTCGAAAGGTTCGGTCACGACCCCGCCTACCCGGTGACCGACAACTGGCCGCACCTGGTTCAGCAACTGGCCGATTTCACCCGTCGCGAGGTGGACAAGGCTGGCGAGCCCGCCTTTCTGGTCGGCCACTCGCTGGGCGGCTTCCTGAGCCTGATGGCCGCCGCCCGCCATCCCGAACTGGCCCGTGGCGTGCTGCTGGTTGATTCCCCCATCCTGGGGGGCTGGCGTGCCTCCACCATGGCGGTGATAAAGCGCACGCAACTGGTCGGCTCGGTGTCACCGGGGCGCGTCAGCCGGGCCCGGCGCAACAGCTGGCCGGATCGCGAAGCGGCGCTGGAACATTTCCGCCACAAGAAGGCCTTTGCGCGCTGGGACCCGCAGGTGCTGGCCGACTACGTGGACCATGGCATGCGCGACGACGGGGGCAAGCGCGTGCTGGCCTTCGATCGGGAGGTGGAGACGCAGATTTACAACACCCTGCCCGACAACCTGGACCGGCTGATCCGGCGCCACCCGCTGAAATGCCCGGTGGCCTTCATTGGTGGAATCCAGTCGCTGGAAATGCAGCAGGTGGGCATGGGCATGACCGAAAAACTGGTCAAGGGCCGCGTCATGATGCTCGACGGCAGCCACCTCTTTCCGATGGAGAAGCCGCTGGCCACGGCGGCGGCCATCGAAGCCTCATTGCGCAGCCTCCAGGGGCGCTGAACCCGCGCAGCGGGCGATCCGCCCCTCAGGGCGCCCAGGTCACCAGGCCGCTCCAGGCCGTGCTCAGCACGACCAGCCCGAAGGCGATGCGGTACCAGGCGAACGGCACGAAGTTGTGGGTCGAGATGTAGCCCAGCAGCCAGCGCACGCAGATCCAGGCGCTGACGAACGAAAACAGCAGGCCGACACCAAACAGCGGCAGGTCGGCCATCGAGAGCAGCCCGCGCTCCTTGTACAGGCTGTAGGCGCCGGCGCCGATCAGCGTGGGAATCGCCAGGAAGAACGAGAAGTCGGTGGCCGCGCGCCGTGACAGGCCCAGCAGCATGCCGCCGATGATGGTGGCGCCGCTGCGGCTGGTGCCCGGAATCATGGCCAGGCACTGCACCAGCCCGACCTTGAGGGCATCCAGCGGCGTCATGCTGTCGAGGTTCTGGATCCGCGCCTCGCTCTGGGGACGCTTCTCGGCCCACAGGATGATGAAGCCGCCGATGATGAAGGTGCTGGCCACCACGACCGGTGTGAACAGGTGCGCCTTGATCGCCTTGCCGAACAGCAGCCCGAGGATGACCGCGGGAATGAAAGCGATCAGCACATTGACCGTGAAGCGCTGCGCCTGCCGGCTCGTGGGCAGGGCCACCACGGTGTCGCGAATCTTTTTCCAGTACACGATGATCACCGCCAGGATGGCGCCGGTCTGGATCGCGATGTCGAAGACCTTGGCCTTCTCGTCGTCGAACCCCAGCAGCGCGCCCGCCAGGATCAGGTGGCCCGTGGATGAAATCGGCAGGAATTCGGTCAAGCCCTCGACCACGCCCATCACGGCAGCTTTGACCAGCAGAACAATATCCACGCGCGCTCCTGAAAAGAGCGGGGATTATCGCCGCCCGCTGACGATACTCACTCGTAGCGCAGCGCCTGGATCGGCAACAGCTTCGACGCCCGGTGCGCCGGATAGAAGCCGAAGAACACGCCCACGAAGGCCGAGAACCCCGCCGCCAGGAAGATCGAGCTCACGCTCATGCTGACCTGCCAGCCGGCAAACTGCCCCACGCTCCAGGTGGCGATGGCACCCAGCAACACGCCGATGGCCCCACCGATCAGGCTCAGCGTGACGGCCTCGATCAGGAACTGCGCCAGGATGTCGCGCCCGCGCGCGCCCACCGCCATGCGCAGGCCGATCTCGCGGGTGCGCTCGGTCACGCTCACCAGCATGATGTTCATGATGCCGATGCCGCCGATCACCAGGCTGATGCCGGCCACGGCAGCCAGCAACAGCGTCATGATGCGGCTCGACGCCTCCTGCGCCTGCAAAATCTCGGTCAGGTTGCGGATGGCGAACGGGTCGTCCGCACCGGGCTGCACCTTGAAGCGCTGGCGCAGCAGCTCCTTGATGTTGTCCTCGGCCGCTTTCATGCTCTGGCCCTCGCGCACCTTGACACTGATGGAGCCGATGCGCTTGAGCTTGCCGCCGGTGCCACCCTGGATGCGGTTGCGGTAGGTGGAGATCGGCACGATGACGACGTCGTCCTGATCCTGCCCCATCGAGTTCTGGCCCTTCTTGGACAGCACGCCGATGACGGTGACCGGAATCTTCTTGACCCGGATCACCTGGTCCAGCGGATCCACATCGCCGAACAGCTCGCGCGCGACGGTCTGGCCGATGATGGCCACCTTGGCCGATCCCTGGATGTCGGCGGCGTCGAAAGCCCGCCCGTCCGACAGCGCCCATTCGCGCGCTTCGAGGTAGTCGTTGGTGGTGCCAAAGATCGAGGTGCTCCAGTTGGTGTTGCCCGCCACCACCTGCGCGCCGGTGCGTGAGCTCGGCGCGGCCACCTGCACCTCGGGCACCTCCCGGGCAATCGCCAGCGCGTCTTCCTCGGTCAGGCCCTGGCCGGTCTGCGCACCCAGGCGCACGCCACCGGCCGTGATGCCGCCGGGGATGACCAGCATGATGTTGGAGCCCAGGCCCTTCATCTGCTCCTGCACGCGCTGGGTGGCGCCGCTGCCCACGGCGATCATGGTGATGACCGCCGCCACGCCGATGATGATGCCCAGCATGGTGAGGATGGAGCGCAGCGTGTTGGCGGCCAGAGCGCGCAGGGCAATGCGGAAGGGGGCAAAGAAATTCATGGCGCGGCTCCCTGAGCCCATAAATTGGGGTCAGACTCCAATTTCTCCGCGATCCCGCCGCGATGGCCCGGTTGCCGCACGTCCTCGACGATCTGGCCGTCGCGAAACACCAGCTTGCGCCGCGCCCAGGCGGCGATGTCGCTCTCGTGCGTGACGATCACCACGGTCATGCCCTGCGAATTGAGCTCGGTCAGCAGCGTCATGATGTCTTCGCTGGTCCGGGTGTCGAGCGCGCCCGTCGGCTCGTCGGCCAGGATCAGCGGCGGGTTGTTCACCAGCGCCCGCGCAATCGCCACGCGCTGCTGCTGCCCGCCCGAGAGTTCGGACGGGGTGTGGCCGGCGCGCTCGCCCAGGCCCACGCGCTCCAATGCCGCCATCGCCATGGCGCGACGCTGGGCCGATTTCAGGCCGGCATACACCATCGGCAGCTCGACGTTCTCCAGTGCGCTGGTGCGCGGCAGCAGGTTGAACTGCTGGAAAACGAAGCCGATGCGCCGGTTGCGAATCGACGCCAGCTGATCCTGCGCCAGGCCTTCGACTTCCTCGCCAGCCAGACGGTATTCGCCGGAGGTGGGCAGGTCCAGGCAACCCAGGATGTTCATCAGCGTCGATTTTCCGGAGCCGGATGCCCCCATGATCGCCACGAAATCGCCGGCGTCGATGTCCAGCGAGACGCCCCGCAGCGCATGCACCGTCATGTCGCCCATGGTGTAGGTCTTGACCAGGTCGCGCGCCTCGATCAGCGGGGCGCCCGCAGCGGGCTTCGCGAGGGCGTTCGGTGCCGGCGTGGCGTCGGGCATGGCGTGCAATTCGCTGTGCTCAGAACGGCATGCGCGGGCCGGTCGTGGCCGGCTTCGGCTGCGCGGACCCCGGCGTGACCGTGCCGGTGATGACCACGGCGCCTTCCTTCAGCACGGGGGCCTCGGGCGAACCTGCCGGCACGATCAGCTCGGTGCTGGTGCCATCGGTGATGCCCAGGCGCACGTTGTAGGCCACGGGCTTGCCATCCTCGCCCAGCAGGTAAATGCGGCCCCGCATGGCCTGCCGGCTCGCGGCCTGCGCCACCAGCGCGGCATATTTCGGCTTCTGCTCGGGGGTGAGCACATCGCCGATGCGGGCGCGGATGTCGGCCATGATGCGGTCTCGGGCCTTGGGCCGCTCCTCGGCCGTCAGGTCGCGCAGCGTGGCGAATTTCGGCCGGGCATCGGCGTAAATGGCATCCACCTTCTCGACCTGCGCCGGGCTCAGTGCCAGCTCGGCGACCAGCCGGTTGCGGAACTCGGTGGCCGCATTGGCGCCGGGCGCGCCCGGTGCGGCAGGAGCGGGCGGCGCCGCTCCAGCACCCGGGGTGACTGCGGCCGCGCCGGGGGCGGGTGCAGCGGCCGTGGGAGCTGCCGGTGCCGGCGATCCCGCCAACGGGGCGCTGCCTGCACCGGCGGGAGCGCTCGCAGCGACCACCGGGGCATTTTTTGCATCTTTTTTGGCACTTCCCGGCGTCATCTGGTCATTGTCAGCTATCTTATTAGTAGCGCCTGACAGACCGCCTGGCGCAGCCGGGCCGGCAGGCCGAGTGCCCGACGAGGCCGCTTGGGCCTGCAGCGCCAGGTACTTCGTGCGCTGTGCCGGTGTCAGCATGGCGGTGATCTTGCCGCGCATCTCGGCGCTGACCTTCTCCCGCGCGGCAGCGCGCTCGTCCTCGGGCAGGTCGCGCAGGGCCATGAACTTCGGCCGCAGTTCGGCGTTGATGGCGTCAAGCCTGGCCTGCTGGTCGGCATCAAGCTGCAGTTCGCTCACCAGGCGCTCGCGCAGCGCAGCAAACCCGCCCCCACCGCCGCCCGGCTGGGCCACGGCTTGGCTGAACCAGGTCCAGCCGCCGGAATTGCTGGTGCTCGTCGATGCCGGGGCGGACGCACCGGACGCAGCGCCTTGGGCTGGCGCCGCCGGCTCCACGCCGGCGATGCGCACCCGCAGCGCCGCGTTGGGCACCTTCAGCACGTTCTCGCGCGACTCGGTCACGATGCGCACATTGGCCGTCATGCCGGGCACCAGACGGTCACCCACATTGGAAAACCCCACCACCGCGACATAGGTCACCACGTTGGCCACGTTCTGCGCCGCCTTGCGCACCTGGCGCACCGTGCCCTCGAAGGTCTGGCCCGGAAAGGCATCCACCGTAAACGTCGCCTTCTGCCCGGTGCGGATGCGGCCCACATCCGACTCGTCGATGCTGGCGTCCACCTGCATGTCGCTGAGGTTCTGGGCGATCACGAACAGCTCCGGCGCCTGCAGGCTGGCGGCCACCGTCTGGCCCTTTTCGATCGCGCGCTTGATCACGATGCCGTCCACCGGCGAGGTGATGCGGGTGCGCTGCAAGTCCACCCGTGCCTGCGCCAGCGCGGCTTCACGCTGGGCCACGTTGGCCTGGGCGGTCTTGATCTGGGCCTCGGTCACGCCGGCCTGCGCCTGCGCCAGCTTCAGGGACTCAGTCGTGGTATTGACCAGGGCGCGCGCCTTGTCGGCCTCGCTCTGGGCGATGAACTGCTTCTCCACCAGGCTTTGCTTGCGGTCGAAGTCGCGCTGGGCCTCGTTCACGTCCACCTGGGCGCGCGAGATGCTGGCGCGGCTGGTCAGCGCGTTGGCCTGCGCCGTCATCACCGCAGCCCGCGCGGCATCCACGTCGGCCTGGGCCGAGCGCACGCGGTACTC
>Ga0268298_10004560_pt1 | contig 13458 bp, 15 predicted proteins | sample WWTPWeurt_MetaG_FD_194462 | JGI IMG/M metagenome (GOLD analysis project Ga0268298, IMG submission 194462) | Activated sludge microbial communities from WWTP in Nijmegen, Gelderland, Netherland - WWTP Weurt | ecosystem: Engineered > WWTP > Aerobic digester > Activated sludge | place... | reverse complement strand
CTCGATTCAATCCGCAAGTGCTGCCGGACAGCGCGGCCAATCCGGATGTGCCTTCGTTCTTCGCGCGCCATGTTCCGTGTCCCCACAGCATCGTCACCGTGCATTTGATCGATCGGGCGGGCGAACCCACCATCGCAGCGCGAGATCAAATCTTGTCGTTTCTCCGCCTGCGCCTCGCGCCGCGGACCAGCCCCGGCGATGCCTGTTGAAGTCCCCAATGGCTGCCATCGGGGGCACGTTGGCCGCCCGAGCCTGGGCTGGGTGATCACTTCACTGCCGCCGACTCGCGCCGCTGCTTGAAGAACTTGGCATGCGCTGCCAGGCCCAATTGCAGGCCCTCCTCGGCGCTGTAGCTGAGACCGGTCAACATCATCTCAACCATGCGGCCTGCACCGATGATGCGCGGGATGCGCACCGAGCCGCTGCCGCCGACGAAGATGCCGCGAGGCGCCCAGGCGTGCGATGGTCGGGCAGATCGTCCTCAGCTACTCGGCCGCCGCGTGGTCGGGGCCACGCGCCTTTGCCGAAGCCGGTTTCGCGCCTGCCGACATCCAGTACGGCTCGCTCTACGATAGCTTCACCATCACCGTGCTGATGCAGCTCGAAGACCTGGGCTTCTGCCCCAAGGGCCAAGGCGGCCGCTTCGCCGCGGATGTTGGCCTTATTTCAGACTTTGGCCGTTTGCCTTCTAGCACCGATGGTGGTGGCCTGTGCAACAACCATCTGGCCAACCGAGGTGGCGTGACCAAGGTTGCCCTGCTCCCCTCCAGCCGTACCGGCGATTCGGCAGTGGTCCGGCGTTGGCGGTCAACGAATTTCGGTGGACTTGGATGAACGCGCTCAATTGCAATAAATCGGTTGCAGATGCCGCACGCAGTAACTTCTGAAGTAACCAAGAACTTGCGAATGGTGCGCACCAAGCAATTCTCAGGTCCGCAGCGGCGAATTCGATCCCCCTCGTCTCCACCAAGTCAAGATCCCGGGCCGTCCCACCGCGACTTGAAGCATTGAGTTGCGCTGAGCCCGAACCGTTGCCTTGCACTTCGATTCTCCCCCGCCTGCAGTGGACGGGGCCCGTGGCTGTTTCGGCGCAGTCGAGATCATTGATCTGATTGCACTGTGTCCAGTTCGCGCCTCAAAACTTGCAAGTTGTCAGACAGACTATCGAATCGCTCAACTGTGGTGCGCCGCTTCTGTTCTGCAAGTGAGGGATCGGCAGCAATGCAGCGACCAGCGACATCAGGGTGAGCGATCTCACCGCCTGAAAGCTGACATGCAAATTGAGCAGCCGGACAGCCGGCGTTCGCAGTCGGCAGTGGCCGACCCATCAGAGGCATTCGTCGTCCTGACCTCGTCGCCTCAAAGCTGCCAGCCTGCGCGCAGCGACCGCAAATCAAGATTGATGGGGGCACTACTTGCATCCACTCACGGGACTCATCGTGCTCCCTCGTCAGGCATGCGATCTGCCTGAAAGAGGTGAGTGAAGTCGCAGACATCCTGGGCGAGCATCACAACCGATGCCACGATTGAGCTGCGCTTGTCGCGCTTGAAGAGTGAAACATAGGGCGTGTCCGGCAAGGCTGGCGTGACTCGAAGTGCATGCAGCATGCCAGCGTCCACCATCGGCTGCAGACATTGTGCCGGCATGTAGGTCAACCCCAGCCCCGACACCGCCATGCCGAGCAACGCCAGCATGTTGCTGCTGGTCAAATTGCCCGGCCCCTTGAAGCCAAATTGGGTGAGCCACTGGTTGATGAACCTGCCTGTGCCGGACTTGTCGGATTGCAACACCAACGGGTAGTTGGCCAATTCTTGAAGCTTGTATGTGCGAGTTGCATCTGCCATGCCCGGCTTGCACATCCATGCCTGCTGCACGATGCCAACCCGCTGAGAGACCAGGTGCGTGTCCTGGAAAACGTCGGGCACGAAGATCAGATCCAGTTCGTCGTTCAGGAGCTTCTCGCGCAAGGTGACGCTGGTCTCGACCTCGGGCTCGATGGTCACCCGGGGCCAGCAGGACTGCACCCGTTCGACCAGTCTGGGCAGCCAGGTGATCGCAGTCAGTTCCGTCACGCCGATGCGCAACCGACGCTGGACCACCTCCGGTCGGACGAACTGCTCGACCGCAGCGTCGCGATCCTGCAGCAGTCGCTGCGCGACCGCAAACATCTCCTCGCCCTTGTCGGTGAGGCGGGCGGTGCGAAGCGTGCGATCGAACAATGGGGTGTCGAAAAGTGTTTCCAGTTCCTGCACTCGCTTGGACACCGCCGACTGCGTCGTGTGCAGCTTTCGTGCGGCCTGCGAGAACCCTCCGAGCCGGGCGACCCAAAAGATCGCCTCCAGCTGCTTGAACGTCATCATGGCCGCACCTTCCTGGGGAAAACCCGTCAACCATACATTTTAGGAATGTTTTATCAGTAATAAATATCGCTTTTTCTTATTCATGGCGACTTCCAGAATCGCTCCCAGCCTCACTGGAACGCCATGCCCGCATCCGACTTCATCATTCACCCTTGCGCCTCGGCCGCACCGTCAGCGTTGCTGGACCGCTTTCAACCAGTGGTCACGCCTCACCTGAGCGACAACCTGCATCGCCTGGCCGGCATCGTGGGCCTCAGCCGGCACAACCACACCCGAAAGCTCATTGGCACTGCGGTCACCGTCAAGACCCGCCCCGGGGACAATCTGGGCGTCTACAAGGCCTTGACCCTGCTTCAGCCGGGGCATGTGCTGGTGGTCGACGGCGCGGGCGAAACGACCAACGCCATCGTGGGCGAACTGATCATGCTGTACGCCATCCAGCGTGGCTGCGCCGGGTTCGTGATCGACGGCGCCGTCCGAGATGTTGGCGCCTTTGCGAGAGACGATTTCCCGTGCTTTGCCCGCGGCATTTCGCACCGGGGGCCTTACAAGACCGGGCCGGCGATGATCAACGTGCCGGTGTGCATAGGCGGTCAGGTCATCCAGCCGGGTGACCTCATCGTCGGCGATGAGGATGGCCTGGTGTCGTTCCCGCCCAGCCAAGCCGAGGCACTGCTGGAAGCCGCCGCCCGCAGCGCATCCAAAGAAGCCGGCATCCAGGCGGAAATCACCACAGGCGCACTGACCCAGAGCTGGCTGGATCCTCTCCTCTCATCGCACGGCATCGGGTCGGAGGTGGCGCGATGAACGCGGTCCTCGCACCGCGGATGCGGTCGGTCCGGCCGTCGCCCAGCATGGCGGCCAAACTGCGTGTGGACACGCTGCGTTCGCAAGGCCGCCAGATCATCGATTTCACGATCGGCGAGCCGGACTTCCCCACGCCGCCGCACATCGTCACTGCGGGCATCACGGCGCTCGTCGGTGGGGACACGAGGTACACCTCGTCGGCCGGCACGCCAGCACTGCGCAAGGCCATCGCCGCCAAGCTGGCGCGCGAAAACCACTTGAGCTACTTGCCTGAACAGATCGTTGTGGGCTGCGGCGCCAAGCACATCATCTACAACGCGCTGGCCGCCACGGTGGGCGTGGGCGACGAGGTGATCGTGCCTGCACCCTACTGGGTGTCGTATCCCGACATGGTCGCGCTGCAAGAGGCCACGCCCATCGTGGTGTCCTGCTCGGCCGCCAGTGGTTTCAAGCTGAGCCCCGCTGAACTGGAAGCGGCTATCACGCCGCGCACGCGCTGGCTGATCCTGAACACACCTGGCAATCCCACCGGTGCGGTGTATGACCGGGCAGAACTGGAGGGCCTGTGCGCCGTGCTGCGCCGGCATCCGCAGGTCTGGCTGATGACCGACGAGATCTACGAGCACTTCGTCTACGGCACCGCTCAGCATGTCTCGCCGCTGGAGGTGGCGCCTGATCTCATGGAGCGGACCCTGGTCGTCAACGGCATGTCCAAAGCCTATGCGATGACCGGTTGGCGCATTGGCTACGGCGCCGGCCCGATGTCCCTGATGAAGGCCATGAACGTGCTGCTGATGCAGAGCACCTCCTGCGCTGCAGCCATGAGTCAGGCCGCAGCAGTCACGGCACTCGATGGCCCGCAGCAGTGCGTCGAGGAGGCCGTGCGCAATTTCTCTCAGCGCAGGGACCGCATGGTCGAATTGCTCAACGCCTTGCCCGGCTTCGCCTGTACGCCGCCTGACGGGGCGTTCTACGTGTTCCCCAGTGTCGCCGGCCTGATGGGTGCGAAGACGGCATCCGGCCAGCTACTCTCGAACGATGTCGATGTCATGATGTTCCTGCTGGATGAGGCAGGCGTGGCAACGATCGATGGCATGTCCTACGGCATGCCGGGGCACTTGCGTTTCTCTTTCGCCACATCGCTGGAACAGGTCAAGGCGGGCTGTTCCGCCATCGCACGCGCTGTGGCGTCGCTCACCTTCCCCCCCACGTACTCCAAGGAGACATCCCATGCCTAAGCTCAAGCAGGTCGCCCCCATCCTGGCTGTCCTCACCCTTCTCACGGTCGGGGTTGCACGAGCCGACCAACTGGCCGAGATCAAGAAGGCGGGAACGCTCATCTGTGGCACCTTGGGCACGGCCGAGCCCTTCAGCTTCCCGAATCCGCAGACGCGCGAGATCCAGGGCTATGACATCGACTTCTGCGCCGCCATCGCCAAGAGCCTGGGCGTGAAGCTGGAGATCAAGCCCATCTCCGTGCCCGCCCGCATCCCCGAGTTGCAGCAGTCCCGCGTGGACGTGCTGGCAGCCAATCTGGGCTGGACCGCCGAGCGCGCCGAGCAGATCGCGTTCAGCGAGAGCTACTTCGTCAGCCGCCAGATGGCTGCGTCGCGCCGTGCCGACAAGTTCAAGAGCCCGGCCGACCTGTCCGGCAAGCGCGTGGCCGCCGCCAAGGGCTCCACCTCGGAGATGGCCGCCAAGAAGGCCATCCCGAACGTGGCCACGGTGACCTTCCAGGACCCACCGGCGCTTTTCCTGGCGCTGCAGCAATCCAAGGTCGATGGCGTCGCGTTGTCCGAACTGGTGCTCGTGAAGTGGAAGAAGGAAGCCGAGTCCAGCACGCCCATCGACATCCTGGAGCCGGAGCTGATCACCGAGCCCTGGGGCGTGGGCATGCGCAAGGGTGAGACGGGCCTGATCAACCACGTCAACCAGGTGCTCAACTCCATGGAGAAGTCCGGTGAGGCGGCGAAGATCTTCGACAAGTGGCTGGGCCTGGGCACCACCTACAACCTGAAGCGCACCTTCAAGATCGAGCCGATCAAGGGCTGACCGGTCCCGGGCCAGCGACTCCAAGGACACGATGGGCGCGCTCGACTTCTCCACCATCCTGCGGGGTGACCACCTCGCGTCCCTGGGCTCGAGTCTGGTCACCATGCTCGAACTCACGGCATTGACATGGCTGCTCGCCATGGCCGTAGGCATCGTGCTGGCGCTCATCCGCATGAGCCCCAGCGTCTGGCTGCAACGCATGGTGGCCGTCTACGTGGAGTACCACCAGAACGTGCCGATGCTCGTCCAGATCTTCCTCTGGTACTTCGGCATCTCCACCTTCCTGCCCAAGGACGTACAGCAGTGGCTGAACCGGCACGGGAGCGAGTTCTTCTTCGCCTTCATCTCGGTCGGCCTGGCGATGGGCGCCTATGTCTCGGAGGCGCTGCGCAGCGGCATACGCTCCATCGCGCAATCACAGATCGAGGCCGCACGCGCGCTTGGCCTGAGCTACTTTCAGTCCTTCCGTCTGGTCGTGCTGCCCCAAGCGCTGCGGATCGCGCTGCCCACGCTCATCAGCCACGCCGTCCTGCTGTTCAAGAACACCAGTCTGGCGATGACCATCGGCGTGGCCGAACTTACCTACGTCACCCGCGAGATCGAGAACGAGTCGTTCCGGACGGTGGAGATCTACCTCGTGGCCACCGTCATCTACCTCGCCTTCTCACTGGCGATCATGTCGCTCGGCAGCTCGATCGAGCGTCGCGCGCGCACGCCGGGGCGCTGAAGTCATGACCGACATCCTCGCCATCCTGCGCGACTACGGTCTGCTGCTGCTCGTCGGCCAATTCCCCAACGGCCCGATGGGCGGACTGGCCATCACCATTGCACTGTCGATCGGCGGCATTGCGCTGGCCTTTCCGTTGGGGGTGGTGCTGGCGCTGGGCCGCATCAGCCGCTTCGCAGTGCTCGCCTGGCCCGCGACGGTGGTGGTCTACGTCGCGCGCGGCGTGCCGCTCATCATGTTCATTTTCTGGATGTACTACTTCCTGCCGGTGGCCACGGGTCGGCCGGTGAGCGGACTCACCACCATGTTGGTGACCCTTGTGGTCTACCAGGCGGCTTACATTGCCGAGATCGTGCGCGCCGGCATCGAGGGGCTGCCTAGGGGGCAGATGGAGGCTAGCCGGTCGCTCGGCATGAGCTACCTCCAGACCATGCGCAAGGTGATCCTTCCGCAGGCGCTCTACAACATGGTGCCGACGCTGCTGAGCCAGTTCATCTCCACCATCAAGGAGACCTCGCTCGGCTATGTCATCGGTGTGAACGAGCTGACCTTCGCGGCCAACCAGATCAACACGACGCTGCTGACCAAACCCTTCCAGGTGTTCGCGATCCTCGCAGCGATCTACTTCGCCCTCTGCTTCTCGCTGACGTTGATGGCACGGCAACTCGAGCGGCGCATCTCCGCTCGCAGAGCTGGCCTTGGCAGTCAGAGCGGTGCGGCGACGACGCCCAGGCCGCAGATCATCACCGAGTGAATGCCATGACCCACGCACCCTCCGCCCCCACCCTGATCACCTTCGAGGGCGTCAACAAGTGGTACGGCAACTATCACGCGCTTGCCGACATCACCGCCAGCGTCACCAAGGGCGAAGTCGTGGTCATCTGCGGGCCTTCCGGGTCTGGCAAGTCCACGCTGATCCGGACGGTCAATCGTCTGGAGGAAATCCAGAAAGGGTCGATCCGTTTCGATGGCAAGGACATCCATTCGCGCTCGATGGACATCAACAAGTTCCGCAGCCACATCGGCTTCGTCTTCCAGAGCTTCAACCTGTTCCCGCACCTTACCGTGCTGGACAACATCACCCTGGCGCCCCTGAACGTGCTGCGCCGCGACCGCCATGCCGCGCGCGAGCGTGGCATGGAGTTGCTGGATCGCGTCGGCCTCGCGTCGAAGGCCGAAGCCTACCCGGGGCAGCTGTCGGGCGGACAGCAACAGCGCGTGGCCATCGCCAGGGCACTGGCGATGGACCCGCCAGCGATGCTATTCGACGAGCCCACCAGCGCGCTCGACCCGGAGATGGTGGGTGAGGTCCTGCAGGTCATGAAATCATTGGCCCGCGACGGCATGTCGATGATGTGCGTCACGCACGAAATGAACTTCGCCCGCGAGGTCGCGGACAGCGTCTGGTTCATGGACGAGGGGCGGATCGTCGAGACCGGCACGCCTGAGGCGTTCTTCGGCAATCCGAGCACGCCGCGCGCTCAGAAGTTTCTGGCTGACTTGAGTTCGCATTGAAGCCTGTACGTCGAGTGCATGCCGGCAGGGTCTTCGTGTCGCGCCACGATTCACTCGGCGAACTATCAAGTCAAATCCCAGCATCGGCTTGCCGCCACATGAGTCGCCACGCATGGGCCGAGTTTGGGCTCTGCCGGCACTCAAGCCACATGTGTGTCAAAGGTGCCCTTTGGCAGTGACCGCTCTTGGCCGGCGGACTAAAGCGTTAGCTCTGACCTTGCAATTGCAGCGGTCATTCGCTGTGAGGATCTCGAGGCCAGCACAGTCCATTCGAGGAGTTGCACAAATTTCGTTCCCAAAGGCAGCAAGGTCCTGAGCGTGCACTCGGGGAATCTGGCTGTGAGACCGTCATGCGAACCCATGCTCGACCAAGTGCTGCCCGCCAGCCAGTTCGTCAAGCGAGTTGACGCCGAGCATCGCCATGTTGCGGGAGACCTCGCTTGCCAGCACGGCGATGGCGTGACTCACGCCGGCTTCGCCCCCAATGGCCGCCGCATAAGCGAACGGCCGCCCGACAAACACGAACCGGGCACCGAGTGCCAGCGCTTTCAGTACGTCGCTTCCGCGGCGCACGCCACCGTCGAGCATCACCGGAAGTTCGGGGCAAGCCGCAACCACGCTTGCAAGCACACGCAACGGTGACACAGCGCCGTCCAGTTGTCGCCCGCCATGGTTCGACACGATGATCGCGTCGGCGCCCGCCTCGCGTGCGATCCGCGCGTCGTCGGCGTTGAGGACACCCTTGATGACGAGGCGGCCGCGCCACTGCTGGCGGATCAGCGCGAAGTGCTGCCAGTTCAGGTGACCGCGGTCGGAAAAATCGCGCTCAACATTGGGCGACAGGATCGGCGCGCCTCGCGTCGCATGGTTGTTCTCGAAGTGCGGCAAGCCATGGCGCAAGATCGTCCGCGCAAACGTGCCGATCGACCAGCGCGGGTGCGTGATGCCGTCCCAGGCCAGACGAAAGGTAGGACGCAGTGGTGTGGAGAACCCCGCGCGCACATTGTTCTCCCGGTTGGCCGCCACGGGCGTGTCCACTGTCACGACCAGTGTGTCGAACCTGGCGCGCGCAACGCGCGCGATCAACGCAGAGATGCTGGCCTCATCGCCTGGCAGATACGCCTGGAACCAGGCCTGGGGGCTAACGGCCGCCACCTCCTCCAGCCGAATCAAGGACGAGCCGCTCATGATCATCGGCACGCCGGCCTGTGCCGCGGCCGACGCCAGGACAATGTCACCGCGGTAGGCAGTCAAAGCCGCCAGGCCCAGTGGGGCGATGCCAAACGGTGCACTGTAGGTCTGCCCGAACATCGTGCGCTGCATGCTTCGCCGCGAAATGTCCACGAGCACTCGCGGCACGAAGCGGTAGTGGTCGAAGCTCTCGCGATTGCCGCGCAGCGACACATTGGTCTCGGCAGCACCCGCGATATAGCCGAACAAGGGGCGCGGCAGGTGGGAGGCTGCGGCCAGTTCGAAGTCGTCGAGGCACTGTATGCCTTGCAGCGCGCGCGGTAGTCTTGGCGCGGGCCTGCACACAGGCAGCTTTGTCGCCGGGGCCTCAGCCACCGGGAGCACGTTTTTCGAATCCATAGAGTCGCTCAGGGTTGGTCACCAGCAGTTGGTGGCGCACGCCCGCATCCGGAAGCCAGTGTGCAAGCAGGTCCAGCAGGTCGGCATCGTTGGGCTTGTCGACTTCGGTTGCGTGCGGCCAGTCAGTTCCCCACAGCAGGCGATCCGAACGTGAAGCGGCCCAGGCCTCGGCATGAACGGCGAGGTCGGCATACAAGGGATGAGCGTGGGATGCCAGGTAGGCGCTCGAGAGCTTGACCCAGGTGTTGCCACCTTGGATCAGACGTTGGATGCAGGCAGCCACCGGCTGCTGCATCGTGGGCTCGCTTGCCACTCGCCCCCAGTGGTCGAGCACGACTGGCACGGGCAGTCCCGCGATCAAGTCCTCGTTGGCCAACAGGTCGTCGGGACGAAGGTGCAGTTGCAGATGCCACCCAAACGGCCGGATGCGCAGGGCCACCGCAGCCAGCATCCCGATGTGCGTTGCGCCGCGCTGCATCAGATTGAAACGCGTGCCGGCGACACCTTGTGCCGAGAGGTCCTGCAACTGCGCGTCGGTCACGCTGTCATCGACGACCGCCACGCCACGCGCATTGCGGCCCGCTGCGGCCAGCGTCTGCACAAGCAAGCGGTTGTCCAGGCCGTAGGCCGAAGGCTGCACGACTACATGACGGCTCATCCCAAGGCGGCCCAGCAAGCGTCGATAGGCCACCAGTCCGGCAGACGCGTGGGTCAGTACAGCGCCCGGCGCAGGGTCAAACGCGTCGTCGAAGACGTGCATGTGACAGTCACACGCATCGCTCGGCACTGCGAGCTTCGGCCGGTTCGAACCCATCGAGTGATCGGCGTCGTCGCGATCACCGGGGTGTACCGCTGTGCTCATCGCTCTTGCTTGTAGGCTCGTGCCCAGAATGCCAGGGCCGAGGCGTATTCCTTGGAGGCTTCGTTGAGCGTCGTCGGCGTGATTTCCAGCGAAAGGTCGGCAATCTTTGTTCGCACATCGGGCTCTGCCAATGCCGCCCTCAGCGCCGCGTTGAACTTCTCGGCCAACGCTGGTGGCAGTCCCCTCGGGGCGAAGACAGCAATCCAGCTGTCCACATCCAGGTCTGGGTAGCCAAGTTCGGTGAACGTCGGCACGCCCGCCAGATAACTCGAACGTTTGCTGCCAGCCAGGGCCAGCACCAGGACCTTGCCGGTCCGCTGCATGGAAGCGGCCTCGGGCGTGCCCGTCACGCCCGCCGACAACTGCCCGCCCAGCAAGTGGGTCACCATCGGGGCGCCGCCTGCGTAGGGAATGGGCGTCATCTCGATGCCGCCCTTCTTGGCGATCCCGGCGCCGATCTTGGTTGGAATGCCGCCGGTCAACGGAATGCCGAAGTTGCCACGCGTCGGATCACGTCGAACATAGTCGATGAATTCCGGCATGGTCTTCACGCCGATGCTCGCCGGTGTGGACAGCGCCCACTGCAGGTTGGCGATCTTGCCCATGATCGCAAAGTCTTTCTCAGCCGAATAGCCGATGTTCGGCGTGATGTGCGGCAGCACGACCAGCGGATGTTCGGTCGTGACGAGGAACACACTGCCATCGCTTGGCGCGCTCTTGACGGCCTGCGTGCCGATCTGGCCGCCCGCACCGGGCTTGTTCTCGATGATGATGGTCTGGCCGAGATCTTTGCTGATGCGTGTGGCCACCAGGCGGGCCAGCACGTCCGTTGCTCCGCCCGCGCCGAAGGGCACCACGAAGCGGATCGGCTGTTTGAACTCTTGGGCCGAGACGCCAGAAGTCGCGAGCCCACAATACAGTGCCAGCAGACCAGCGCGCCGTGAAATTTTCATCTTTGTCTCCATGTGAAGTTCTGTAGTGCGGGTCTAACGGACGGAGCCTGATTCGGACGCAGGCTCGCCAAGTTCGAAGCGGCTCTGACTGAGCTTTGGATCGAACTCCTGTATTTCCACCTGACAGCCCAGGCGGCGCTGTGCGAACAAATGCTGAAGCGGCCCGCAGACCGCATCGAAAACGCTGCGTCCAATGGCCTGTCGCGAGGCCAGATCGCGGCCTGGTGAAATTCGCACCACGATCTGTATGAACGCCGCATCTGCGACATCCTCCGCCACGCAGAACCGTTCGACGGCCCTGGCGAACGTGCGCACGCCCCAGCGCGGGAACTGCCCCGTCCTGAGAATCGCTTGGTGAACGACCTCGACCAGGCGATGGGCTTCCACGGCCTCTTGGAGGTTCGACGAATATTCGAGCTGGACGTGCGGCATCAAGGTCAACCGGTGATCAAGACGGCGCGCACTCTGTCAATCCAGCATCGCACCGGTGAGCTTCACCAGACTCTCGTAGCGCGTGAGCTCGCTGCGCCAGAACTTCGAGAAGTCCTCGGCGCTGCCGCTACGCACTTCGGCGCCGATGTCGGCGAGGCGCTTGGCCAAGTCACCCGACTTCAGCGCCTTGTTGACTGCCTCGTTGACCTTCGCGACGACGGGGGCCGGCGTACCGGCCGGCGCGGCGACGCCGTACCAAGCGTTCATGATCATGCCCTTGATGCCCAGTTCCTCGAAGGTCGGCACGTCCGGGATGAGCGGCTGGCGCTTGTTGGCCGCCACGGCAAGCGCGCGGATCTTGCCGCCCTTGATGTGGGCGAACGCGCCGGTGTCGAACATCAGATCCAGCTGTCCACCCATCACGTCCGTCAATGCCGGGCCGCTGCCCTTGTAGGGCACATGCGTGATGTCGACCTTGGCGACCGACTTGAAGAGCTCGCCGGCCAGGTGCGCCGACGCGCCCATGCCGCCCGAGCCGTACGACAGCTTTCCCGGGCCAGCCTTGGCGGCGGCGATGATGTCTTGCGGCGACTTGAACTTCGACCCGGAGGGCACCACCAGCACGCTGGGGATCAGCGCCACGGACGCCACGGGCGTGAAGTCCTTGACCGCATCGAAGCCGGTCTTCTTGTAAAGGTAGGGATTGGCCACGTTGGTGGAACTGGTGGCCAGCAGCAAGGTGTAGCCGTCTGGCGCCGATCGGATGAATTGCTGGGTGCCGATGTTGCCGCCGGCACCGGCAACGTTCTCCACATAGACCGTCTTGCCAAGCTCGGTGGTTAAGGCGTGCGCGACGGCTCGGCCGACGGCATCGGCCCCGCCGCCGGCAGGCCAGGGCACGACGAGCCGGATCGATTTCTCCGGATAGCCCTGCGCATGCACAGCGGGCGTGAAGCAGGTGGCGGCGAGCAGCATCGCCAGGCAGCGGCGGTTGAGGTCAGGCATCGGAAGTCTCCGTTCGGTGTGGTGGGAGCCAGAGCGAAGTCACTCGAGCCCGAGGCGGCGCAGTGTGGGCATCAGGTTCAGCAGGTCGGCCGTGCTTGCGCCTTGGGCGATGGCCTCGCGCATGTTGCTCTCCTTCTGCTCACGATCCAGGGCGGCTGCGAGCACAGTCGGCATGCGCTCAGCGGGGACGATGGCAATGCCGTCCCGGTCGGCAACGACGACGTCGCCCGGGTGGATCACGACGCCGCCGATGGTGATGGGCACGTTGATGTGCCCAGGCTGGTTCTTCGCAGTGCCCTTGATCGACAGGCCACGACACCACACCGGGAAGCCGGCGTCGACGATGGCTTGAGCGTCACGCACGGCGCCATTGATGACCAGACCTGCGATGCCGATCTTTTGCGCCATGGCGGTGAGCACATCGCCCCAGGGGCCGGCTTCAACGAAGGCCTTCGCGTCCACGACCAGCACTTGGCCGGGCTGGGCCCTCAGCAGTGCGTAGTGCAGCATCAGGTTGTCGGCGGGGCGCATGTCCACGGTGAACGCCGGTGCTGCGATGCGCGAGAGCGGGTCGAGCGGCTTGATGCCGCTGTCCAGCGCGCCAAACGCACCCTGGGCCTCGTAGACAGTGGCAGACCCCAGGTTGCGCAGGGCTGCGAGTTGCTTGGCGGTGGGCAGGTTCGACGTCATGGGCGCAGTTTCCTGCCGCAAATTTCTGAAGAAAAGCAGTAATTCGTGGAGGTATATTCACAACAAATGAAGATCAACCAGGTTCGTTGCTTCTGCGAGGTGGTCAGCACAGGCACTTTGGCCCGCGCGGCCGAGCGCATGCACATCGCGCCCACAGCGATCAGCATGCAGATTGCTCAGCTTGAACAGGAGCTCGGCGGCGAGCTGTTCGACCGCAGTGTCAAGCCGATGGCGCTGACGGCGCTGGGGCGCTTCTTTCTGCCGCGCGCGCGAGTTTCTGGCGACGGGCGAGCGTCTCGAGCAGGACACGAAGGACATGGTCACTGGCAAGCGCGGTTGGCTGGGCATCGGCTTCGTGCGCTCGCTCATCTACTCGCTGGTGCCGGCGGCGGTGCAGGCATTTCGGCGGGACCACCCGGACGTGAAGCTCGAACTGGTTGAGATGTTGTCGGAGGACCAGCCGG
>Ga0268298_10004559_pt1 | contig 13460 bp, 11 predicted proteins | sample WWTPWeurt_MetaG_FD_194462 | JGI IMG/M metagenome (GOLD analysis project Ga0268298, IMG submission 194462) | Activated sludge microbial communities from WWTP in Nijmegen, Gelderland, Netherland - WWTP Weurt | ecosystem: Engineered > WWTP > Aerobic digester > Activated sludge | place... | reverse complement strand
TTTCATGGGAAGCCGATTATCCTCTGAAGATAATCAGCAATCCCCTTAATTGGATTGAATTTCTTTAAACAGGGCGGGAAGGTTTTTGCACAGTCTGACGTTTCGGGGGTTTAAGAAGTTGGCGATTTCGAAGCACAAAACTGTCAATCTGCACTAAAGTTTGATTGGAAAACTGAACTTCATTTAACCACTGAGCCGCCAATTTCTTAAACCCCTTGTTACCGGATGCCCTTCTGTCTGCCCGAAGTTCGTGTCTGTCCGAATTACGCATAAACCTGTCCACAAAGCGATTTACATTCAAGGCGATGTCTGTCCGATTACGCACAAAGCCCGTGCGGTGGCGGAAAAAAAACAAAAAAAATAGGGGAGGAAAAAATTCTTCTTGGGTGGGAGAAAAAAATACTCTCTTAAAAAAATTGCCTTCAGCGTTGGCTTCAGCGTTTTTTAAGAGTGTATTTTTTTGTGGGTATGCTTTCATTGTTGTCCTTCTTTTATGTCAAACGAATCTTTAGTTGAAACTCCGTTACGGTGTAATGCTCTGTTGTCCCAAGGTGTCATTGGATTCTCCATTGACCATATTCCAATTTTTTCACTTCGTGCTTCGGTTTCTAACTGTGCCAAGTCAGAATCAGAATTATATTTCTTAAAGTGCCAAGCTAAACCGGCTTTTAGCATTTCATGGCTCAACTCCGTTCCGTCATCCAAATAAGAAAATGCAAGAGTTCTGTCGTGGTTGTCTGTGCCTGTGTTTTTTAGTGTAACCGCTTTACCGAAACACAAATCAGATAAATGTTTTTTTGCTGTCTTGTAAAAGGGCATTCCTTTTTCGGGTGCATCAATTCCTTCCATCCGCACACGAACTGTTTTATTTCCGTCCAACAAAATATCGTAAGTGTCACCATCAATAATTCCTACAACTTTTCCTGTAGCATTTTCTGTTTCAATTTTATCACTGGTGTTACCACCGCAAGAAGTGAAAAGCAGAATGCAGAATAATATTTGGGAAAGCAATTTCATCTATTCAAATGTAATTTCGTTTGTGTTGTAGTCAATTGAAACTTTACCGAACTTCTGCAAAGCAGATTGCCCGAATAGCAAGGGAGCATTTTGACCTTGTATCACGCACGCCTGAACATCATTTAATTCTCTGTTACCTATTATAACAGATGACAGATTAATAATTGTTCCTTCTGTTATGTCTCCGTTTGCATCAGAGAATTGCCCTTTGCCGATGAAATCGCCATCACGCAACTTTCCTTTGTTATACAAATCGTCTGCAACTGATTGAGAAATTGAAATCAATCCAGCACCAGTATCAAAGATGAAATACATTTCTACTCCATTAATTGTTACTGGAATTTCTAACACACTATTTTCATGAGAAAATTTTACAACAGTTTTGTCGCCTGATGGGGATACATCTTTTACCTCTGGAGTTTTGTCCTTTGTTATTTCCGTAATGCCTGATAAAAGATTGTTTACGCAATCTCCATCAGAGTTGTAAACCAGTGCTGTAATATTATCAGAAGCGAAATCCTTTATTTCCTCATTGGATTGGTCATAAAGTAAAATATTGCCTCTCAAATACCTTTCTAATATTTTAATGTTCTCAGGGCTGTTACTCACATTAGCAAGAGTAACTGTGATTCCATTACTTAATTCAAAACTGTTTCCGTCAAGAACTTTTGTTGCAGTAAAGTTGCTTCCTCCACAAGATGAAAGAAAGACAATAAGTAAAATTGTAAGTAGCTTTTTCACTTTCCTATTTTTGGTGCAATGCTTATTACGAACCTTTGATTTTTCTTTTCCTCGGTCACATTATTTACATCATATGGAATATTGAATCTGCCTATGCCACCGAAGCCAACTCCTGAAATTTGTAATTCAATTATCTCATGATATTGAGGTGAGTCAAAATCAATTCCTAAATTTTCTTTCCAATATTTGTAAAGAAACAATGCCCTGTTGTAACTCAAAATTGAACTTTCATATTCATCATCCCCTTTTAGTTTTGATGCACTTCCTGAAATTACCATGAGATAGGAAATGTCTTTCATTGCAGGGTCTGAGTCCTTTTGTTTTTTGAAAGTGTCAATGATTGCTTTGATTTTAAAACCTAAAGCATCAAGATTATTTTTTGTTTGTAAAAAATTACCGTCAATATCTTGCTGACGAATGTGGTAAAACTCATAACCTGTTTTGAAATTTATTTGAAACTTCAACTGGATGCGGTTATAAACTGTATCAAAGTAAAAGATGTTCGGTTCAGATTCAAATATCTTGAAATTGGATTTTACCTTTCTTAAAATTTCCGCTTCCTGTTCTTTAATCTTGACAAGATTTTCCAACTCTTGCTTTTTTTTATTGAGGTTGTAATAGGATAAGACAAACAAAACTAAAACGACTGCAAACAATGCCGTCATCAAGTCAACATAACTTGTCCAAAAAAAATCTTTACGCTTTTCTTCCACGATTACGCCTGAATATGTTTGTGAACCGTTTAAAGAATGTTGGCTTTTGTGTGGGCTGTTCTTTTACAGGAACCTTTGTCTTCTGTCCTTCTTCACGATACACAATTTGGGAACTTCTCTTTCTTGTTTCTTCAATCGCTGTTGAAAGTTTCTGTTTAATGTCGGTTAGCTCTGACTTTGTTGAACTCAAATCATCACTAATTTTTTTGAACTCACCATTGAAATTGATTTTGCCTTTAATCTCATTCATGTGCTTGTCAATTGCATCAAGCAAGTGAAGTTTTTGAAGTGGGTTGTTTTCAATCTTTACATCCAAAGCAGTTTCCACTTCTCGTTTAATGTTGTCAGTGAGTTTTTGAATTTCTGCATACTTGGCTTTGAAATAGTTTTCAATCTCAACCGAAGTAGAATCTTCAAACCGCTTCAACACTTCAAAGTTCTTATCAAGTTGATTCAAATTAGCATCAATGCGTTTCAATACTTCGTTTCCTAAATAGTGTCTTGTGTTTATTGCCTCACCTAAATTGTTAAGTGATTCTTCAAATGTTTTAATGCGGTTTAAAATACTTTCAATGGTTTGAACAAAGCCAGCGGCATGTTCAACAGATTGTGTAAGTTCTTTTTGCTTCTCTATAAACTTGATAAAAGTTGGACCAGTATCTTTCAGCAGTTGGAAAACTTTCACATTTGCTTCTGCCATTCTGTTGTAACCAATTTTTTTCAACTCAAACAGAAAATCCTTTTGTGTTTGTGTGTTGTCTATTACTGCTCCGATATTTTCCGAAAGTGATTCAACTGATGTTCTTAATGAAGTTATGTTGTCAGAAAATTTAGTGTCAAACAACTGAATGTTGTTTTCAAATTTCTTATTAAAATCATTGATGTTTGACTTCAACCTGTCTAAAGCATCAAACAAACTATTTCCAAGATGCGGTAAAAGTTCAACTTGCAGAAAGTTGTAGAAACTGTTTTTTCTTTCATCGCAAATCGCCTTTGCCTCTCTGAAATTTTTTGAGTTATTCAAAACAGTTAAAAGCAAACCAAAGAAACTTGCAACCATTGCAATTACAACTCCTCCAATAAATGAGTTGATGTTTTCTTCTGTAACTCCACCACCAAAACCTATTTTCAAAAGCCCCATGATAATTCCTGTGAATGTTCCCATCAAACCGATATAAAGCGGTAACGTAACATTTGAACTAACTGCACTCTCTCTTGTTTCAATGCTGCGTTCTACAATACTTTTTATTATGGAGAAATCGGTAGCACCTTGATTCTTTTTTAAGTATTTGTTGATTGAATCAATTACAGCAGTGAAATCTTTACTGTAAAGTTTGCTATCAATCTTTATGAGTTGAATTGTTCCGTTAGGTGTGTCGGAAGATTGCAAAAAAGATTCGTCAAGGTTCTTTGCAGGAAAAAGTCCTGAAAGAAGATTTATCTTCTGATATGTTGCATAGAAAAAATAAAGCTGTATGATAACGACAGCAATACCAACTGCTATTTCTATCGCAAATTGTGCATTCTCCATGATTATGATACAAATTCAATTTTGATTTTCTTTTTGATTAGCCATCTGCCTGATTCTTTTTCTTTCGCTACGCTGCCTGATTCTAAAACTTGAATTGTTTGGTTTGCGTTGTCTGGAAATTGTGCAAACTCACAAACTGATTTCAAAAATCCATTGATGCCTGCCATTGCTCTTTTGTTTGCAGAAGCATCGTCTATCAAATTAATTTCACCAAAGTCAGGATTGGAATTATCAATTGAGAGAGAAAAAATAGAATCGGGTTTTTGGTCTGTGCTTAATCTTGAAACATCAAAACTGTCATCACCATCAGGGCTTAAAGCATAAAAGGTTGTTTTAGGAAGAAAATCGTTCAACTTTTCTTTTGTCAGTTTATTCACTTGATAAACCAAACCAACTATTGGATAAAAGAAAAGTGAATCAGTAATTTCATCACCACCATCAACTAATTTTCTACGCTTGTCGTAGCCAGTTGAAAGATTCTCTCTTGACTTAGAAAGCATAAAACTTTTTACTGCATTTAGATTTGATTCAATTCCAAAATTTCTTCTGAATGAAAGGTCTTGTGAATCATTCATCTTGAAAAAGCAATTGATAAATTCTGAAAAGGAATTATCAAGGTTATCATAAACCTGTTCTTTACGCAAGTCAATTTCTGAATACTTTTTAAAGTTGTCAGTGGCTGTTTCAAAGCCCAAATAATTTACTGCTGAAAACTGTCGTCTCGTATTGAATGGCTGATACAAACCACCAAAACAAGTTGCTTCCTTTCTGTTAGCAGAAGGCATGATTACCTGTGGTGTTTTTGTTTCCTTTCCAAAAAGTTCACGCACAAAGAACCCGCAAATTTTCTGTATGTAATCCTTGGTTTGAATCAAATCTAAATACTTGCTACCATTACCCGTGAACACGATACACTTGGGTGCAGGATGATGATAAAATTGAAGCATCTTGCACGAATGATATATGAGTGCAGATAGGTGCAGAATGTATGAGAATTTGAAGTCGCCACTACTTAGTTCTGTAACAACATTTGTCTTGTCGTTATTCCAAATCCAAAAGTTTATGATTTCATCAGAACCAAAATGAGAATCGGGCTTTATGAATTTTTCATTCAATGCTTTTAGCTCTGTTGATTTTAACCTGTCTGTGATTGTGTTCTTAATGGCTAAATAAATTCCGTTGAATTTTTCGGAATTAAATTCACTGTAAGCATCACCCCATAAAACATTTGCTCCGAAATGAACCGAAGTTCCTATTACTGGTGTTCCTTCTCTGAAATACATAAAGTCAGTAGTGCCGCCACCAATGTCTAATGTCATTACTGAACTGGTATCTTCTATTCCTTCTGCTCCACCTGCATCAGCCATTATTTTTGAGTAGTAGTAGAACGGTGCTTCTGATTCAGTAATGTTCTTCAACTGGTTTTCGGCTGTGCCTTTGAATACCTGTGAATATTTACTACTCCAAATTTGATTGTAAGTAAACTGTGCTCCGGGTGTGAAACTTAAAGGAGAGAACCATGAGATGTTGCTTCTTCTTGGATTGCCGTCTGTCAATAAAGTTTTGATACGCAAAAGATGAAACAATTCTTCAATGAAAACTTCAATTGATTCTTTGTATTTCGGGTCGGTCTTTACATTCCATTTCAGATTCGTGATGTAATCCTGATTAAGATTAGTCACATTATCATAATCCTTTTGATATGCGAAAGCAATATTTGAATTGCTCAATGCTTTTTTCTGATTGGATGGTATAGCATTTTTCTCATAGACCACTGTTCTGAATGGCAAAGTGTATTTGTCTGAATTGAGTAATGAAGGAACAAACTCTTGCTTTTGCACTTCAAAAAATTCAAAGAAGTCAGGCAATACAGAATTATGTTCAAAGCAATCTATCCATCTTATTTCAGGTTTCTTTTCTCTCGGCTTATTTAATAACGCAACTGGAACTTGGGTTTCGTTGAGTTCAAATTTCTTAGGTAAAGTTTGGTGGTTGGGGTCGTCTGTGTATGCAACAAATGTTGTTGTAGTTCCAAAATCAATTGCAAAATCTACTTGCTTATTCCCAAGGTTTTTAGTTGTCCACTTTGGAACCACCATTCCTTTTATTTCGCTATCTCTTAATTGAGGCAACTCAATTTGAATAAAGTCAAAGCAAAAATTCAGTGAATAGTAAGTTGAACCAACAAGAGTTCTGTCTTTCTCTAAAATAGTTCTATCGTCCTTTCCAATTCTGTAATTGACTGCTGCACTTGGGTCAATGATGTTTCGGTCTTTACCGAAATATAATTTAAAATCGTTGTTGCTGAATTGGTAGTTGTTATCCTGACTAACAAACATCACTCTGTAAAAATCATTGAACTCATTATCGTCAACAATTTTCAAGAACGGAAAAATTCCCAAATTCAATTTCATGGAGTGAGTTCCTGCCAAGTCAATTAGAAAACCATCTTGTTCATTTACCCTGTTTGCCTGATATAACTTTGAAAGAGTTTGATTTCCCTTTCTTATAGACACTTCAACTGTATTTGCATCTCTTTCATTTATTGTAACCTTGGTAGGAATATCTGATAGTTCAAAGTCAGCAAAAAAGTTTGGAGTTAAAGGCAACAAGTAATCATGCCTTCTGTCTTGCCTAAGATTGTTTGCTGTATAGTAACAGTTCTCATTAAGGCGGTAATTCAACTTCACAAGATGATTTTCAAAATAATCAAACACGCCTCTTTCTTTATTTGATTGTAATGTGATAGTTTGACCAAAGATTGAATTTTCAGTTGAACTGATTGTTTCAAGTTGCAATGTTGCATCACCAATGTTGTTTGCATGATGTTCTAAATAGCTTCTTATCGGAAGTTCGTCTGGAAAAGTTCCGTTGCCATTTGTTACGAAGAAATCATAAACATATTTTTTGATTTTGGCTGCTCTTTCCGCAAATGGTAAGTGTCTTGAAAAATAATTTCTCCTACTAAGTGGATTCACCAAATTAATATTTGATAAATCATTTGGTGTTGTGAAAAAACCAGTCAAGGGTGATGTTCCTGCGATTGGTTTATTGTTGAGTAAGATTATGTGAACCTCATTGAATCTGCTGAACGAACCAGTTTGAAGAAATAAGTTTAAAGTATCGCCAACCAAATGCTCTTTGAAACCTTTTATTTGTTGCAAGTTCAGAGATTGATTTTCAGTTTGGCTTTTCTTTAGCTCTGCTTCCTTCTTCGCTTTGTCCTCAATAAATTCTTTTTTCAGTTTTTCAATTTCAGTTTCTTTATTCCAAGCAACAATTTTCAAGTCCTTGCCTTCTCGTATGTGATTGTTCCAATTGAAAAGAAGTTCAAATACATCAAAGCAATCAGAAACTAATTTCTTGTAAGCATCACCTGAGACATTTGTTCCGTTCAATTCATCTTGGTAAACCAAACTGAATGCAGCTTCAAACAAGTGAATTCGTGCTAACGGTGAAGGAATAGCATTTAAGGATTTATCATTCCTTGCATTCAAAACTCTGATGTTGTTTATATCATCATTTTGAAACTGGGCTGAATTATGCCAACCTGTTGTGTCGTGGTTGCGTTGAGAAACGCTTAGTTTATAATTAGGCATTTTCTTTAATTTTTAGTTTGGAATTAATGAATGAATCTGTTCCTTGAAAGCACATTAAAAGATACTGACAAAACTTTTCACTTTCATTGAGTTGCTTTATTGATTTCTTGGTAGCGACAAGTGATACTTGATTCAATAAATCTGAAATGTCAGAAGGTCTTGTGAAAATGCCATCCAACAAATGTTTGTCGGGTGAATAGCTTTCGCCATTTACCAATGAATTGAAACTCTTGGTAACTTTTAAATTGAATGGACTAAAACCTCTTTGGTTTTCGTTCAATTCTGCTATCCATGTGTTGTAATAGTTAGTGAAGAATTTTTCCATTCCGCTTTCACCATCAGTAAAGAAGGAATCGCTAAAGAAGTTTGTATTAAAATCATTGGATTTACAAAAAGTTAAACTCTTGCAATCTGCTTTTACAGTTGGATGCAATTTAGAAAGTAAGTGAAGTGCTGTAAGGTTGTGTCCTAATGCTTCCTTTGTTGTGTTGCCAATCGTATCAAAATTTATTTTGTCGTCATTTGCACCAATGCAATATTCATTTACTGTTCCTCGGTTGGCATTGTTGTTTGCGAAATGAAAAATTGAAAATGCTCCAAGCAACTCAACTATGTGTGCTTTGTTGTCTTGCTTATGTTCATCGTTCTTGTATGGGTCTGTTTGCCTGTCAGGGTCTGCAATGTAATACATGGAATCATACAAACTCGTAAAGTCAGGTCGTGTGTAATATGTAAGTGCTGACTTTGTTTTAGTCATAAAATCGTTTGAATCAATATCGCTAGTTTGCCCTGGCTCTGAAAGTTTGAAGTAAGGCATTACTGATAATGCTCCTATGTAGCTGTCTCGTATGTGTGTATTATCCGATTGCCTAAAGTTTTGAAGCAGTAACGGAAAACCTGCTGCACCTGTTCCACCAAAAACTGAACTCACAATAAAAATCCTATCGCCTGCGGCAAATGTTGATTTGAAAGCATTGTAAGCTGGTCCTCCAATTATAGAATTAAGAACCATGCTTCCCATGTGAGGGTTTCCTTTGAAGCCAACTGAAAGGGGCTGTGAAAAATTCTTGTCCGAATACAGAAGCGAAAGCAAATCCAAAGTTGAAGGACTTTTTTGGCGAATACCTGTCTTGTTAATGAAATCACCGAATGGCTCATTGTGTCTTTCATCAAACTCAATATCATCTTTCAATGTCTTATCAGTTGCAACTGATTTCAGCGTTGTCATTTTTGTTCTGAAAAAACCATCAGGCACATTTGATGTGTCTTGATATGTTCTCTCATTTATTTTTGAATAAAGCCGAATAAGTTTCTTGCACTCATTCAGTTCTTTCAAATCTTTGTGTGGGTCAATAATGATTGGAATTACTGTATCAAAATTTCCCGGCTTCATTCCTGAAGCAAGCAGCATTGTAAGAGATTTAATAACTCTTGAACCAGTGCCACCAATACCGAAAACAAATAATCTTGCCATGTTATGTTAGTTGTTTAGATTAAAAAGGAGTTCTGCTTGCCATTGGAGAAAGGTCGTAAGAGAATAACTTTCTTACTACAACTGCAACCAACTGACAAAGCAATGAGAGGATGAAAAAAAGTAGAATGCCGTAACCGAAATTGATAAAACTTAGCCAAGCAACTAAAGGAGTTGTCGGGCATAGAAAAGAACTTAACGATGACCTGCCAATAAAAAATGTTAGCAAACCAACAATCACTGCTGTTGAAATCATCCACTTGACCCAAGTTCTTTTTTTGTAATAACCACCGAACCTTTTGTTGAAGTAGAAATAATAGAGCAAACAGGAAATGAGGCAAACAGCAAAAAGGATAATACCTGAATACTGGTAAACATCATTGAAAAAAACATCTCTAACCAATCTGCCTTGCTTGGCAAATTTTGTCAGGTAGGAAGCCCAAGGGCTTGTTAGCAGTTGCAGTAATGCATCGTAAAGAAATTTCCACATAAGTTTTATTGTTTGATTAGTGAAACATTTAAGTTGTTAAAGAAATATGCTCCCTTGTCTTGGCTGTATGCCTCTGAAAATCCATTCATCATTCGTTCAAGTCCAAAAGTTTTTTCTCCGTTAGTTTCCGTTTCAGTTTGGTTTAAAGTATTTATCCATTTGGGAGTTGAGAATTTCAAACCTATATGGATTGTCGTTGCACAATCTTCAAGTTCTGAAACCTGAACATGAATGAAGTGGCTTGAATTGTCGGCAATAGTTTTATCGTCTTTGTCAAGCCCTTTGGGTGCAGTTGATGTTACGGAAAGTATTTTAGCTGTTCCCTTTTGCATTGTCAATGTGAGGTTACTGTCAAGATAAGTTTGAGTAGTAGAATAGGAAGGAAGTTTTTTTAAGTCAAGTGCAATCCAAAAACTTGCTGAATCTCCTTCATCCTTCCAGTTCTGAACTGTAACATTTGCACAAGCACCTTTAAGATTTTCACAGGGGTTTGCAATGCAGTTTGGAGAATTGTCAGTGTAAGGCAAAACAGAATAATACGGTTGGTTGTATTTCAAACCGAAAGTGACTTGCTCAAACTTTTGGTTTTTAATTTTGATGGCATCAACAATTAATTTTTCAATCACATGATTGTTTTCGGGTTTCCCGAAAACAATCAGATAGTAAGGGCTGTTTGGGATTTTGTTGAATTTTGAAAACAAGCAAAAAGCAGAAGTGAAATACTCCTTAGCATATGGGTTTAGTGTTTCCCTAATTTCTTTTGTGGCTTGTTCTGCTTGCTTCTTTTCTTTTTCCTTCGGGGAATAAATGCAATCAGAAATAAAAATATTTACAACATCAGAACTGAAATAAGTTTTGTAAACTGAATCTAACATTGTTGGTAGATATGTATCGCCTCCGTTTTGAGCAAGATTGCCATAAATGATTTTTGTTTCAGCATCATTCACATCCATTGATTTCATCGGTGAACTTGAATTGTAAATTGGGAAAAAGGTAACGCTGTTTGAATATTCAGTTTTTAATTTTGAGATAATATCAGGAATCAGAATTTGCATTTCAGAAGATGGTTTTGACGCTGGCATAAAACCCGCCATGCTTCCAGAAGCATCAAAAAAGATATTGACTTTTTTTATTGATGATTGAGGTAATGTAGTATTTGTTGAATCAATTTGCGGACAATAACTTTCGTCAAGTTTGTTGTCCGTCAGCATTTCCTGACTGATTTTGCATTTGTTACCACCGCAACTGGATAGTAATAAGAGTAATGCAATAATTGGTAGTAAACTTTTCCTCATACTGAATTTTGTTTGGTCAAAGGTAACATTCGGAGTAAACAAAGCGTTGACGATTGCACTCTTTTGACTTTGCCTTTGGGTTGGCTTGTGTGTAAGCAGGCAAAGGCAAATGTGTGCAATGTGCGTAGGCATAGAATTTTTTTCGTGCGGTGGCAATTTTTTTTGTTTTTTTTCCTGAAGCGTTTGCCGTTCAAAGCGGTGTCGGTTGTCGTCCAAGTTATGTAAAAATGTTTGTTTCATGTCAGTTAGTTTGAGGTTGCACGGTCGCCAATAGGGTTTCCGGTAACGCTCAAATAGACGAAGGTTTATTTCGTGTTATTTCTCTGGATTCTTTGATTTCACCCGAATATACAAACAATCGGGCAGATTGGCGAAATGCGTGTTATTCACTTTCGCTGTTTCGCTTTATCCAACGGGCTGGTCACTTTGGCGAGGTCGGTGACAGCTACGTGGGTGTAGATAAGCGTAGTTTTAATGGATTGGTGACCCGGCAATTCCTGGATCCGGCGCAGGTCTGTTCCGCTTTCCAATAAATGGGTGGCAAAACAATGATGTAATCAGTGAAAGGTGATCCGTTTTCGGATACCGGCCCGCTTTACCGCTGCACGGAACACGAGCTGGATACTCCGGGTACTGTAACGTTCGCCTGTCTGGCCCTCGAACACCCATCGCTTCGGGATAATTAATTCCAATCCTACTGATAAATTTCTTAAAACCTATATTGTTATTTAAAGCAGAAATTGTTTTTGCTCATTTCTTATAGTCAGTTCAATTTAGCAGTGCCGTTGCTCAACTCCCCACCCCATCCCACCACCCCAAACTACCCGAAAGCCCCAAAAAATCCAACCCCATTAAAATAACACGAAACACACCAATCCCGCTACCACCCATCGGGCAGCCAGGGTATAAACATCGCCCAGGCTTCGGTTCGCCCGTCGGCCGATTGAAAGTGATTCGCGATGAATCGCGTACGAGTTACCAACAGGGCCGGGCGGCGGCGGGGATGGGGTGGGTTGATAAATTTAATCGGCGATTAAAATACCAATCGGTCCGTTGGCAGGTATTTTTGAGCGGATCGCTCCCTACCGGTTTTTTAAACCTGCAAAACTTTACGCGTATGATTTATATCTGGTTCTTCAGCTTCGGCGCTTACCTGATCTACTCCGTAATCCAAAATCACTTCGCGCAGGCCAAACCGGAAGCCTCCGCAGCGGCCGACACGACCGAAGATCCGATCGTGCGCTGGCTGAACGAACAGGATATCCTGGCGTCCGTCCTCGGGCAGGGGCCGGTGCGGGTGTACGGATTCGATTTCAACCTCTTGAGCTGCCGGATCAATGTGGAGCTTCGCCACGACCCCGGTGTGCCGGTCCACCGGGTGAAAATCACCTTTCCGTTGTTCTTTCCCGAAGCACAAAAGCACATCGTGGCCGCCTGCCTCAGTACCCTGAACAGACGACTGACCGGTGTCGCCTTCCGGCTGGTGACTTCCAGGCAGCGGTCCGTGATCTTGCTGAGTTGCGATGAGCTGACCGATGCCGAGGGGAATCCGGTGAAACGATTCGATCCCGATGACCTGTACCGGATCTTCGCCATCGCGGACCAGTGTTTTCCCGAGATCCATCGCGCCGTTTTCAACGACCATCATCCCGAACTCGTGGCCATCCGGGCCTTCGGACCGGAGGATTTCCGGCTGAATTGAACCACCACCCCCTGCATGAAACCCGGCAGCTTCCTCACGCCCGCGCTCGACTCCTATGCGCTATTGCTCCAGGAGCCCGGACTTTCCGTGGAACCCCGTGCGTCCGTATGGCTCCGATCTTCGGACCCTGTGAAAAAAGTCGCCGGCGCGATCGCTTCGCTGGATGCCGCTGGGGTCGAACAATACCTCGGTCGGCAGGCGTGGTTCGGAGGGTATCCCCGCGCGGAGTTCTTCGAGCACCTGCGGTTCATGTTTCACCTCTTTCGTTTCGAAGGAAACCGACGCCTGCTGTGTGCGCCGACGCATTGTCATTGGAAAGAATGCCGGAACTACAGACACCGGGGCTACTTATTTGCCGGCGACAAAACCGGCAACTACACCTTTTTCATTTTCCGGATGCGCTACGGCACCCTGGTCGATCTACAGCAATGCCATTCTTGTGACCGTAATCTGCACATCCGGTTTCCGGGCCGACTTACTTATCTCGGCGATCCGCCGTTCTGAATTTCGAAAGGCCGCGTGAGTACGATGCTCATGCCGGGGGAGGAATCATGGCAGAGCCGTTAAACTATCCTGCGCGGCTACCGGGGCGATTTGTTAAGTCCTGCGCAGACATGGTTATTTCACGCGTGTACACTCGTAAATGTCTTTCCTCCGCATCGTGAGGGGATGCCGTTAATATCTTATTGCACTTTTCCCGGATGCATTGTGCTGCGATGCGCCGTTGTGGGCATTGGTCTTTCTCTAAATTCCTACCTTCATGAAAACTCCCGACCATGAAACCAGTTCTTGTACTCCTTACCTTCTTTTTACTGACTTCCACCAGGACCTCCGCCTGGGGCCCCGACATCCCCTTCGCCTCACAACCCAGCGGCCGGATCTCGATGGTCGCGAACTCCGC
>Ga0268298_10004558_pt1 | contig 13461 bp, 13 predicted proteins | sample WWTPWeurt_MetaG_FD_194462 | JGI IMG/M metagenome (GOLD analysis project Ga0268298, IMG submission 194462) | Activated sludge microbial communities from WWTP in Nijmegen, Gelderland, Netherland - WWTP Weurt | ecosystem: Engineered > WWTP > Aerobic digester > Activated sludge | place... | reverse complement strand
GATGAAGGGGCGCAGCCTGCTGCTGGCGGTGGTCGGGGTTGCGGCGCTGGCCGCCGCCGGCGCCTGGGTGTTCCGGCCGCGGCCGGTGCCGGTCGAGCTCGCGAAGGTCGAGCGCGCGGCGTTCGAGCAGACGGTCGACGAGGAGGGGCGCACGCGCGTCCGCGACCGCTACACGATCACGACGCCGCTGGCGGGGCGCGTCGAGCGCATCGCGCTGAAGGCCGGCGACACGCTCGCGCGCGGCGACCTGATCGCGGTGCTGCGCCCGTCGCTGCCCGCGCTGCAGGACGCGCGCACCGTCGCCGAGCTGCGCGAGCGTCTCGGCGCCGCCGAGGCCGGCAAGCTGCGCGCCGACGCCAACGTCGAGCGCCAGCGCGCGATCCTCGAGCAGGCGCGCTTCGACGCCGAGCGCGCGGCCAAGCTCGCCGCCCAGGGGTTCGCGTCGCGCAGCGCCGCGGACCAGTCCCGGCTCGCGCTCGCCCAGCAGGCGCAGGCGCTGCAGGCGGCGCAGTACGAACAGCACGCCGCCGGGCACGAGCTCGAGCTCGCGCGCGTCGCGCTCGCGCAGGGCGGGCGGGCCGCGGCCGGCGGCGGCGCGAAGATCGAGATCCGCGCGCCGTCGTCCGGCCAGCTGCTCAAGGTGATCCAGGAGAGCGAGGCGGCGCTGCCGGCGGGCGCTCCGCTCGTCGAGATCGGCGACGCGGGCTCGCTCGAGGCGGTGATCGACGTCCTGTCGCAGGACGCGACGCGCATCGCGCCCGGCATGCGCGTTCGGCTGGTCGCCGCCCCGGGGGGCGCCGAGATGTCGGCGCGCGTTCGCCGCGTCGAGCCGAGCGCGCGCACCAAGGTCTCGTCGCTCGGCGTCGAGGAGCAGCGCGTCAGCGTCGTCGCCGACTTCGACGCGGTGCCGAACGGGCTGGGGGACGGCTGGCGGGTCGACGCGCGCGTCGTCGTGCTCGCGCGCGACGCGGTCCCGGTCGTGCCGATCGGCGCGCTGTTCCGCGACCGCGACGGCTGGGCCGTCTGGACCGTCGACGCGGGACGCGCCGCGCGCCGCGCAGTCCAGGTCGGCGGGCGCAACCAGACCGGCGCCTGGGCGAGCGGCGGGATCGAGCCCGGCGAGCCGGTCATCGTCTATCCTCCGGACGCGGTGCGCGACGGCATCCGCGTCGCGGCCCGCTGAGCCCATGGCGGCGCGTCCTGTGCGATAATTCAAAGTTCAAGAAAATCAAGCATTTGCAACTCCATTTCCGGGTGGCGGGTTCGAAATGTTGTGGTTCTGGGTCCTGATCGCGTTGCTCACCTGTACCGCCGTGGCGGCCGTGGCCTGGCCGCTGCTCGCCGGCTCGCGCGGCGCCGGTCACGCCGTCGCCGCCGGCGACGAGGCGCGCCGGCTCGCGGTCTATCGCGACCGCCGCCGCGAGATCGAATCCGAGCGCGATGCCGGACGGCTCAGCGCCGACGAGGCACGGCGCTCGCTCGACGAACTGCTCGCCGAGGCGGCGGCGCAGTTCCCGGGCGCCGCCGGCGCGGCTCCGGCGGCGAAACCGGAGCGCGGGGGGCACGGCGCGGGCGTGGCCATCTCGGCCGCGCTCGCGGCGGTCGTGCTCGTGCCGGTCGCGTCGCTCGCGGTCTACGAGCGCATCGGCGCGCCCACGCTGGTCGCCGGAATGCCCACGCAGGCGGGCGGAGAGCCGTCCGCCGCCGCCATGGACAAGGTCGTGCGCGAGCTGTCCGAGCGCGTGAAGAAGTCGCCCGGCGATCGCGACGGCTGGCGCGACCTCGCCGAAGCGCAGCGGATGAAGGGCGACATGGCCGCGTCGATCGTCGCCTACGAGCGCGCGATCGCGCTCACGAACCCGCCCGACGCCCGCCTGCTCGCCGACTACGCCGAGGCGGTCGCGCTCGGCGCCGGCGGCCGCTTCGACGGCAAGCCGATCGAGCTGCTCGAGCGCGCGCTCGCGGCCGACCCCGGCGAGATCAAGTCGCTGGTGCTGATGGGCGTCGCGCAGTATCGGGCCGGCAATTTCGCCCGCGCGCGCACGCTGCTGAAGGCGTCGCTGCAGGGCCTGCCGCCTCAGTCCGAGGACGCCCAGCAGATCGCGAACATCATCGCCCGCATCGACGGCGAAGCCGGCGGCGGCGCGAGCCCCGCCCCGGCGCCCGGAGCCGCTCCGGGCACCGCGGCGCCCGCCGCCGCGGCGAACCCCGGTGCCACGATCGTCGGCACGATCTCCGTCGACGACGCCGTGCGCAAGCAGCTGCCGGCGGGCGCGGTACTCTTCATCGTCGCGCGCGCCACGAGCGGGCCGCCCGGGCCGCCGCTCGCAGTCGCGCGGCTCGCGGCCGATGCCTGGCCGCGCAGCTTCGAGCTCGGCGACGCCCAGGCGATGGACCCGAACCGGCCGCTGTCCGGCGCCCAGCAGGTCGTGCTCGAGGCGCGCGTGAGCGCGAGCGGCACCGCGATGAAGCAGAGCGGCGACGCCTTCGGCGTCAGCAAGCCCGTCAAGCCGGGCGCGCGCGACGTCGCCATCCGGATCGACCAGCGGGTTCCATGACCGCCACGACGCTGCAGGCGAGCGGACTCGCGTGCACGCTCGGCACGCGGCGGCTGTTCACGTCGCTCGACTTCACGCTCGCGTCGGGCCAGTGGCTGATGCTCACCGGTGCCAACGGCGCGGGCAAGTCGACACTGCTGCGCATCGTCTCGGGCCTGCTCGCCCCGAGCGCCGGCGAGATCCGCTGGCGCGGCGAGGTGCGCGATCCGCACGCGCCGCGCTGGCACTCCGCGTTCGTCTACCAGGGCCACTCCACCGGCTGGAAGGAGCAGCTCTCGGCACGCGAGAACCTCTCGATGCAGGCGTGGCTCGACCTCGGCCAGGCGCCTCTCGCCGAGCGCGACGCCGCGGCCGACCGCGCGATCGAGCGCGTGGGCCTGGTTCGCCAGCGCAACCTGCCGTTCGCGCGACTGTCCGCGGGCCAGCGCCGCCGTCTGGGCCTGGCGCGGCTCGCGTTCTCCAAGCGCCCGCTGTGGCTGCTCGACGAACCGACCACCGCGCTCGACACCGCCGGCCAGAAGCTGTTCGCGGGCCTGCTCGACGAGCACCTCGGGCGCGGCGGCTGCGCGATCGTCGCGACCCACCTCGACTTCCCGACGGCGAGCCCCGCGCGGCCGCTTCGGCTGGGCGAGCCCGCCTGAATGAACGAGCGCGCGACATTCGCGGCGCCGGCCGCTTCCGCGACCGCCTCCGATGCCGACGCAGTGCAAGGGGGCGAGACCGTCGGCGTGCTGCAGGCCGTGCGCTGGGCGTGCGCACGCGACCTCCTCCTCGCGCTGCGCTCGCGCGCCGAGCTCGCGCTGATCGTCGTCTTCTTCGTGCTCGTGGTCTCGCTGTTCCCGCTCGGCGTCAGCCCGGAGCCGCAGCTGCTGCAGCGCATCGCGCCCGGCATCGCGTGGGTCGCGGCGCTGCTCGCGTCGCTGCTGTCGCTGCCGCGCCTGTTCGCGCTCGACCACGCCGACGGCACCCTCGAGCAGCTCGTGCTCGCGCCGGCGCCGCTGCCGGCGCTGGTCGCGGGAAAGGTTCTCGCGCACTGGCTGACCAACGGGCTGCCGCTGGTGCTGCTCGCGCCGGTGGCCGGCATCCAGTTCGGGATGGAGACCGACGCGATCGCCACGCTCACGCTCGCGCTGCTGCTGGGCACGCCCACGCTCTCGTGGCTGGGTGCCGTGGGTGCCGCGCTCACGCTGGGCACGCGGGCCGGCAGCGCACTGCTCGCGCTGCTGGTGCTGCCGCTCGCGGTTCCGATCCTGATCTTCGGCGCGGGCGCGCCGGAGTCGGTCGCGGTGGGCCTGGGCGCCCAGGCCCACCTTTCACTGCTGGGCGCGGGGCTGATCGCATCGTGGGTATTCGGCCCATTCGCGACCGCCCTCGCGGTTAGAATCGCGTACGAATGACATGACGATCTCCTGGTTCAAGTACTCGGCGCCCGCGAACTTCTATCCGCTCGCGGGGCGCATGATTCCCTGGTTCGCCGGTGCGGCCGTGCTGCTCACGGTCATCGGCATGTACATCGGGTTCGTCGTCGCGCCCACCGACGCGACGCAGGGCGAGGCGTACCGGATCATCTTCATCCACGTGCCCACCGCGTGGATGGCGATGTTCGGCTACTGCGTGATGGCGGGGTGGTGCGCGGCGTCGCTGATCTGGAACACGCGGCTGTCGGCGATGATGGCGCAGGCGCTCGCGCCCACCGGCGCGATGTTCGCGTTCGTCTCGCTCTGGACCGGCGCCTTCTGGGGCCGCCCGACCTGGGGCACGTACTGGGTCTGGGACGCGCGGCTCACGTCGACGCTGATCCTGCTCTTCCTGTACCTCGGCTACATGGCGCTGCGCGCCGCGATCGACGAGCCGCGGCGCGCGGACCGCGCCAGCGCGCTGCTCGCGATCGTCGGCGTGATCAACGTGCCGATCATCTATTTCTCGGTGAAGTGGTGGAACACGCTGCACCAGGGCGCCACGATCTCCGCGACCGCGGCGCCCAAGATGGCGCACACGATGCTCGCGGCGATGCTCGTCATGATCTTCGCCGCGTGGTTCTACGCGATCGCGGTGACGCTGCACCGGGTGCGCAGCATCATCCTCGAGCGCGAGGCGCACACCGACTGGGTGCGCGCGCTCGCGACCGGCGCCCCCGCGGGCCAGGCCGGTCGCGTCGGGACGGAGGCGTCGCGATGACCGGCATGCTCTCGATGGGCGGCTACGGCTTTTACATCTGGTGTTCGTACGGCGCCCTGGCGCTGGCGATCGTCGTCGAAGTGTGGTCGCTGCGGCGGCGTCGGGCGCAAGCCCTGGAACTGGCCCGCATGGCGGCCGAGGAGGAAAACCCTTGAAACCTCGTCACAAGCGAATGATCTGGATCGCCGCCGGGCTCGGCGCGCTCGCGGTGGCCGCGGGGCTCGTGCTCAACGCGTTCCGCAGCAACCTGGTGTTCTTCTTCACGCCCACGCAGATCGCCGCGGGCGAGGTGCCCCAGGGCAAGAACTTCCGCGTCGGCGGGCTCGTCGAGCCCGAGAGCATCAAGCGCCAGGCCGACGGCACGACGGTGACGTTCCGCGTCACCGACGGCGCGCAATCGGTGCCGGTCGTCTACAAGGGCATCCTCCCCGACCTCTTCAAGGAGGGCAAGGGCATGGTCGCGCAGGGCCGCATCGAGCCCGACGGCACGTTCCGCGCCACCGAGGTGCTCGCCAAGCACGACGAGAACTACATGCCGCCCGAGGCGGCCGAGGCCCTGAAGAAGGCCGGCCACCCGCCCGGCTCGCCGGCGCCGGACAAGCAGTTCGTCGACCAGGCCTCGCGGACGATCCGTCAGTAGCGGCCGCGGCAGGAGATTCACCATGACGCCCGAACTCGGTCACTTCGCGCTGATCCTGGCGCTCCCGGTGTCGCTGCTGATGGGCGTGCTCTCGCTCGTCGGCGCGTGGCGGCGCGACGCCCGCCTGATGGCGGTGGCGGCGCCCGCGTCGCTCGCCACGTTCGGCCTGGTCGCGCTCGGCGGCGGCTGCCTGATCGCGGTGTTCGTCGCCAACGACTTCTCGGTGCAGCTGGTCGCGCAGAACTCGAACAGCTCGCTGCCGCTCGCGTACCGCGTCGCCGCGTCGTGGGGCTCGCACGAGGGCTCGATGCTGCTGTGGGTGCTGATGCTCGCCGCCTGGACCGCGGCGGTCGCCGCGCTGTCGTCGCAGCTGCCGGCGACGCTGCGCGCGCGCGTGCTGGGCACGATGGGGCTCGTGATCGCGGGCTTCCTGATGTTCCTGCTGTTCACGTCGAACCCCTTCGACCGCCTCGTGCCGGCCGCCCGCGACGGCCGCGACCTGAACCCGCTGCTCCAGGATCCGGGCATGGTGTTCCACCCGCCCCTGCTCTACATGGGGTACGTGGGCTTCGCGGTCGCGTTCGCGTTCGCCGTCGCCGGTCTCCTCGAGGGCCGGTTCGACGCGGCGTGGGCGCGCTGGGCCCGGCCCTGGACGACCGTCGCCTGGTGCTTCCTCACCGTGGGCATCGCGCTCGGCTCGTTCTGGGCGTACTACGAGCTCGGATGGGGCGGCTGGTGGTTCTGGGACCCGGTCGAGAACGCGTCGTTCATGCCGTGGCTCGTGGGCACCGCACTGGTCCACTCGCTCGCGGTGACCGAGAAGCGCGGCGCGTTCCGCAGCTGGACCGTGCTGCTCGCGATCCTCGCGTTCAGCCTGAGCCTGCTCGGCACCTTCCTCGTGCGCTCCGGCGTGCTGACCTCGGTGCACGCGTTCGCGACCGACCCCACGCGCGGCGTGTTCATCCTCGGGTTCCTCGCGGTCGTCATCGGCGGCTCGCTGACGCTGTTCGCGTGGCGCGCACCGACGATCGGCATCGGCCCGGGATTCTCGCCGGTCTCGCGCGAGTCGATGCTGCTGGCCAACAACATCCTCCTCGTGGTCGCGATGGCGGCGGTGCTGCTGGGCACGCTGTACCCGCTCGTGCTCGACACCCTCGACATGGGCAAGATCTCGGTCGGCCCGCCCTACTTCGACAACGTCTTCTACCCGCTGATGGCGCCGGCGCTGTTCCTGATGGGCGTGGGTCCGATCGCGCGCTGGCGCAAGGCCGAGCTGCCCGCGCTCGTCCACCGGCTGCAGTGGGCGCTCGCGGTGTCGGTGATCGTCGCGCTGCTGCTGCCGTTCGCGATCGACGGATTCCGGCCGATGACCAGCCTCGGCCTGGCGTTCGGCACCTGGATCGCCGCGACGACGCTGCTCAGCCTCGCGGATCTCCTGCGCGGCCCCGACCGCAGGCTCGCGCTGCCGCGCGTGAAGCTCGTGTCGGCGAGCCTGTGGGGGATGCACCTCGCTCACCTGGGCGTCGCGGTCTTCGTCGTCGGCGTCACGATGGTCAAGAGCTACGAGACCGACAAGGACGGCCGCATGCAGGTCGGCGAGACGATCGAGCTCGGCGGCTACCAGGTGCGCATGGACTCGCTCGAGGACGTCGCCGGCCCGAACTACGACGCCACGCGCGGCGTGTTCACGGTGAGCCGCGGCGGCAGCGAGGTCGCGCGACTCGCCCCCGAGAAGCGGGTCTACCGCGCCACGCGCCAGCCGATGACCGAGGCCGCGATCCGCCGCGGCCTCACCGGCGACCTGTACGTGTCGATGGGCGAGCCGCTCGGCAAGGACGCGTGGGCGGTGCGCGTGCAGATCAAGCCCTACGTCAACTGGATCTGGCTCGGCTGCCTGCTCATGGCCGCGGGCGGCTTCTGGTGCGCGTCCGACCGCCGCTACCGGCGCGGCGTGCGTGCGTCGCAGGCCGGCGCCGCCGCGACCGCGGGCCGCGCCGCCTGAGCGCCTCGAAGGTGTCCCGTCCATGCGTGCACTGAAATTCCTCGTTCCGCTGCTGATCTTCGTTGGCATCTCGTGGTTCCTGCTCAAGGGGCTGAGCCGCGATCCGCGCGAGATCCCCTCGCCGCTGGTCGGCAAGCCCGCGCCGGCGGTCACGCTGCCGGTGCTCGGAGACGCCGCGCGCAAGTGGTCGCCGGCGGACATGAAGGGGCAGGTCTGGATCCTCAACGTCTGGGGCTCGTGGTGCTCGGGCTGCCGCGTCGAGCACCCGCTGCTCAACGATCTGGCCAAACAGAACGTCGCCCCGATCGTCGGCTTCGCGTGGAAGGACAGCCCCGAGGCCTCGTCGGACTGGATCGCCAAGCTCGGCAACCCCTACCAGGTCAGCGTGTCGGACCTCGACGGCAAGGCCGCGATCGACTGGGGCGTCTACGGCGCGCCCGAGACCTTCGTGATCGACAAGGCCGGCGTGATCCGCGACAAGCACATCGGCCCGCTGACCGCCGAGGCGCTCTCCACGCGCCTGATCCCGCTGATCCGCAAGCTGCAGGGGCAATGACGATGCGCGCACGGACCCTCCTCGCCTCCGGCTGCGCCGCGCTCGTCCTCGCCGTCGCCGCGCCGGTCGCATCGGCGCAGCTGCGCAACCAGGAGGCGACCGGGCCGACCGCGACAAAACCGGTCGACCCGGCGGCCGAGAAGCGCCTGAAGGTGCTCGCCGAGGAGCTTCGCTGCCTGGTCTGCCAGAACCAGACGCTCGCGGACTCCCACGCCGAGCTCGCCGTCGACCTGCGCAACCAGGTCTACGCGCTGATCGCCAAGGGCATGTCCGACGAGGAGATCAAGAAGTACCTCGTCGAGCGCTACGGCGACTTCGTGCTCTACCGGCCTCCGGTGCAGGGCAACACCGTGCTGCTGTGGGTCGGCCCGTTCGCGCTGCTCGCGCTCGGCGCGGGCATCTGGGTCGTCGTCCAGCGCCGCAGCCGGCAGGCCGCGGTGCAGCCCGCCGCCACGCCCGACGCCGACCAGGAACGCGCCCGCAAGCTGTTGGAAGGCTGAGGCGGGGCTTGGCCGGGAATTCGCGCCGCATGCGGCGCGCCGGCCGCCCCTCACGGCAACCCGATGAACAGGTAGACCGCACGATTGCCGCTGCTGCCCAGCCCCGCGATCAGGTACACGGGGCCGAGGAACGTGTCCGCCCCGATGAACAGCGCCCCCGAGCCCATCGGGCCGGTGCTGCCGCCGCCCACGAGCTGGTGACCGACGCTGCCCGCCTCGAGCGCCGCGCCCGCGTAGACGCCGGTGCCCAGCGGATTGGGCAGCTGCATGAAGCGGTGGTGGTATTGCACGCGGCCGTACACGAAGCCCTCGCCGAGGAAGCGGCCCACCGGATAGCCCGACAGCGCGAACGGCCCGCCGAGCGAGAACGCGTCGAACAGAGGCAGCTCGCTGCCCAGCCGCCCGCCGCCCTGCAACGACACGTTCAGCGAGTGCGGGCCCGCGCTCCACGCGCCGTCGGCGCGCGCATCGAGGCGCCGGTACGCCCCCTCCGACGCGCCGCCGGTCCGGTGCCCGGCGAACAGCGTCGCGTTCAGCGCGTACCCGTGCCGTGCGAAGTACGGGCGGTCGAGCTGGTCGACGAAAGCCCGCGCCCGCAGGCCCTGGGCACGCTCGCTGTGCGACGGCAGCTGGACCAGCCCGACCACGGTGTCCGACGCCACCTGGCGCACCAGCGCGCCGATCCGGAACTCCGCGACCGTCCCCAGCACGAACCCGGCGTCCAGGCCCAGGCGCGCCTCGCTCGCACGCAGCTCCGCCGCGCGCACGTCCCCCACGTAGACGCTGCGGCGGGCCTCTTCGAAGAGCGCGTAGGGCGCGACGAACACGCGCCCGGCCGGATCGAGCGGCTGGTAGAACTCGGTCAGCAGCGCGTTGCGCCGCCCGACCTGCGCATCGACCAGCCACTCCGCGCCGAACCGGTTCAGCCACGAGCGCCGGTACGACGCGCGCACGTTGAAGCCGGCCTCGCCGCGGAAGTCGGTCGCCAGGCCGAGCCCCATCCTCAGGCGGTCCGAGCCCAGGTCGCGCTCGCGCACCGTGAACAGCAGCGTGCGCTCGCCGCCGCCCGCGACGATGCGGTAGTCGACCGCGTCGAAGTCGCCGCGCCCGTACAGCCGGCGCAGGTCGCGCGCGAGCGCGTCCTCGGTGAGGGGCCGGCCTGGCCGCGTGAGGACGGTCTGCTCGAGCACCTGCGCGTTGGTTCGCTGGACCCCGGCGAACTCGATCCTGTCGACCGCCCCCAGCCCGACCCGCGCGGCGGCCTGCTTCGCGCGCCACTGGGCGAACTGCGTCTCCGGCACGCTGTAGCGCGCGAGCGAGTCGCGCATCGCGCGCGCGGCCGCCTCGCCGATCTCGATCGCCTGCGGCGCGCGCTCGAAGCTCGCGGCCGAGACGTCGCCGAGGTCGGGGCTGATGAGGACGTCGCGGGTGGTGAGCGTCGCGAGCTGCTTGTCGACCGTGACCTTTCCCAGGAGGTTGACGAGCTGGCCGAGCACGCCGATCGCCGACGTGATGTCCTCGCGCTTGAGCAGCGGGGTCTGGATGTTGACCGCGATGACGACGTCGGCGCCGCACGCGGCGCGGGCCACGTCGATCGGCAGGTTGTTCGACACGCCGCCGTCGACCAGCATCCGCCCGTCGATCTCGACCGGCGTGACGCCCCCCGGGATCGCCATGCTCGCGCGCATCGCGCGCGCGAGCGGGCCGTGATCGAGGACGACCGCCTCGCCGGTGACGATGTCGGTGGCCACCGCCCGGAACGGGATCGGCAGGCGCGAGAAGTCCTCGACCTCCTCGACCGCGTCGGTGAGCCGGCGGAAGATGCTCTCGATCGAGACTCCGGCGATCAGCCCCTTCGGCAGGTGCAGCCCGTTGCGATCGACGCCGAACTCCCCGTCGACGAAGCCGCGATAGTCCTCGGCCTTGCGCCGCACCGACACCTCGGCGCGGGGCGGCGTGTCGTAGAAGACGTCGCGCCAGTTCGTCGACGTGACCAGGCGCTCCATCCGCGCCACCGACGTGCCGGCCGCGTACGCTCCGCCGACGATCGACCCCATGCTGGTGCCGGCGATGCAGTCGACGGGCACGCGCAGGTCCTCGAGCACCTTGAGGACCCCGATGTGCGCCGCGCCGCGCGCGCCTCCGCCGGAGAGCGCGAGCGCGATGCGCGGGCGCTCGCCGGCGCCGGCGTCGGCCGATTGCGCGCGCGCGCGGTCCGGCGAGAGGGTCGCCGCGAGGATCGTCGCGAGAGTCGCCGCGAGGACCGCGACCTTCGGCACGCGCGCCGAGGCGATCGCCGTCGCGGGCATCGTCGCGAACTCGTCGCCGGCGCGCGTCACGCGGGCGCCCCCGCGGGCCCGCGCGCCTGCAGCTCGCGGTCCAGCCGGCCGATCGCGAGCGCGACGCCGACGTTCGCGCACGCGAGCGCGCTGGTGACCCACCACGTGTGCTGCCACTGCCCCGCGGCGCCGACCACGGTCGCCACCAGCGGCGGCGTCACGAACTGGCCGAGGTTCGAGCCCTGCTGCATCAGCCCGGTCGTCGTGGAGATCGCGCCCGCGTGCGGCGCGAAGCGCGGCGCCGTCGTGAACAGCGTCCCCGGCACGAGCCCGCCCACGCACGAGAACGCGAGCACCGCGACGTAGCGCCACGCGAACGGCGCGTGGCTGCCGAACGCGACCCAGGCGGCGAGCGCCATCGTCGCCGACGCGACCGACAGCACCCGCGCGCGCGAAGCGCCGCGCGCGACCAGCCCGCCGGCCGCGACGTTGCCGACGGCATTCACCGCGACGCCGAGCGCCGACAGCGAAGCGGCGGCCGCGGGCGCGATGCCCCCGGCTTCGTAGATCGTCGGAAGGAAGCTGAACACCACCATCCACTGACCCGCGTACAGGCCGAACGCCAGCGCGAGCAGCCACGGCCCGCGCGCGGCGAGCGTCGCGCGCGCGAGCGCGCCGATGCGGGGCCGCGCGGTCACGCCCGCCGCGTGCCGCGGATCCGCGGGCACGCACGCGAACAGCAGGCCGAGCACCGAGGCCGACGCGACGGCGCACGCCCACCAGGCCGCCGGCCATCCGCCGGCCCGCAGCAGCCAGGGCGTCGCGAGCAGCGCGGCGACCATGCCCGCGGGCATGTACGAGCCCCACACGCCCAGCGCGACGCTCATGCGCGACGGCGGCAGCAGGCGGCGCATCAGCACCGGACCGGGCAGCACCGCGAGGATGAAGCCGGCACTCTCGAGCGCTCGGCACGCGAGCAGCATCGCGGGGCCCGTGCTCGCGGCCCCCGCGGCGCTCGCGAGCGCGAGCAGCGCCAGTCCGGTGCCCATCAGCCGGCGCGCACCGAAGCGATCGGCGAGCAGCCCGCCGAAGATCCCCAGCGCCATGCCGAACACCTGGAACGCGGAGACGAGCAGGCTCGCCTGCAGCAGCGTCATGTCGAACGCGAGTTGCAGCGCCGTCAGCGACGGCGGCAGCTTGCCGACGTTCAACGCACCCGCGAAGCCGGCCAGGTAGACCACGGCCGTCGGCAGCAGCACGCTCGCGTTCGAGGTTCGAGGAGTCACGGGTAACAGCGGTTACGCTTTGTAAAGCCGCTCGCGCAGCCGGGGGGCCGCGACCTAGCATGACGTCGTGGATCGCGCGGCACGCCGCCTGCGGACGGCGACCCCGACACCGACTTCATTATCGCGGAGACCACCATGCGCAAGCTTCTCGTCACTGCATCGTTCGCCGGCGCCCTGCTGCTCGCGTCCGGCGCCGCGTCCGCCCACGGCGCGGGCTGGTCGGTCGCGGTCGGTCCGGGTGGCGTCGGGGTGTCCGTCGGGTCGCCGTACTACGGAACCGTATCGGTCGGCGCACCGGCGGCGTGGGTCGGCGCCGCTCCGTACACTGCCTATCCGCCGGCGGTCTACCCGGCGCCGGTGTACGCCCCGCGCGCCTGGGCGCCGCCGGTCTACGCCGTTCCCGCGTACGCCGCTCCGGTGGTCGTGCCGCGAGTCTACGCGCCGCGGGTCGTCTATCGGACGGTGCCGGTCTACGTGGGCCCGCGCTGGGTCGGCGGCGGCTACGCCGGCGGGCCTCGAGCCGGCCACTGGAGCGGTCACGGAGGGCACCACCGACGCTGACCGGCGCCCGCACACGGCCCTGCCGGCCCGCGCTCGCCGGCCCGCCGCGGTGCGGGTGCCGGCCGCGGGCCTGCCGCGCGGGCGCGCGCGAGCGGGCAACAAAAAAGGCGGCACCCATCGCGGATGCCGCCTCTTCTCGTTCACGCGGGCCGACGGCCCGCGGCACGATCAGATCGGGCGGATCGCCGCCGCCTGCAGGCCCTTCGGGCCGCGGCGGACTTCGAATTGCACGCGCTGGTTGTCGGCCAGGGTGCGGAAGCCCGAGCCCTGGATCTCCGAGAAATGCGCGAACAGGTCGTCACCGCCGCCGTCCGGCGTGATGAACCCGAAGCCCTTGCTCTCGTTGAACCACTTGACGGTCCCGGTCTGGGTGCCATTGCTCATGCCACGTTTTCCTTGAGTGAATCGATGAAGGGCTCACGCCCGATACGCAAACGGCCCAGAGACGTAGCGGAGTAACGACCGAGGCGCGCCCGTACAGACGGCGCTGGGGAACCCACGAGATACACGGCTTGAGACGACTGCGCGGCGGACTATACGCTCAATCCCACATTGCGTGCAAGTGTATTGTCGTGACCTGGCCACGGGCCACCGAAGCACGCCGCCCGCCGCGCGAACCACGTCGGCGCGGGGTCGGCGTGCGCGGGCTGATAAAGTGGCACATGGTCGCTTTTCCGGCCGTCGGCCTCGACGGCGCACCTCGAACACACAAAGCCAATAAGGACTAAGGGGGCTTCATGTCGGACACCGCAGTACACAAGATCCGCAACATCGCCGTCGTCGGCCACTCGGGATCGGGCAAGACCAGCCTGATCGAGGCGATGCTCTGCATCGCGGGCGCGATCCCGCAGAAGGGCAGCATCGAGAAGGGCACGACGGTCTGCGACTTCGACCCGCTCGA
>Ga0268298_10004557_pt1 | contig 13461 bp, 14 predicted proteins | sample WWTPWeurt_MetaG_FD_194462 | JGI IMG/M metagenome (GOLD analysis project Ga0268298, IMG submission 194462) | Activated sludge microbial communities from WWTP in Nijmegen, Gelderland, Netherland - WWTP Weurt | ecosystem: Engineered > WWTP > Aerobic digester > Activated sludge | place... | reverse complement strand
TAATATTAAAATTAGGTTTATATGGAATGTTAAGAGTTTTATTAACATTATTTCCTGTTGCAAATATATATTATACACCTTTAGTTGTAACTTTAAGTTTTATATCAGTTATTTTTATATCAATAATAATATTGCAGCAAATTGATTTAAAAAAAATAATAGCATATTCTTCAATAGCACATATGAATTTTGCCGTAATTGGTATATTTTCAAATAATATTTATGGTATTGAAGGAAGTATTTTTACTATGTTAAGTCATGGATTAATTTCTAGTATGTTATTTTTTTGTATAGGTGTTTTATATGATAGATATGGTGAACGTAATTTATTATATTATAGTAATATTGCACAAATAATGCCATTTTTTAGTTTTTTTTTTTTGGTATAATAGCAAATTTAGGAATGCCAGGAACTAGTAGTTTTGTAGGTGAATTTTTATTATTATTAAGTTTAAGTTTTAAAAGTACATTATTATTATTTATAATGTCTTTATCATTATTTTTAACTACAATATATTGTATTTGATTATTTAACAGAATATCATTTGGTTATATGTCTAATAAGTACATAGTGGTATATAAAGATTTAATAAGATTTGAATCAATAGTTTTAATTATTTTTACAGTATTAATATTATTTTTTGGTTTATATCCAAATTGTATTTTAAATTTATTTCATGATTTTGTCTATTTTAATATGTACAAACATGTTTTATTTATACCAAAAAGTTTATAATAGAAATAAATATAAATGAACACATTTTTAATAAATATTTATCAGTTTTATTTAAAAAATAAATATTATATAGAAGTAATATATAATAATTATGCAAACACATTTGTAAATATGTCGTGAGATGAAGTTTTTAATATTGTATACATTTTTTTTTTTTTTATGATAGTTATGAGTAGTATGGGTGTTTTATTGTCAAAAAATCCAATTCATTCAGTTTTTTTTTTAATAGTAGTTTTTTTACATGTTGGTTTTTTATTATTATTGTTACATGTTGAATTTTTAGCATTTTTAATATTTATAGTATATTTAGGTGCTATAGCTGTTTTATTTTTATTTGTAATAATGATGTTTAATATTCATATATTGGAAACTCGTGATAATATTATAAGGTATATACCTTTAGTATTTGCAATTTTTTTTATTATATTAGAAATAAGTTATATTACAGATTGAATAGAGTTTAAATTAAATATTATATCATTTCAAGAAATTTTTTATGTACATAAAAATTGATATAGTTTATTAAATAGTAAAGATAATATTGTAATATTAAGTATAATATATAATTATTATTTTTATCATTTTATAATAGCGAGTTTAATATTATTAGTAGCAATGATAGGTGCTATAATGTTAACATTAAATTCAAATGTTGATTTAAAGAAACAGATATATTACATGCAAAATAATAAAAATTTATATAATAGTATTGCTTTAAAAAGAAATACTAAATTTAAACTAGAATTATGACAATTATATTTAAAGAAATAAAAGTATGGAACGTGGTTTAAAATTATATATAAGTAACATTTTGTTATTATATTTATGATGTATTTTAAATAATGTAGTGTCATATACAGAAGAATTAGCATTATCTTTAATATATGTAGTATTATTTATTATAATTAGTGAAAAATCTAGAGATGTAATAAGAAAAATGATGGTAACTCAAACTTTAAAATTAATGTCTTGTTATGAGCAATTATTATATTTAAAAGTAAAAATAATGGCAAAAAGTTTGAAATTATTAAAAATTTTATTGCAAAGAAAATATATGAAAAGTATTATTAATATTGTAAATTTTGAAATAAAAAGAAAAAGACAAAATTATATTGATAATAAAAGAAAAATTTATAAAATACAAAAAGTTTATTATTTATTTTTCTTTTTATTAAGTAAAATATATAGATAGTAGAAAAACATGTCAGAGTATTATAAAATATTTATAATGTTTATTGCTTGTGTGATATTAGCCATTTTAATATTAGGTGCTTCTTTTATGGCGAAATCAAAAAATTATAATTGAGAAAAAATATCAGCGTATGAATGTGGTTTTCAGCCTTTTGAAGATACAAGAAGTAGATTTGATGTTAAGTTTTATTTAGTAGCTATTTTATTCATAATTTTTGATTTAGAAATAGCGTATTTATTTCCTTGAGCTTTATGTTTAGATGAATTAAATGTAGAAGGTATAGTATCTATGATAATTTTTTTATTTGTATTAACTGTAGGTTTTGTTTATGAATGAAAAAAGGGTGCATTAGATTGATATTAAAAGAAGAAATATGTCATTTGCAGATTGATTAAAATCGTATTTTAAATTTTCACCAAAAAGTTCTTATTTAAAAATAAGAAAAACATATTTGTTAAAAAATTATAATGATATAAATTGATATTTTATATATTATATTATATTGATGTTGGGTAAATATATAAAAAAAGTTGAGTTAAAAAAAGGTGAATATAAATTATATTTAAGAAATAGTCAAGATATTGAAAAAGTTCTTTTTTTTTTTAAATATAATATAAATAGCCAATTTAAATTATTAATGGATATTTGTGGTATAGATAATATGCAAAAATATAGAAATCGTTTTGAAATAAATTATAATTTATTATCTGTAAAATATTGACAACGTATTCATGTTAAAGTACAAGTTAATGAATTTGTACCTGTAAATTCTGTAATTAACATATTTAAAAGCGCAAATTGATATGAGCGTGAAGTTTGAGATATGTTTGGTATTTTTTTTAAGAATCATACTGATTTACGTAGAATTTTAACAGATTATGGTTTTGAAGGTTTTCCTTTAAGAAAAGATTTTCCTCAAACAGGTTATGTAGAATTGAGATATAATAACGATTATAAACATTTAATATATGAACCTGTAGAATTAAGTCAAGATTTTAGAAGTTTTGATTTTTTAAGTCCTTGAAATCAGATAAAATAAATGTTACATAAAATTAAACATTTTTATATGAATTTTGGTCCGCAACATCCAGCAGCGCATGGAGTGTTACGTTTAGTATTAGAATTACAGGGTGAAACTATAATAAGAGCAGATCCTCATATAGGGTTATTGCATAGAGGTACTGAAAAATTGATAGAATATAGAAATTATATACAAGGTTTGCCTTATTTTGATAGATTAGATTATGTATCTATGATGGCTCAGGAACATTGTTACTCATTAGCTATAGAAGGTTTATTAAAATGTGTTGTCCCTTTACGTGGTAGATTAATAAGAATTTTATTTTCTGAAATAACAAGAATATTAAATCATTTATTAGCATTAACTACACATGCTTTAGATGTAGGTGCTATGACTCCATTTTTATGAGGATTTGAAGAACGTGAAAAGTTAATGGAATTTTATGAAAGAGTATCAGGTGCTAGAATGCATGCTGCCTATTTTAGACCAGGTGGTGTAAATCAAGATTTGCCAAAAGGTTTATTATATGATATTTATTTATTTTTGAATCAATTTGAAGCTAGAATAAGCGAAATTGAAGAATTATTAACAAATAATAGAATTTGAAAACAAAGATTAGTAAATGTAGGTGTAGTAAATTATAAACAGGCTTTTGAGTATGGATTTAGTGGTGTTATGTTAAGATCTTGTGGTATACAATGAGATTTAAGAAAAAATATGAGTTATGATGGTTATAATACTATAAATTTTAGTGTACCTAATTCATTTAATGGTGATTGTTATGATAGATATTTAATAAGAGTAATGGAAATGCGTGAAAGTAGTATGATTATGAATGAAGTTATTCGTAGATTAGCTGTAACTTTTAAAGAACCTAGTTTAAATTTAGTAAAAGTTAGAGATTATAAAATATGTCCACCTTCTAGAGGTTATATGAAACAATCTATGGAAGCTTTAATACATCATTTTAAGCTTTTTACTGAAGGTATAGTAGTACCAGAAAATCAAATTTATAGTGCAGTAGAAGCTCCAAAAGGTGAATTTGGTGTTTATTTAGTTTCAGATAATACAAATAAGCCTTATCGTTGTCATATAAGAGCACCAGGATTTGCGCATATACAAAGTTTAAATTTTATGTCGAATAATCATTTAATTGCAGATTTAGTAACTATTATAGGTACTCAAGATATTGTTTTTGGTGAGATAGATAGATAATTTATAAAATAAATGGTAGAGTAGTTTAAAGGTAAAATAGTGGTCTTCAAAATCATTGTTAAGGGTTCAAGTCCCTTCTCTACCGTTTAGTATTATTTATAACTTATAGTTATTTATAAAATATTAGTTAAGTAAACTTATTATATAAGTTACCTATGTTGTGTATTAAAATATTATTATTAATGGGTGGAATAAAAGATTATACATATCAAAATATAATATTTGTACATGATTTCGTATTTATATTCTTAATATTAATTTTTTGGGTAATTGTAGCTTATTTTATAATTATATTAGTTGAATATACATTAGATCAACATGGTTCTTATTTTAGATTATTTTTTAAAGATTTTCTTGTACCAACACATAAATTTGTAAGATATATGAGACAAGAAATTTTATATTTAAGAAAAATAAATGATTTAAAAACTATACGTGAAAATAGAAAATATTTAAGTAGATGAAATCATACTTCAACAGAAGCTTCAGGAATAGTAAAATATGCTATTTATATGAAAGAAGTTTTAAATCAAGTTCATAATTTAAAGTTAGAAGTTGTTTGAACATTTATTCCAATATTTATAATATTAGAATTAATATTTCCTTCATTATCTTTAATTGCTGATGATGAAATAAGTAATAAAGCTAGTTTAAATACTGTAAATGTAATAGGTAATCAATGATATTGAACTTATGAATTAAATGCTGTAATGGGTTCTATGAAACAAGTAAGTAATATGATAACTTTAGATGAATCTGATCCAAGTCATAAACAATATTCTCGTTTATTAGTTACTACTAGTGCAGTTTCTATACCAGTAGGTATAAAAACTTCTTTTTTTATAACATCTAATGATGTTGCACATAGCTGAGCACTTCCTGGATTAGGTTTAAAAATAGATGCAATACCTGGTAGAATAAATTTAAAAACCATTATGGCCTCAAAATTAGGATTATATAGCGGTATGTGTAGTGAATTATGTGGAATAGAACATGGTTTTATGCCAATATCATTACAAGTTTTAACATTAAGTAAGTGAGCTTATAACTTAGAATATGCAAGTGAAAAGTTATTAACTTATAATGATGTTAGAAATGTTTGATATGTTTAATATTTAAAAGTAATTTTATAAAGATTATTTTTTAATAAAAATATATTAATCATATTTTTGTAAACATAATATTTATGTTTAGTTTAATTATTAATTAATATTATAAAAAAAGCATTTAATGGATACCTGGGGAATAAAAAAAAGACGTAAAAAAATGAAATATTATTCTCAAATAATAAATAAAAAATACAGAAAAAGTATGGGAAATAATTTTCTTGAAGGAAACTGTAAATATAAATTTAGTGAATTGAAACATCTTAGTAGCTAAAAGAAGAAATTAATAAAGATTTTGTGAGTAGTGGTGAATGAAAATGAAATAGAATTTAAATTTTTATTATAAATTTTTTGAAAAGTGGTGGAATTCCTGTGTAGTATAAGGTGAAAATCCTGTAAATTAAATTTATAATAAAAATATTAAAGAGTAAAACAAAACCTGTGAAATTTTGTTTGAATATGGGAGAACCATCTTCTAATTCTAAAATTTTTATTCACCGATAGTGTAAAAAAGTACCGTGAGGGAAAGGTGAAAAGAGCGTATGTAAGTGAAATAGAATTTGAAATTGAATGTGTGTAGAGCAGTCAGATTTAATTGAATAAAGATGATGTACCTTTTGTATAATGGGTCAGTGAGTTAATTTTTTTAGCAAGTTTAAATTGATAAATGTAGACTTAGTGAAAACGTGTTTGAAATAAGCATAGAGTTAAAAAAATTAAACCCGAAACTAAGTGATCTAATCATGAACAGACTGATTGAGGTTGATAAAATCTTTTTGAGGGTCGAACTTGTGTATGTTGCAATATACTAAGATGATTTGTGATTAGGGGTGAAAGGCTAATCAAACTTAGAGATAGCTGGTTTTCTGCGAAATTTATGTAGGTAAAGTATAACTGTAAAACTATTAAGGGTAAAGCTCTGAATAGGTGCGGGGGACTTAGTCGGTCTTACCAAATCTAAACAAACTGTGAATATTAATAATAAAATAAAGTTATAATCAGAATAAAAGTGTTAAGATTGTTATTCAAAAGGGAAACAGCCCAGATTATTAATTAAAGTCTTTAAAAATATTTAAGTAGTAAAGAAACATAATACAAATTATATCAGGAGGTTGGCTTAGAAGCAGCAGTCCTTTAAAGAAAGCGTAACAGCTCACTGAAAAAAAATATATTTTTTTTTTTAAAATAAATTTGTATTGAAATCGACAAATGTAGGGAGTTTAAAATATTTACTGAAATTATAAATATATAATAGAAAGTATAAATAGAATGTATGTGGTAGCAGAATATTCTGTAACTTGACAAAGAATAATTGAAAAATTATTTGAAAAGATCAGAAGAAAGAATACTGACATGAGTAACGTAAAATAATGTGAATAGTATTAAATCATTATCACCGAAAGTCCAAGGTTTTCAAATATTAGATGAACTAATTTGAGTTAGCCGGTCCCTAAGAAAAATTTAAAGTAGTCCACTATTTTTGATGGGAAAACTATTAAAATTTAGTAAGCCAATTATGAGTGACAAATTTTGAAATATTTTAGACGTACTTATTAGATTGTATGGAAGATATGAAGAATTTCAAGAAAAAACTTGTAAATTAAAATGACCGTACTAAAACCGACACAGGTGGATGGGTAGAGTATACTAAGGTGTATGAGGTAACAATATTAAAGGAACTCGGCAAATTGACTCTGTAACTTCGGGAGAAAGAGTGCTTAGATAAGTAGTTTATTTAAGTGGCACGAAACAGGAGGTAGCGACTGTTTAACAAAAACACAGGACTCTGCAAAGTGTAATTACTAAGTATAGGGTCTGACACCTGCCCGGTGCTGTAAGATAAAAAGGAGAAATAATTTATAAAATAAATTTGTAAATATGTTTTATAAATTTAAGAAGAAAGGCATGGAACCTCTTTTGTGTCTTTTTTTTTATAGTAATATATTTTATAAAAAGTTTTGAATATAAATCCCAGTAAACGGCGGCTGTAACCATAACGGTCCTAAGGTAGCGAAATTCCTTGTCGGGTAAGTTCCGACCTGCATGAATGGTGTAACGACTTCCTCACTGTCTCTAATATTGTCTCAGTGAAATTGAAATCTCTGTGAAGATGCAGAGTATTGACGGCTAGACGGAAAGACCCTGTGCACCTTTACTATAATCATTAATTGTATAAAAAGAATATAAAATGTAGAATAGATGGGAGTCGTTTTAATATATATTATTATTATTTATGAGAGGGTTTATAAATAGTAATGTATATATTAAGTGTTCCTTAGCGCTAGCTAATTGAATAGACGTCAGTGAAATACCATTTAATATATAATTTTTATACTAATGATAAAATTATTAAACAGTTTATGATTGGTAGTTTGACTGGGGCGGTCGCCTCCTAAAAGGTAACGGAGGCGTGCAAAGGTGTTTTGTAATTAATTTTAATTAATTACAAAGTATAATGGCTTAAAAATGCTTGACTGTAAGATTAACAAATCGAACAGAGACGAAAGTCGGTCATAGAGATCCGGTAATTCTGAATGGAAAGGTTATCGCTTAACGGATAAAAGGTACGCCAGGGATAACAGGCTAATTACCCCTTAGAGTTCTTATCGACGGGGTTGTTTGGCACCTCGATGTCGACTTATCATATCCTGAAGCTGAAATAGGTTTCAAGGGTTGGGCTGTTCGCCCATTAAAATGGTACATGAGTTGGGTTCAGAACGTCGTGAGACAGTTCGGTTCCTATCTACCGTTAAAGAAGAAAATTGAAAAAAGTTTAACTTATTACGAGAGGATCAGTTAATATGTACCTATGGTGTATTGGTTGTTAAACTAATTAGCAATGCCAAGTAGCCACGTACAATGTTATAACCGCTGAAAAAATAAATGTGGGAAAATAATTTTGAAAAATTTTCTTTTAGAATAGTAAAAGATTATTACATTATTGTTAGATTTGTGTATCTGTGTGAATATTGCGAGATGTTAGCTTAAAAGTACTAACTTTAATCTTTAACGAAAATATTTTGTTTGATTTTTAAATTTTGGGGTATAGCCAAGTGGTAAGGCATTGGTTTTTGGTACCATGATCATAGGTTCGAATCCTATTACTCCAAAATAGGAAAGATGGCTGAGCGGTTTAAAGCGTTGATCTTGAAAATCAATCATCAATTATGATGTCGTGGGTTCGAATCCCACTCTTTCCGCGTTGTTAATGTTTAAATATTTATGAAAAAAAAAGGTACTTTTAATTATAAATTTATGAATAAATATGAAGTTGATTTTTGAGGTTATTTAACATCATGTTCAAATGGAAAACGTTTTTTTAAAAAAATGTTTAAATTGTTTTGTTTTAAATATAGATATCAAATAAAATTTTTAAAATTTTTATATAAAAAACCTTATATGAAATTTAATTATCCAAGGATTATGCAAAAAAAAAAGAGACAAAAAATGTTTGTTAGGGATTACATTGTAAAGTTGCATGATTTATTGCGTTTTAGAGTTTATTATGGGGATATGACTATTAAAAGATTTCGTAAGTATTTGCAAAAAGTAAATACAAGAAGATTAGATTTTGAAAGTAAGATTTGTTTTTTATTAGAAAGTAGATTAGATATATTACTTTTTCGATTAAATTTAGTTAAGACACCAAGAGAGGCTCGTCAATATATAAAATGTGGAAAAGTTAGGGTAAATGATCAAGCTGTTAATAAATTAAATTATCAATTATATATAAATGATATTATTACTTTCGAAAAAGAATTGTCAATTTTTTTTTTTAAAAATTTATTATTAAAATTAGAAGAAAAAAAAGTATTATTTAATTATCCAAAGTATGTTGAAATGAATTATAATTTGATGAAATGTATATTTATTTCTTATCCTTTACGTAAGCATATAGCAAGTACTTGAAAATTTGATTTATCTTTTTTACAAAATTTTATAAGAAAATAATAAATAACCTTATTTTTTGGGTGGCTGAGTGGTTTAAAGCGTCGATCTGCTAAGTCGATATATTCGTATGGATATCGTGGGTTCGAATCCCACCCCAAAGGGTATTATTATTTATAATTTTGTAGTTTGTAACCCCCCAATGTATTATTATTTATAATTTTGTAGTTTGTAACCCCCCAATGTATTATTATTTATAAGTCCTTTAAGAGAAGTATTCAAAGAAGTTTGAATCAGGTAAATAATTTAAAGTTATTATCTTTTCTTTAAAAAAGTAAATTTAAAGGCAAATTAAAATTAGCTATAGAGACAAAAACAAAAGAAAAAAAAGAAAGAAAACATGTTTGGTTATTTTTTATTAAGTACAGAAATTTATATAATGATACAAATAATTTTTTTATTATTTTTTTGTGTCATATTACAAGAAGAAATATTAAATTTAAAATTTAAATTTAATATTTTGAATTTAGTTCAATTTTTTGGTTGTTTAATTTTATTTTATGCATTGATAATTTTATATAAAACTATGTATTATGAAGCTATTTTATTAAATTATCAATTAATTTGTGATAATTTATCTTTTTTTTTTAAATTTATAGTATTATTTACTAGTTTTATATGTATATTATTTTCTTGAAATTATTGTGAGTATGAAAATATTAAAATATTTGAATATATTTTATTATTATTGTTATCTGTTGTAGGTATATTAACTATAATTTCAAGTTATGATTTAATTACAATGTATTTAGCGATTGAGTTGCAAAGTTTATGTTTTTATATAGTAACAAATTTAAAGTTTTATTCTAATTTTTCAATTGAAGCTGGTTTAAAATATTTTATATTAGGTGCGTTATCGTCGGGTATTTTATTATTTGGTTCATCTTTATTATATGGTTTTACAGGTTTAACTAATTTTTTAGATTTAAGCGTGTTATTTTATTATTATAATTTAGAAGGTTATAATTTATATTATTATGATAGTGCGTTAGTTGGTATTATTTTTATTTATTGTGGTATTTTATTTAAAATAGGTGTTGTACCTTTTCATATGTGGGTTTCAGATATTTATGAGGGATCACCTACAAATATTACTTTTTTTTTTGCAGTAGTTCCACAAATAAGTATATTATCTTTATTATTACGCCTAAATATTATATTTGTGTTTGCATATTTAAAAGATTTGTATGTTCTTTTTATGTTTTTATCTATGTTAACAATAGCTGTAGGAACTTTAGGTGCAATTTATCAAACTAAATTAAAAAGAATTATAGCGTATAGTAGTATAAGTAATATGGGTTATGTTTTAAGTGTGATGTTAACTACAAATATAGAAGCAATGTATAGTGTGATTTTTTATATAATAGTGTATAATATTATTTCTATAGGTTTATGGGTACTTGTATTGAGTTTTAGAAATCAAAGTAATTTTGCTAAATTTAAAGAAATTGGTGATGTTGTTTTATTATTTAATTCAAATAAGTATCTTTCTGTAATTTTTTTTATATTTTTATTTTCGGCTATGGGTATTCCACCTATGATAGGTTTTTTTAGTAAATTATTTATTTTGATGAATATTATTGAATTAAAAATGTATTTTTTTGCATTATTTATAATAATTTTTAATAGTATAGGTGTTATTTATTATTTAAGATTAATTAAGGTTATGTATTTTTCAACATCTAATAAATTTTTATTTTTAACAGATATTGGTGAATTAAAAGCATTATTTTTAGTTTTTTTAGTATATTTAAATATATTTTTTTTTTGTTATCCAAGTCATGTATTAATATTAATACATAATATGATATTATTTTTATTTTCATAATTAATATTAATGATTTATACAATAAAACAATTTATTAAAAGTGGTGTTCATTTAGGGCATTATAAATGAGAATGTGATTATCGTTTATCTTATTTTTTATTAGGTATACGTAATTCTGTTCATATAATTAATTTATATTATACTTTATTTATTTTAAAAAAAGCTTTATATATTGCATATAATATGAGTGTATTGAATCAAAAATTATTAGTAGTAAATAATGCGGGTTATAATTTAAAATTAAATTTTGAAAAAATAGATCAAAGGTTTTTATGATTTATAAATAATAAATGAACTTGCGGACTATTAAGTAATCAAAAAGAAATTTTTTTAAATAATGAAAATTTATTTTTAAAATTTTATAATTTAGGTTATAATTCTTTATTACCTTCATATGTATTTGCTTCAAGTATAAGTACAACTGGTTCATGTATATTTGAATCTATAATATTGAATATACCTTGCAGTACTTTAATGGATAGTAATATGGGTTTTTATGGTATATTTTATGGTTTACCTTCTAATGATGATAATTTTGTAAGTGTTTATTTATTTACACGATTATTTATTAAGATATATTTAAAAGCTATATATGATAATATAAATAGTTTAAAAATGAAAAAAAATATGAATATCAAAAATTATAATTTAAATGCTGAAATAAAGTCTGGTTTACGATTTGATAGAAAATTAAAATTAAGATTTTGGTCAAAGCATAGATATTTTATGAAAAATAAAAATTTTAAAAAACATGCTTGAAGTTCAGTATGATTAAAGAAAAGATGATTTAAAGACAATGTAATTTTAGAATGAAAAAAAAGAAAGGAAAAATTAAGGTCTTTAAAAAAGAATAAAAAAAAATTTGAAATATTATCTAAATAAAAATTAATAGATAATATTTCAAATTTTTGGTATAATAGGTAATATTTAGAATTTTTGTGAATTTTGTAAATTTTCAGTTTATAAAAGGATATGGTGAAATGGTAGACACGCAAGATTTAGGTCCTTGTGGTAAGAAATTGCTGTAAGGGTTCAAATCCCTTTATCCGAATTTAAAATTAAATTATTTTATTGAATAATATGGAAAAGTTTACACAATTAATATCTGTATATAGCAAACATATAGAAAGCTTAAATGTAACAACATTATCTTCAGCAAGATTTATAGGTGCAGGTAGCGCATCAGCAGGTTTAGGAGGTGCAGGTTTAGGTATAGGAGTTGTTTTTGGTTGCTTATTAAACGCATATTCAAGAAATCCTAATTTAAAAAGAGAATTATTTGCATACGCAATTTTAGGTTTTGCATTAACAGAAGCTATGGGGTTATTCTGTTTAATGATGGCTTTTATAATATTATTTATTTAATAATATTATTAATATAATTTTATAATATTAAAATTAAAATCCTAAATGTTAAGATTAGCCGAATATTGCACTTGATTTTATGTAATTTATAGTTGCATTTGTATGGGCATATAGTATAAATATATTGAAATTTAATATTTTGAAAGATATTTATATTTTTTAACAATGTAAAATTATGAAATATTTAGGTCAAGCTCCCTTAGCTTAATTGGATAAAGCAATTACCTTCTAAGTAATAGAGTGTAGGTTCGAATCCTATAGGGTGCAATTAAATTTATAAATGAAGGAGATGGCTGAGTGGTTAAAGGCGGCAGACTGTAAATCTGTTAGATTAATTCTTACGCAGGTTCGAATCCTGCTCTCCGTAAAGGGGTGGAGTAATTGGTAACTCATTAGGCTCATGATCTAAAGTTAAAGGTTCAAGTCCTTTCCCCTCCTTATTTAAAAAAAAATAATAATAATTTAGATAGCTCAGAAGGTTAGAGCGTTGGTCTGAAAAACCAAAGGTCGATGGTTCGATTCCATCTCTAAGCATCGCTGCACTTGGTGAAATGGTAGACACGGTAGACTTAAAATTTACTCTAGTTCGCTAGGTATTGGTTCAAGTCCAATAGTGGGCAAGTTAATTTTGCATTTTGCAAAATTATAAGTTAGATATAGTATTATAAAATGGTTAATAAAAGTAAAAGATTATTAAAGTTAGGTAATTTTATTTATGGAAGTAAAGTTCAAATATTATTAATAGATACTGATAAATTGTTATTTTTAAAAAAATATAAAAATTTGAAAGATTTAATTAAGATAGGACTAAAAGATAAAAGAATATACCGTTTATTATTTGAATTAATAAAATATAAGGTAAAATATATCACTTATTGATAATATTATTTTTTATTTACTAAATTATAAAATAAATTGTATTTTGTTTTATAGTTGTGTTGGTCATACATAAGTTAGAAAGAAAAAGGATTAGACAATTTAATAGTATTAAAAAATTAAAGTTATATGTAGAAGATCCTTTATTATTATCAGGGGATTATATTATAGTTT
>Ga0268298_10004556_pt1 | contig 13465 bp, 11 predicted proteins | sample WWTPWeurt_MetaG_FD_194462 | JGI IMG/M metagenome (GOLD analysis project Ga0268298, IMG submission 194462) | Activated sludge microbial communities from WWTP in Nijmegen, Gelderland, Netherland - WWTP Weurt | ecosystem: Engineered > WWTP > Aerobic digester > Activated sludge | place... | reverse complement strand
ATCGGCGCGGTGCGCCGCGCGCTGCCGCTGGTGCTGCACCACCACGAGCTGCTCGACGGTTCCGGCTACCCGCACGGGCTCAGCGGGGATCAGATTCCGCTGCTGGTGCGGATCCTCACGGTGGCCGACGTCTTCGACGCGCTGGTGTCCGACCGCCCCTACCGGCCGGCCTGGCCGGTGGAGCGGGCCATCGCGCACCTCCGCGAGGGAGCGGGGGTCAAGTTCGACCCGCGCATCGTCGAGGCCCTGGCCGCCGCCACCGCCACCGGCTGGCGTCCCGTGATCGACCCGACCGCGGGGGCATCGATCCTGCGCGGCAGCGGGCGCTTCACCCTCTGGCCGGAGCCGGTCTCCACGGCTTCCCCGCCGCCCCGGCCGGCCCCGGTGCCCGCGGCGGTCTGACGCAGGGCACCGCCGGCGTTCACCGCTCCGCGTGAAAGCTCTTGGCCACGATCTGCCACTGGCCCTCGATCTTGAGCAGCTCCATGTAGTCGGTCAGCGTCACCCCCGGATACTCGAGCACGACCTTGGCCACCGCCGCCGTCCCGGTGATGTCCACCATGGCGATGCGCCGCTTCCGACTGGCCTCGTCCTCCGCCGGCTTGCCGGGGGCGCCGGCGATGTAGTCGGGGAAGCTGCGGGTGACCAGCGCGCCGTCGCGGACGAAGTACATCGTACCCTGCGGGTGCATCCCCTGCTGGAACTCGGAGCCGAGGCCGGTGGCGTGCCCCTGCAGGTAGTGCTCCAGCGCGGCGCGCACGGCCGCCTCCTCCGGGTCGGGACGGACCAGCGCGCGGTGTGCCACGGGCGCCGCGGACCCGAGGAGGGCGCCCGCCAGCAGCAATCGAGTCAGCATGAGTGGACTCCGGGGTGACGATGGGGAAGGCGACGGTCGCGTGGCCCCTACGGGGCCATGACGGGGAGCGGTTTCGCTCCCGTCCGGCAGCCGGCCCCGCTTCCCCCCCCTTGCCCCGCGCGTTAGGTTGCTTTCCATGCTCTCCCGCGTGCGCCGCGTCGGCTCGCTGGCCCTGCTCCTCGCCCTGCTGGGTGGGGGGCTGGGCCTGCCGCTGTTCGACGCGGTGGTGTTCCATGGACGGCCCGGGGCGGCCCCGGCCGAGCGGACGCTCGCGGAGCAGGGCAGCCGGCTGGCGCACCAGCAGCTCTGCGTTCTGGATCATGCCGCGCCCCTCAGCCCGTCACTGGCCGCCGCCCGGCTGGCCACCTTCCACAGCACACCGGATCCGGTCCGCCCGGCCCAGCGGGAGCAGCTTGCCGCGCGCCGCCTGGCCTTCCGGCCGGACCTCTCCCGCGCCCCACCTTCAGTCGCCTGAGCTCCCCCGACAATTCGTGAGTCGTGTCCGGCTGGCCCGCCCCGCGCGCGCCGGCCCAGCTCTGCGCACTGGAGAACTCCGTCATGCTCGTCGCTCTGCTTGCCGCCGTCCTGTCCCTTCCCGTCGGCACCCTCACCGGCCGGGTGCTCTCGATCGCCGGCCAGCCGGTGCCCGAGGCCCGCGTCGTGGTCGTGGAAGCCGGTCGCGCCGTCACCACCGATGCCCGGGGTCAGTACCAGGTCCCCGACCTGCCCAACGGCCGCTACACCCTCTCGGTCTCCGCGATCGGCTTTGCGCCGCAGGTGCGGAGGATCGAGATCGCCGACGCGCCCCTCACCGTCGACGTCACGCTGAAGGAATCGCTGGTGGAGCTGCCGCCGCTCCAGGTCACCAGCACGCCCACCGCCACCGACCCGCTCGTCTCCCCCCAGCCCACCGCGGTGATCGATGGCGAGAACCTGCACGCCGCCCAGGCGCCGAGCCTCGGGGAGACCCTCAACCAGGTGGCGGGCGTGCACAGCCTGAGCACCGGCGCGGGGGTGGGCAAGCCGGTGATCCGCGGGCTCACCTCCAACCGGGTGCTGGTGCTCGACGACGGCCAGCGCACCGAGACCCAGCAGTGGGGCGATGAACACGGCCCCAACATCGAGACCGCCCTCGCGGACCGGATCGAGGTGATCCGCGGCCCCGCCAGCGTGCTGTACGGATCCGACGCGCTGGGCGGCGTGGTGAACGTCATCCCGCGCCCGCTGCTCGCGGCAGAACCGGGGCGGAGCGTCCTCCACGGCGAGGCGAGCGCCTCCTACTCCACCAATACCCGCTCGCCGGATGGCGCGCTGCTGCTCGAGGGCGCCACCGGCGCCGTGGGTTACCGCGCCACCCTGAGCGGCCGCAGCGCCGAGGATGTGCGGACCCCCGAATACCGCCTGTGGAACAGCGGCAACCGGGCCGGCGGCGGCAGTCTGGCGCTCGGCGTGCGGCGCGGGTGGGGCAGCCTCACCGGGAGCTACAGTGGGCGCTGGGAGCGGATCGAACTGACCGATGAGGACCCCGCCGAGACCCCGCTGCAGCGCATCGCCACCGGGCGGGCACGGGTCGACGGCAGCTTCGCGCTGGGCGGCTCGCGGCTGGAGCTCGCCGCCGGGTACGAGCGGAACCGCCGCCGCGAGTTCGAGGACCGGACCGCCACCGACGTGGCGCTCGGCCTCCTGTCGCAGAACTACACTCTCGATGCGCGGCTCTTCCACGCCCCGGTGGGCCGGATGAGTGGCACCCTCGGCGTGAGCGCCCTCCGCACCACCTTCGACAAGTTCGGCGAGGAGACGCTGATCCCCAACACCGACGTGAAGGCCGTGGGGGTCTACGGCTTCGAGCAGGTGCACGGCGGCGAGTGGGACCTCTCCTTCGGCGCCCGCTACGACTACCGCACCCTCGCCCTGCGCGACACCACCATCCCCGGCGTGGACACCGACCGGAGCTGGCACTCCTTCACCGGCAACCTCGGCCTGCTCTACAAGCTGGCGGAGCCGGCGGCGGTGGTGCTCAACGTCGGGCGCGGGTTCCGCGCGCCGTCGAGCTTCGACCTCTTCTCCAACGGCGTGCACGAGGGCACCGTGGCCTTCGAGCGCGGCAACGCCGACCTCAACACCGAGAAGTCCCTCAACACCGACCTGGCGCTCCGGCTGCAGACCACCAGCGCGGCGCTGGAGCTCGGCGGGTTCGTGAACTGGGTGGAGGACTTCATCTATACCGTGCCCTCCGGCACCACCGACCCGGGCTCCGGGTTCCAGATCTACGACGTGACCCAGGGCAACGCCCGGCTGGAGGGCCTCGAGTTCGCGGGCCAGGTGCACCCGACCCGCTGGCTCCACCTGCAGGGCACCGCGGACTACGTGCGCGGAACCAACACCTCCACCGGCGCACCCCTCCCCGCGATCCCGCCGGTCCGCGCCACCTGGAACGCCCGGATCGAGTTCCCGCATGGCGGCGTCCTCGGCGAGCCCTACCTGGCGCTGGGGGGCGAGCACAACGGCCGGCAGACGCGCCTCGACCCGGCGGAGGCCTCGTTCTTTGCCGACGCCTTCGGCGGCGCAGGCTACCAGTCGGCGGCCTACACCCTCCTCAACGCCGGGGGCGGCTTCACCGTCGGGATGGGCGGGAGCGAGCTGCACGTCGACCTGCTGGTCCGGAACCTCTTCGACACGGCCTACGCCAACTTCCTGAGCCGGCTCAAGACCAACGCGGAGAATCCCGGCATGGGACGGAGCGTCATGCTGCGCCTCACAACCGAGTTCTGAGCCGCCCGCGCGGTCACCGCAGCACAACGGGGGAGTCCGCATGGACTCCCCCGTTGGCGTGTCGGGTCCCCGCCGGTGGCGTTACGAGCAGCTGGGCCGGCCGTGCGGCAGCTGGATGGTGCAATTGGTGGTCACGCCGTTCTGGGTGATCACCAGGGTGGCAGTGCTGGTGCCATCGAAGGTCAGCACTTCGCGACGGGACCGCGAGGCCGGCGCCTGGCCCTCATAGGTGACCGTCACGTCCATCGCGCGGATGATCGTGCCCGCGGTCGGGTACACGCCGGGGCCCCACGCGGCCGGCACCACCACGCCCTGCAGGGTGTCGCCCAGGGTGCGGACGGCCGTGAACGTGCCCAGGGTGTCGCTGCCGGTCGTGGTCTCGCTGCCGCGCGAGGTGCCGTCGATCTGCCGCGCGGTGCTGCCGGGCGCCAGGCCGGTGACGGTGCGGTCACTGGCGTGGCGCACCACGCTGGTGTCCCCGCCGTGATGCACCTTGGTGCCGGTCACGCTCACCTGGACATTGATGGTATTGGTGCTCAGGCTGTCGTAGGCCGACTGCACCACGCCCGCGGTGTCGTAGTAGGCGATGGACTGCGCGATGCTCAGCCCGCCCCGGGTGACGGTGTCGCACACCACGCGATTGATCCCCGCGTCGAAGCTGCAGGTGGCGCCGAGCTGGCCGCGGAAGGGGCCGTGCCGCAGGCCGAAGTCGAGCCCGGGCCCGAAGAACCCGCCCAGCCCGCCGCACATCATCCCGCCCTGGCCACGGTGCCCGCGCCCGTGCGGTCCGCGGGGGTGCCATCCGGTGGTGCCGCTGTCGGAGACGCTGCCGAAGGTGCTGCTGACGTCGGCGAAGCCGAGGGGCAGGGTCTCGAAGCCGTCGGCGACCAGGAGGTCGGACGAGGTGCCCGTGGTGGAGCCGCTGTCCTGGCAGGCCGCCACGCCCGCGAGCAGCGCCAGCACGGCCAGGGTCTGGAGGGAACGTGACATCGGGAAGCTCCGGGTGTTGGGCCCGCGGCGCGCCGAACCGTTCGGTTGCCGTCGGGGCGTTCATCCCAACGACACCCCAGCCGGCCGGTACCCCTATGCCCCGGGGTCCTCGCCCTCGGGCAGCCACCCGCCGAGCCCGTCCCGGAGCATCCGGATCGCCTTGCCCATCTGGGCCTCGACGGTCTTGACCGAGATCTCCATGGCCGACGCGATCTCCGCATAGCGGAGCTGGTGCACCCGGCTCAGCTCAAAGACCTCGCGGCACCGTTCCGGCAGGCGGGACACCGCCGCCCGCACCGCCTGCTCCAGCTCCCGGGTGAGCACCCCGCTGTCGGCACCGGGCGGCGGGGTGCCGGGCTCCACCAGCGGCTCCGCCTGCCGCACCACCCGATCGTGCCGGAGCTGGTTGAGCGCCCGGTTGCGGACCGCCCGGTGCAGGTACCCCGCAACGCTCATCTCCGGGTCCAGGCGCTCCCGGCCGCGCCACAGCTCCAGCAGCACCTCCTGCACCGCGTCCTCGGCCCGGGCCTGGTCGCGCAGCAGGTGCTCCGCCGCCGCTACCAGGCGGGGGTAGCAGCCGCGGAAGATCGCTTCGAAGGCGGCCTCGTCGCCGGTGCGCAGGCGCTCGAGCAGCAGGCGGTCGGGGGTCGGCTCGGCCAAGGAGATGGTGGTGGGGGGTCGGTTGAGCGGTGAAAGGTACCATGGGGGGCCAGCGGTGTCCCCGGGCTTCTGCCGGTCCCGGGATAGGGGTAGTCTTGAGGTGAGGTGTCTCACATTCATGGATCACCCGACTGACGACAACCGCTGGGAAGCGCTGGCGCGCTACCTCGCCGGGGAGAGCTCCCCGGAAGAGGCGGCGCGCATCCAGCGGCTGCTCACCGAGGAGCCGGAGCGGGCCAAGGCGATGCAGGCCCTGGCCGCGATGATGCGCCGCCTGGAGCTGCCTCCGGCGCCCCAGGTGAATGTCGACGCCGCGTGGGAGCGCACCCGGGCCCGGATGCGCCAGGACACCGTCGCCGACGCCCCGGCGTCGGCCCAGCCGGCCAGCCCAGCGCCCGAGGTCATCACCCCGGCGGTGGCGCCGACTCCACCGGCGGTACCCGAGCCGGTGGTGGCCCGCGCGCCGAGTGCGCCGGTCGTGGCACGGATGGCCGCGCCCGCGCCCTCACCCGAACCGGCGCTGCCCGACCAGGGTCCGATCGCGGCGCCGGCACCCGTCTCCGTGGCGCCCCGTCCGGCACCCCGTCCCGCGGTGGTTGCCGCGCCTCCATCCGACGTCATCCCCCTGCGACCGCGCCGTTCGGCGTGGTGGCTCGTCGGCGCGGCGGCCGCGGCGATCATCGGCGTGGTGTCGTGGCAGCGGATGCAGCGGCCCGCGATGGCGGAGTCGGTGCTGGCCACGGCCGTGGGCGGCCGCGATTCCCTGGTCTATGCCGACGGCAGCCGGATCCTGCTGGGTCCCGCCTCGCGCCTTTCGGTGCGGGCGCGGCCGGGCGAGCGGCCCGAGTCGGTGACGCTCGAGGGCGAGGCGTACTTCGACCTCCCCCACGATCCGGCCCGTCCCTTCCGGGTGCAGGCCGGCTCGAGCGACATCACCGACATCGGCACCCGCTTCACCGTGCGGCAGCCCGCCGCCGGCCCGACGGTCGTGGAGGTGCACGCGGGATCGGTGGCCTTCGGCGCGCGCGGGGCCACGCCGCTGGTGCTTGCGGCGGGCGAGCAGGCCGTCCGGCGCGGCGCGGCCCCGCCGGAGCGCCTCCCGGGCGCGGCGGGCAGCGAGCCGCCGGCCTGGACCGCGGGCCAGCTGGCCTTCAGCGACGCCGGCTTCGACACCGTGCAGGACGCGCTCCGTCGGTGGTACGGCGTGGAACTGCTGTCCGGTGACTCCGCGCTCGCGGCGCGGCACTTCACCGCCAGCTTTGCCGGCGAGCCGCGCGAGGAGGTGGTGCGCATCCTGGCGCTGACCGTCGGCGCGGAGGTCGCCTGGCAGGGTGACACCGCCCGCCTCGTCCCGGCGCCGGACCCGCGCCCCCGGCCGTGACCGCGCCCGCCCCCGGGCGGGCCCTCCGCTGGGCGCTGCTGCTGGCCGCCGCCCTGCCGTCCACCGCCACCGCGACTGCCCCCTGCCCGTCCGCCATTCGCGGCGATTCCGCCCGCGCATGGGCCCCGCCGCTCGACCGCCCGGTAACCATCGAGGCGGACCGGATCTCGCTGCGCGACGGGCTCGACCGGCTCGCGGCCAGCGCCGGCTTCCGGCTCTCCTACAGCGGCGATCACCTCCCCCTCGACCGGCAAGTCTGCCTGTCCGTCCGTGCCGAGCCGGCGGGCGTGGCGCTGCTCCACCTGCTCGCGGGGACCGGCGTGGAACCGCTCATCGTGGGTCCGGCGCAGGTGGTGCTGCCGCCCCCGGCCCAGCCCGAGCCCGCGCCCCTGGCCGCGCCGGTAGAGCTCGCGACGATCGTGGTCACGGGCAGCCCCGCCGGCCAGGCCCGGCGGGAGCTGCCGCTGGCGCTGGACGTGGTGCGTGGCGAGGACCTCCGGCAGTGGGGTGACGGCGGGCTCGCGGCGGCGCTCAGTGGCGCGGTACCCGGCCTGTGGCTCTGGGCCCAGGCGCCCAACAGCGTGCTGGCCAGCTACGCGAGCATCCGCGGCGCGTCGTCCTTCGGGCTGAGCTACCCCAAGGTCTACATCGACGGCATCGAGCTGGCCAACCCGCTGCTGCTCACCGGCCTCGCGCCGGAGGCGGTGGACCGGGTCGAGGTGATCCGCGGACCGCAGGGCGCGGCGCTGTACGGCGCCGACGCGATCAGCGGCGTGATGAACGTCGTCACCCGGCAGGAGGGCGCCGACCCGGCCGCCCCGCGCTTCACGGCGCGGAGCGACGTGAGCCTGACGGGCACCGACTACGCCGGCGGCGCGGTGGTGGGACAGCGCCACGCGCTCGGCGCGCGGCTGGGCTCCCAGCTGACCTCGGGGGCCGTGCACCTGGCGGGTGGCACCGAGGGCGCCTACATCCCCGGCGCCGCGCGCCAGTTCCTCTCCGGCCACGGCACCCTGCGCCACGTGGCGGAGCGCTGGATGCTCACCGGCCTCGGCCGCTTCAGCACCGAGGTGGCCGACGCGCCCCCGAGTCCGCTGCTGCCGGATTCGAGCGTCCGGCCCCGCCGGGGCCTGGCCGGCGGCACCAGCCAGTCGGTCCTGACCTACACCCTGGGCAGCAACCTCCGGATCCTCCCCGGCGAACGTTGGAGCCACAGCGTGGTGGCGGGCCTCGATGGCTACCGGCTCGAGGGCGTGGCCGATGAGCGCACCCCCATCACCTCGGCCACCGACTCCGCGCTCCGCGCCGCAGTCGGGGGCGCGGTGCGGGGCACGCTCCGGCTGGGCACGGTGCGGCACCAGCCGCTGGGCGGCGCCAGCTGGAGCGACCTCGCCCTGAGCGCCGAGCACTCGATCCTGCGCCAGTGGGCCAGCATCGACTCGGGGCCGCGGGACAACCGCGCCAGCGGCAGCACCCGCCACACCAGCGGGGCGAGCCTCACCGGCAGCGCCGGGCTTGCGGAGCGGCTGTTCCTCTCGGGCGGGCTGCGGGTCGAGGGCACCACCGGCAACGACCCGGTGCTCATCCCGATGGCGGGCGCGGCGTGGGTCGTGGGGGGATCGTCGGTCTCCCTCAAGCTGCGCGCGGCCTACGGCAAGGGGGTGCGCTGGCCCACGGGCGCAGTGCGCACCGCGTTCTCGGGCGGCCCCCAGGCCACGCGCTCGGCGGCCGGGCTCGATCCCGAGGAGCAGTCGGGCCTCGAGGCCGGCGCCGACCTCGCCGTGGAACGCACGGTGACGCTCAGCGTCACCCGCTTCGACCAGGTGGCGTCGGGATTGATCCAGCGGGTGGGCGTGGCACTCGACACCAGCGGCGGGCCGGGGCAGCCGCGGGTGACGTACGCACTGGAAAACGTCGGGGAGATCACCAACCACGGCTGGGAGGCGGCGGTCAGCGTGCGCGGGGGGCCGGCGGTGCTGCGCGGGGCGTGGTCGGAGGTGGACAGCCGGGTCCGAAGGCTCGCGCCCCGCTACGGCGGCGACCTGCTCCCCGGCGACCGCATGCTCGAGGTGCCGCGGCACACGCTGAGCCTCACCGCCACCGTCAGGCAGTCGGGCTGGCTGGCGACCGGGACGGTGGCGCGCGCCAGCGACTGGATCAACTACGACCGGCTGCAGATCGCGCAGGACTTCGCCGCCGGCCAGCCGGCGCGCAACTTCGTGGGCCAGCGGCTGCGCAGCTACTGGCGCACCTATCCCGGCGTCACCCGCCTGCGGCTGTCGGTGAGCCGCGACCTCGGCTCCCACCTGGGCCTGACCGTCACCGGCGACAACCTGCTCGACGCGCAGCGCGGGGAACCGGACAACCTGACCATCGTGCCTGGCCGGAGCGTGGGCCTGGCGCTCCGCGCCGCCTGGTGACGGCCGGGAAATGACGCGAGGCCCCGGCGTCTGCCGGGGCCTCGCCTCGTTCCGTCCTGCCTCAGCTCCAGCGCTGCCAGAGGTTCCGGAAGCCGCGGATGGCGCGCTCCACCACCGCGCGGTCAGCCGGCTCCAGGCGGTGCACCTCCCGCTCCGCGTCGGCCACCAGCGCGTGGGCGCGGGCGCGCAGCTCGGGCAGGGAGTTCCACACGGTGGAGGAGCGGTGGAGCACCGCCGCCAGCAGGTCACCGGGGTGGAAGTCGCCGCTCACGAACGGATCCTGCTCCAGCCGGTCGAGCGCCACGCCGAGCACGGTCGAGACGCCTTCGCCCTCCTCGAGCAGGAAGCGGAGGGCCTCCGGGCCCAGCTGCTCGATGGGCGTGCGCCGATGCCGCCGCAGCGTGGCGCCCAGGATCGAGAGCGTCTCCGGTTCCGGCCGTTCGACGACCTCGAGGTCGTCGAGGGTGGCGCGGGAAGGGATCTTCATGGCGTGACGGGTGTCCGGTTCCTGGCGGCTGCCTGCGGGCGCGATCCGTCGCGTCCGGCGGCGGGAGGGGCGCAACACCCCGCATCGCAAGGGGAAGCAAAGGCAGGGATCAGGCCACCAGAATCCGTGCCCGGGATGAGGCAAACTGTCCAATCTCGTGACAGCAAGCGTGGCCTCCGGCCCGCAGGGTGTGGCGGGTCGGCCACGGAATCGGGTGGGTGGCCTCGGCCATCGACGGGGCCCCGGCACAACGCGACGGCCCCGCCAGCTGCAGCTGGCGGGGCCGTCGCGACGCTGGGACCCAGGCGTCAGTCCGCGGCGGGCAGCTCGGCGCGGCGCGCGCGCACCGCGCCGGCCTCCATCCAGGTGACCACCACCACCCGGCCAGCGGCGGCGATGCCGGGGAACTCCCCCGTGCCGACCTGGGTCGTTGAACCAGTACCCGGCCGCCCGAAGATCACGCGTGTCGGCGGCCGGCGGCGGTCCTCCCAGGCACCCCACACCGTCCCGCCCGCCGCCGCGAGCTTCACCTGGGAGGGCGACACGTGCCCCGTCGGCAGCAGGGCCACCGGCGCGTCGAAGGTCTGTCCGCCATCGGCGGAGGTGGCGTACCAGAGCCCCACCCGGCCCGGCACCCCGGTGTACCAGGCCGCGTGGACGGCGCCCCGCGCATCCACGGCGATGTCCGGCCCGATGTCGGGACAGCCGCGCAGCACCCAGCCATCCTCGTGGACCCGGGCGGGAGGCGTGAAGCTGACGGCACCGTCGGCGGAGCGCGCGGCTTGGAAGTCCCGCACGTCCCCCGGGAAGACATGGCGCCAGAGGGCGTGCACGGCGCCGTCGGGCGCCACGGCCAGGGCGGTGCGGCAGCAGATGCAGGAGCTGGTATCGAGCACGGCGGCCGCGGCCACCCCGGCGCCATCATCGGTGGTGCGGGCCACGACCAAGTCCACCCGGTGCTCGGGCACCGGGATACTCTCGGAGACCCTGCCCAGGGCCCGCGCGGCCACGCTGTCGGTGTAGTAGTGCAGGTCGAGCCAGCTTGCGTAGACGGCCCCGCCGGGCGCCGTCGCCAGGTCGAAGTACATGTTGGCGAGCGAGGGCACCGCCGGGTCGGCATCGAGTGAGGCGGCCGGCGAGAAGGTGCCACCGCCATCGGTGGAGCGGGCCAGGCGGAGGCTCACGTCGGCGTGGGGCGCGTCATCGGCGGTCCGGGCGCTGACCCAGCCCACGTAGACCACGCCGTCCGCGCCGACGAGCACCTGCGGCGGATTCTCCCGGGCCACCATCACCTCGCCCGGCCGGTCGTTCACGCGGACCGGGGGGCCGAACTCGGCCCCGCTGTCGGCGGCAGCGAGGAAGACGTCCCAGCTGCTGTCCGGGGCCATCTGCACCCACGAGACGTACACCCGGCCCGAGCGGCCATCCACGGCCACGGTGGGATTCGCGGCGTCCCGCGCCGCGATCGTGACCGGGGGGCCGAGATCGGGTTCGCGGCCACACCCGCCGAGACCCAGTGCAGCCAGGACCAGAAACGACGTACCTCGCATGGCATCCTCCTCACGGAATGGCCGGCGCCGGACGGCCCCATCGCGGTCCACCAACCTAGCGCCGCGCCGCCACTCCCCGCATCGCCTCCACCAGCGGCGCGTACATCCCCGCCAGCGCCGCGGTGATCTCCGGGCCCGCCGTGGCCGGCGAGCCGGCGTTGAACGGGGGCGCTGGGTCGTATTCCACGTTGAGCTGCAGCCCCCCGGCGTACGCGGCGCCGGACAGCCGCGCCGCCAGCACCAGCGCGAAGTCGATCCCCGCCGACACTCCCGCCGCCGTGATAGGGACTGTACGAAACGGCGGCGATTCATCCCGGGCTCCGGGAGGAGGCGGCGAACGGGACGGGACTCATCCCGTCAGCTTCAATCGCCCCGCCCCGGCCCGGAGGGGGTCCGGGGCGCAGCACGGGAACGCTGGGATGATGGAGAAGAAGCAAACGGTGACGACGGAGTGGGGCAGGTACCGCCCGGTGGCCCCAGCATGGATGCGCGCCACACGTGGCGCTCCGCGGCGGCCCTTACCCCTCCCCGAGGTGCTACTCCTGGCGCAACTCCGCCAGCAGCCGCTGCTCCAGCCGGGCCTGTTCCTCGGCGGCCAGCGGCTCCAGCGGCGGGACGTAGTCCGGGCGGCCCCGCTGGTGCGCCGGCGCCGGCTGGCCGGCCCGGCGCCGGAGCACCAGTGCCAGCGTCACCCCGCCCAGCAGCAGCAGGATGCCCGGGCCCACCCAGCCGAAGACATCGAAGCCCTGCCAGGTCGGCTCGCCCAGGATGTACTGCCCGTAGCGCGCCGCCATCTCGCGCCGGATCAGCCCCGGGTCCTCGCCGCCCAGGATCCGCCGCCGCAGCGCCTGACGCAGCGTGTCGGCGTGCCAGCTGGGGCAGGCGGGGAGCGTGAGCCCGGGGCAGAAGGGGCTCTGCAGGCTGCCGATCAGTTCGGTGGCCGTCCGCTGCCGGGCGGACACCTGCGCCGCGTCCGGCGCGGGGGCGGGTGCCTGCGCCAGCAGCGCGGCCAGCAGCAGCGCGGCCGTCATCGCGCCGCCCGGGCCGTGGGCCACGGATCGGCGAAGCGGGCGTCGGCCAGGAAGGCGGGATCCGTCAGGCTCTCCAGGAAGGCGAGCAGGTCGGCCCGCTCACCCTCGGTGAGCGTGAACCCGGGCACGAAGGCGCTCTTGAGCGGATTCGCGCTCCCCACCCCGGCGTGCGGCCCGCTGGTGATCGTGCGCCCCCCCGCCATGTAGTGCGCCACCACCTCCGCGAGCGTGGCGATGCTGCCGTCGTGCATGTACGGCGCCGTGACCGCGACGTTCCGCAGGCTCGGCGCCTTGAAGCTCCCCATGTCGGCCGGGTCGCCGGTCGATTCCATCAGCCCCACGTTCGGCGCCGGATACGCCCCGCGGCCGTCGAGGTTGTACAGGCCGGTGTTGTGGAACTCGACTTCGGGATTGGCCTTCCCCAGGTGGTCCACCGTGCCGGTGAACAGGAAGCCGCCGTGGCAGTGGAAGCACTCCAGCCGCTCGCTCAGGAACAGCGTCTCCCCCCGGCGCGCCGCCTCGCTCATGGCCCCGGCCTCGCCGCCGTGAAAACGGTCGTAGGCGGAGGCGCCCGAGAGCAGCGTCCGCTCGAACGCCGCGATCGCGCGCGTCACGTTGGCCAGCACGAACGGGTCCCGCTCGCCGGGGAAGGCCGCCGGGAAGAGCGCGCGGTACCGGGGCTCGTCCCGGAGCCGGCGGAGCAGCTCCGCCTCGGCGCCGGTCATCCCCATCTCGATGGGGTCCTCGCCGAACATCGGCACCAGCGCCTGCTGCTCCAGGTGCTGCATCCGCAGGTTGGCCCAGGTCAGCGACGGGCTGTACGCCACATTGGCGAGGCTCATGCTGGTGCGCGGGTGCGCCTGGCCCGTGATGCCCACGGGGTGCACCCGCGGGTCGCTGAAGGCGTACCCCTGCTGGTGGCAGCTGCTGCAGCTCATCGAGCTGTCCCGGGAGAGCCGCCGGTCATGGAACAGGTGCCGGCCCAGCTCCACCTTGGCCACGGTCATCGGGTTGTCGGCCGGCACCCGGGGCTCCGGGAAGCCGGCGGGCAGCGCCCAGCGGAACGCACCGGTCGGCACCCGATAGGCGCCCACGGTGGCGGCCCGGCCGCTCACCCGGAACACCCGCTGCGGTCCCCCGGCGCGGGACCCGAACGGCAGGCCCAGCGCGGCGAACATCGGGTCGCAGTCCAGGTCCGTCTCGCCCGACATGCATCCCTTGGCGGTGTTCACCTGGTTGCTGTCCAGCCGCGACTCCGCGAGCAGCTGGGCCAGGTCGGTCACGATCGTATCGCGCGCGGGATTGAAGTCCTCCAGGG
>Ga0268298_10004554_pt1 | contig 13469 bp, 4 predicted proteins | sample WWTPWeurt_MetaG_FD_194462 | JGI IMG/M metagenome (GOLD analysis project Ga0268298, IMG submission 194462) | Activated sludge microbial communities from WWTP in Nijmegen, Gelderland, Netherland - WWTP Weurt | ecosystem: Engineered > WWTP > Aerobic digester > Activated sludge | place: Netherlands... | reverse complement strand
AACCGTTGCTTCCCAGCGCCGACCAGGCGCTACCATTCCATTTGGCAATCCAATCGGCTTCGGGGATATTTGCCACATTACTGTCCCAGCCGCCAACATAGACGTTATCTGAGCTGTCTATGGCAATGCTGCCGACCAACCCTTGCCAGGCGGCCACGCCCACGCCGCTATTTCCAAGCGCGGACCAGTTCGCCCCGTTCCACATGGCAATGTAATCGCCTTCAGGGATGGAGACGCCTCCATTGTTAATGTTCTGGAAGAATCCGCCAACATATACTTTGCCTGTTGAATCTACGGCGACGGCATAAAGATCGCTGCTTAACGAGCCATCTCCTGCGCCATTGCTTCCCAGCGTTATGAGGGCGGATGTGTCCAAGTCAATGCCCGCAACGTAATCTGCAACGCCATTCCCGTTGACGTTTATGAAGGCGCCGCCGAAATAGAGAATATGATTGGTGGCATCGAAACCAAGGCCTCTGACCGAATCGCTAAGCGGCGTTGTGATGCCAGGCAAGGCAGACCATGCCGAGCCGTTCCAAACCGCCAGGTTATTTGCATTGGCGATCTCAATGCCGCTGGTATTGAATACGCTAAACCAACCAGCCACGTATAAATTACCGCCATACAGGAACATATCTTCCACCTCGCCGAGCAACGCGCTTTGCCCAGCGCCGCCATTGCTTAGCGATGTCCACTCCGTACCATTCCACATGGCAAGGGCTTCCGTTTCGGAATTGTCGGCAACCCGGTAGCCCTCGCCGCCTGCATACACATTGGTTCCGTCAATGGCAATCGTGTTAATGGCTCCCTTGAATGGGCCTCCGCCTTCATCCGTCGCGGCCCAATTGTCTGTGGCCGCGATCGGGGAAAGGATCGGGCCGCGGGCCGCGTCCATTTGCACGTTCCAGCCCTCCAGGTCCAGCGCGCCGCGGAAAGCGCTATCGAGTTTCAACGTGCCGTCTGAGTTGAGCAGGGCTTCAGGCGAAACGCCCTTGCTCTCCGCTTTCGCCGCGGCTGGCGTGAATGTGATCATCCCCGCGCAGATCGCCAACAAAACGATGGCGTGAAAAAACCGTTTAATCATTTTTTCTCCTTATCCAGTCTTATTTGGTTGATTTGGTCGGTTATACCTTAATGTGCGCTGATTTTGTTGCCAAAATGTTGACTCTTTCCAAGCCCGAAAGCCAGACCAATGTTGTAAAATCAAGCCATGAAGGATGCGCCATCTATCCTCAGCCCCGCTTCGTTTAAAACGCTCGGAGATTTACTCCGCTACCTGCGCGAACGCGCTCACCTCTCTCAGCGCGAGTTGGCCGCGCTGGTGAATTACCATTACAGCACCATCAGCCGCATCGAAAAAAATAATCACATCCCCGACGCTCCAACTTTAATGGGACGATTTGTCCCCGCGCTGGATCTGGACAATAAACCCGAGTGGATCGCCCGCCTGCGCGAACTGGCCTCTCCCGAAAAACGCATCCAACCTGACCTTGTGGCGGACGCGCCCACCCCCGCCGACTCGCCCCCCGCGCCCCTCCCCGCCACCTTCACGCCCCTGCTCGGACGCGAACGCGAAAGCGACGCGCTCTGGGAAATGCTCCGCCGCGCCGACATCCGCCTCGTCACGCTGGTAGGCCCGCCCGGGGTCGGCAAGACGCGGCTTGCCATCCACGCCGCCGAACTGGCCGCCTCGTGGTTCCCTGATGGCATCGTTTTCGCGGACCTGGCTCCCGTCACCAGCGCGGCCGAAGTGATTCCCGTACTGGCGTCCGCGTTGGGCATCCCTGAAACATCGGGCGCATCGAACCTTGCCAGCGTCCAAAGCCGCTTGCGCAACCAGCGCCTGTTGATCGTGCTGGATAATTTCGAGCAGGTGATGTCGGTCGCCTCGCAGATCGCCAAACTGCTCACGGCCTCGCCCGATTTGAAGATCCTTGCCACCAGCCGTGAAGCCCTGCGCATTTCGGCAGAACACGTTTTCCCCCTGCAACCGCTCCCTCTGCCTACAGGCCTCGCGAGCGTGCAGACCCTGCTCGAAACGCCCGTTATCCGCCTATTTGTAGACCGCGCCCGATCGGCCCGCCCCGATTTTTCCCTCACTGAAGACAATGCCTCCGACGTGATCGAGATCTGCACGCGCCTCGATGGGCTTCCGCTCGCCATCGAACTGGCCGCGGCGCGCGTCAACCTGCTCACGCCGCGCGCCATGCTCCAACAACTCGATCGCCGCTTGCAATGGCTCACCGACGGCGCGCGCGATAATCACGCCTGGCGCCAAACCCTGCGGGGGGCATTGGATTGGAGTTACAACCTGCTGGATAAAGAGGAGCGTTCGTTCCTGCAAAGCCTCTCCATTTTTTCGGGCGGTTGGACGTTGAGCGCGGCCGAGGCGGTGTGTTCTCAAAACGCGCTGCGTCTGCTTTCGCAACTGGTCAATAAATCCTTGGTGGTGGCCGAACCCGAGCAGGGACGCTACCGCCTCTTCGATACGATGCGCGAATTTGCCCGCGAAAAACTCGCGGTCGGCAGGGACGAAGATTCGCTGCGGGCGCGTCACCTGGCATACTTTGCCAGTTGGGCCGAAGAGATCGAATCCAAATTGGACGCGATGCCGTTGAACGAGTCGCGCCGCCTGGTGGACGCCGAGCGCAGCAACCTGCACGCCGCGCTGCGCTGGGCGCTGGACGAAAGAAGCGAGCGCGCCGAGGGCTTGCGTCTCATCACCGCCGCGGCGTGGATCTGGTTCCGTCACAGCCACTTCAGCGAAGGCTCCGACTGGGCCGAACGCTTCCTGCCCCTCTCTGCAGGAGAAAAGTTTAAACCGTTACGCGCCCGCCTGCTCTATCGCGCGGCCACGCTGGCCGAGTTTGCCTACTGGCGCGAGAAACATGCCGAGATCAAATCCTGGTTTGAAGAGTCTGCTTCGCTGGCGCGCGAATTGGGCGATAAACGCACCCTGGCTTACGCGCTCAACCTTTATACCGAAGTCTTTTTCGATAACCACGATGGCGAAAACGCCGTGCGCGTCAGCGGGGAAAGCGTTTTGCTTTTCCGCGAGATTGGGGAAACACGCCCGCTCTCGATGGCGCTTTCCGATTGGGGCGCGGCGCTCTATGAACAGAAAAAGAAAAAAGAATCGCGCGCGGCGTTGGATGAAGCCCTCGAAATTGCCCTGCGCGAGAAATCTGCCCGCGAGGAGGGGTATGCCTTGCGTCGCCTTGTTTATAACCTGCGCCGAGACGGCGAATATATCGAGGCCATCCAGGTCAACCGTCGGGCATTGCAGGCCGTGCGCGCCAGCGGAGACCGTATCAACATTGGGCAGGTGTTGGTCAACATGGCGATCCTTGCCAGCGCTCTGGACGATTTTTCCATGATGGCAGAGTTTGCACAGGAATCGTACGATATGTTCCAATCCATCGGCAGTGAATTCCAGCAACCCTTCCCCGAGCGGCTGATGGGCTATGCCGCCCTGCACATGGGCGATGCGAAGCGGGCGCGCCGATTGTGTGTGGATAGCATTCAGCGAAACCTGGCCCTCAGCCAGGATCACGTTGTTGGCGTGTATGGCGGCCTGCTCCTGCTGGCCGAGATCGAACTGGCGGAGAGGAACTTCAAAGCCGTGGCGCGTCTCGTTGGCTTTGTGGCGGCGAGGATGCAGACCAATCCATTTTCCTTTCAGGAGCCAGACGCACGGGCGCTGGAGCGCGTGAAAACCGCGTTGGAGAAAAAGAAGCCCAGGGTCGGCGGAGCCGAAGCCGACACGTTGGAGAAGATCATTGCTGATTTCATTAAAGAGTGACGGTCGCTCGAAAAGGCGACCGTCGAGTTTTTTTTGAGGTGGAATCCGTTATGGCAGGTAATACTTGATCTCCAGGAACGGACGGTGAGTCAACGTGGCAGTATTGCCGCTGAAGAACTTGAAGTAATCCGCGCTGTTGTCGTTATCGTCATCGGTTTGGAAGCGCAGGCGGAACTGGGTGACGCCCGCCTTATTGATGTAACTCAGGATGCCGCTCTTCCAGGTTTTGGCAAGCCAATTGTTCAGGAGCGTATTCGAAAATACGCCGATCGCGCTCTGGCTGGGCGCGGCCTGAAAATCAGCGGGTTGCAGGGCGTTGTTCGCGCTGAAGCCGCTGGAACGAATATCCACCGCGATCTTGCCGAGCGTGGCGAAGGGATCGCCAGCCTGTCCCTGTTTGCGGACTCTGAGTGTGACCGAAGTGATGATGGCGTTGTCTGGGATTGTGGAGGTGTCAAAAGAAAGCAACGCGCGGTATTGGCGGTTTTGGGCATTATCGCCCACCGTGAAGGTGGATGCGCTCGCGTTGATCGAGCCGCCCGCGGTCGTATTCTCGCCCGATTCGAGGATCCAGCCGTCATAAGCGCTGGAGGAGCGGAACGAGTCTACGGTGGTGTTGTCGTACATCCACAATTCCTGGCCAAACCCGTTATTCCCATCTGCCGCGAAATAGAGCGCGTCGTTGTAAACGGTCAGATACTCGGGAGATGAACTTCCACTGCCTGGATTAATATCCGCTGCCACCTGGATGCCGTTGGCAGGATCGTACTTCCACAGTTCCCTGCCCCCTAGATCGTTGGCGTTTGCCGAGAAATACAGCGCCCCATTGTAAACAGCCAAATGATAGGGGTAGGAACTTGCTATACCAGCGAAGATGTCGGCCACGCGTTGCGCGCCGTTGATCGGGTCATACTTCCACAACTCAACGCCCTTCCTATCGTTGGCGATGGCGCTGAAATAGAGCGCGTTGTTATACGCCGTCAAATAACTGACTTGTGAACCTATTGCGCCGGCATTTATATCTGCCACGAATTTGGCGCCGTTGACGGGATCATATTTCCACAATTCAGAGCCTTTCCCGTTATCGCCTGCGGCGGCAAAGTACAAGGCATTGTCATAGGCGACCATATAGGTGGGCGAGGAACCCGTCGCGCCGTTGTAAATATCCGCCGCGCGTTGCGCGCCGTTGACGGGATCATACTTCCAAAGTTCGCGCCCTGCGCCGTCGCCGCCGTCCGCGCCGAAATAGAGGGCGTTGTCATAAACAGCCAGGGACATGGGGTTGGAACCTAGTGCGCCGCTGACGATGTCCGCCGCGATCTGCGCGCCGTTGACGGTGTCGTATTTCCAGAGTTCCAACCCATCCGCGCTGTTGGCTCGAAAATATAAAGCGTTGTCATACACGGTCAGGTAACTGGGGCTTGAAGAGACGCTCCCGTTGTAAATATCCGCGACTTTCTGGATGGAACTGGCGGTTGAGTATTTCCACAATTCCTCCCCCAGGCCATCGTCGCCGTTTGCGCCGAAATATAGCGAGCCATTGTATACCTCGGGGTTCGTAATATTCGAATCGGAAGGGCCTGGGAAAATATTCGAGACCATCCAAATCGTCAGGCTTTCTGTCCCTGGTGGGTCGCCTTGCTGGGCAAGGCTTGGGGTGATGCCTGCAAAGGCGAGGGTGAATACTGCAACGACAGCAAAGATCGAGAAAAGACGTTTGAACATTTATATTCTCCTTGGCGAAATTTTGCAGAAATATACCCGTGGTTTTGTTGACTTTGTTGCCAAAGTGTTGACAACTTATTCAGGCGCGCTGGGAAAATTCCCCTGCGCCGCGCGGAACAAAAAAGAGCAGGCTCTGGGCCTGCTCTTTTTGTTCCAACAGATGTAAAGCGTTTGCCGCGCTACGGGACGTAGTACACGATGATCAATTGCGGGGCGTTGGCCGAACCGCCGTTGCCGCTGAAGAGGCTGAGGTAGTTGGCGGCGCTATTGTCGTTATCGCCGAGCTTGAAGCGCAAACGGATCTGCGTGAGACCGCTATTCGTGGTGGACTTGTTGATGTAGGTTTTTGCGGCGGTCAGATCGATGCTGTACCAACTTCCCGCGAGGGCCGGGGTGGAGGGTCCAACCGTTTTTGGCGCGCTCGCCGCAAAGTCGGTGGGTTGAAGCGAAGACGTCCCGAAGAAGCCCTTCTTGATATCGGTCATGAATCCCTGGAAGGTGGAGATCGGGTTGCCTCCGCCCGTCACGCTTTGTTTCTTTAGTTTGAGCGTGATCTTGGTGATGACGGCGTTATCGGGCAGGGCCGCGGTGTTGAACGAGAGGATCGATCGGTATTGTTTTTTAGCCGTATCGTCGCCGAACCGCAGGGTGGTGGCGGTGGAGTTCTTCGCGCCGCCTACGGTGGTATTCTCTCCCGTCTCCAGGATGTATCCGTCCTGCGCGGCAATGGATTTGGCGATGAAGGTTTTATCCACGGTGTAGGTCTCGCCGCTGTTGAAGGCGGAGCCAAGCGGGACATTTTGACTGTTCTTGATCGTCCCGTCGTTATTTACATTGAGACGCAGTGTGCCGTCGCCGCTTCCCGTCTTGACTGTGACGGTGTACGTTTTCCCTGAGCCGCTTACCAGGGAGAGGGCGTGTCCTGCGATCGCGCCTGTCTTTGTTAACGCGAAGTCGGCCAGGTTCACGCCTGTCACGTTTTCAGAGAAGGTGACCGTGAACTGCACATTGGCGCGGTCAGTGGGGTTGGAGTTTACGCGCTTGCTCGAGACCACGTATGGCCCCTCGGGGTTGATGATGACGGTGGCGCCAGTGTAGGGACCGAGGTTGCCGTTCAGGTCGTAGATTGCCACCCGCCAGTAATACGTTATGCCGTCGGGATATTTATCGGTGGGCGTGTAACGTGTGTTGTTGGTGGTGACAGAATCTTCAAGCGACGTAAACGTATTGACGAGAGAAACATCCAGTTTGTAACGCGCGGCGCCGTTGACGGGTTCCCAAACGAAAGTGGGTGTGCCATCCAGTTGAGCGCCATTGGCGGGGCTGGTGAGCGTGGTCTGCGGGTATTGTTTTATGAAGGTCTGCGCGGGGCCGTACTTGCTTACTTTGCTTGAGCCATCCAGAATGGCCACATGCCAATAATACGTGCCATCGGCGTAGCCGTCGATGGGCGTCCAGGAACTCTGCTCGGTGTCAGTTCTTTCGACAATGGAACTTGGCGAGAAGGATGAGTCTGAGCTGATTTCCACGCGATATTTCCACGCGGCAAACACAGGGTCGGGGCCGTTGTTTGCAATGAGCGGAGTCCATGAAAGCGTGGGCGCCCGGCTGACGATGGTCCCGTCCGCAGGGGCAAGCCCGCTGGGGGTGGGGAGGGTGAGCGTAAACGTCTTGGTGGCGCTCCAGGCGTTGGATACGCCGTTGTTGCGATGGACGCGCACGCGCCAGAAATAGGTCCCCTCTGGGAGCGTTACATCGTCGGTGTAGGAGGTCTCGCGGGTGGTGGTGTTGATCTCGGTTGAACTGAAGGTGTCGTTCGTGCTGACCTGAAGTTGATAGGCCTCGGCCCCTTCCACTGAGTCCCATGAAAAGGTGGGCGTGGAGAAGGTGACGGAGGTTTGCAGGTTTTTTGCCACAAACCCTTCACGTTTGAAGCTTATGCCCTGGCTCCAGGCGCCGAGGAAGAAATCGTTGCCGATCTTGTAACGCGGCTGGACGCGCCAGTAGTAGGTGTTATCTCCGTTGAGGTCATCGCCCCAGGCGTGGTAGGTGAGCGCCCAATATGGCGTGGAGGACGATAGCGTGTAGGTTGCGATCTCGGATGTGAAATTGGGATCGGTGTAGACCTTCATGTTCGCGCCGCCGTATGGGGAGATGATCGGCCAATCCCACAGGAAGGCTGGGACGCTGGGAAGTTTGGTCGGGTCTGTGCCGCCATCGGTGTGGAACGGGGTGACGAGGTTCAACCGCTCGGAGACGTTGGAGAATCGGCTGATCACGGTTCCGCCTGGAGCGTTCGGGTCGGCAGGCACAGAATCCTGCGGCTCCAGACCTGTGCAGGGGATGGAGAGGCAATATTCCAAACTGATCAATGAAACGGCGAAACTCCCGGTGGTATCCTGGTAACCAATGATCGTGTTGGGGATTTTCAACTCCAGATGCCCGTTTACGCTGTCAAAATTAAGGCTGCCGCCGACTTGGTCAAAAAGGGTCGGGCTGTTCCAACTGCTCCCGTTCCATTTGTAGACAAAGACTCTGTCGCTGGCAAAATATCCTGGCGCTCCTTCCTGTTCGATGTAAAAGACATATTCAGGGCGGAAGCCTGCGATGGTTGAAATGTTGTAGCCGTGCGGGTCGCTGGTTGCGCCTGAGTTGGTCACGTGATTTGTGTCAATGTAGAGCGCGTATGTAACGTTTTTGGTGGGGGCTGTGGGGACGTCAAAACCGAAATACCAGTAACTGATATCCTGCGCGGCGTAGAGTGCGGTCACATCGTAATCATTGTCGCTCAGGTCGCCAGATGGGTCGGAGCCGATGTGCAGGCGGTTGGCCGCATTTCCGATGGTGCGGCTAAACTGCCATTGACTTTGGGCCGCCACCTGGAAGCGGCGCGGCGCGCTCCAGGTTCCCGCGGGTGAGACGCGCACCCGCCAGAAGTAAACGCCGAAGTTCAGATTTCCCAATTTACGGCGGGCCAGTGCGTCGGTGGGCGCGTAGGCGGGGTTTTCCACCGTGGCCGAATCAGCGATATAGGCAAACGCCTCATCGCGGGCAATTTCAACGTCGTAGCTGGTCGCGCCGCTGACAGGGAACCATTCCAGCAGGGGGGTGGATTCGATCAACTCAAAGCCGTTGGATGGGCGGAGCAGAGTTGGCGCGGCGGCGGGGTTGGTGGCGCTCAATCCCAGCGATGGGTCGAAACGAGTCCGCCACACCTGGCTCCAAACTGTGCTGGTTCCGTCGATTGGGCAGCTACCACTCACCAGGGCGCAAACCCGCCAGTAATAGTCTGTGTTGGGAAGCGGGTCGAAGGGATGGGCCGCGGAGGGCGCGGCGTAGGTGTTTTCGGTGTCTACCGTCCACGCGGTGGAGATGAAGATGGATGAAGTGGAAACTACCAGACGATAGGCTTCGGCGTATTCATCGCCCTGATTGGAGTCTCCTGCGGGAAGCAGAACGCGATGCCAGTTGAAGATCGGGTATGGCACAGTGCGGTCTTCGTGCGGGTTGGTGGTGATGGATGGGTGTCCTTCATAGGTGTCGGGCGGATAATAATATAACGGGTAGGTCTGATGCGGCGCGAGCGAGGTGGAGTATCCACGATAGTAGGATACTTCGCTTGTTGGCCCAGCCTTGTCGCTTCCGTCGTAAGGCGTCACCCGCCAATAGAAGTCGTTGATCGCGTTGTCGTAATCCTTCGGGCTATAAAAGGTATTGTCGCTGAAGCCCTTATCAATCAGGGTGAGGGGCGTAAAGTTAACGTTGTGGTTGAGCTCAATGAAATATCTGCTTGCGCCAGGTACGGGCGTCCAACTGAAGAAGGGGAATCGGCCATGTTGAAATCCATTGGTCGGCGTAAGCAAGATCGGCTTAATATCCCACTTCTTCTGGAACATCCATGCCGTACTGAAGGCCGATTGCGATGAGCCAGAGACAGCTTGCACGCGCCAATAATAGTTCACGTCGTTCGACATGGTGGCAATAGGCGTGAAGGATGTGTTGCGGGTATTTTCCTGGATCACGCCCGAACTGAAGGTCTGATCGGTGGTGTATTCCAGGATGTAATATTGAGCGCCGCGCACTGCCGTCCAACGGAAGGTGGGGGTGAAGGTGGTGATTGAAGAGTTGGCAGGCTCAAGCAGGGTTGGCGTAAAGTTGTATCCCGCTGTAAAGGAGCGTTCCGCGCTGGGGGTTCCGTTGCGGCTGAAGGCATCCATGGGAACCACGCGCCAATAATAAGCGCCGTTTTGTAATTTGGTCTTGGGCTGGTGGGTGGTAGAAAGCGTCACATACGAATCGGTCAGCGTCCCCCAGCCGCCCTGGCTGGCGTAGATTTGCAGAGTGTATTTGGCCGCGCCTGTCACCGGGCTCCACGAAAAGGAGGGCGCGTCGTAAAAATCCACGGTGGCGGCGTTGGCGGGCGCGATCAGGCTGGGGGCATTGCCGGTAGCCCATTCTTTTTTGAAATTGCGGGTAAGGCTGTAGCTGCCTGCAGGGGCTGGAGATTCCACCCGCACGCGCCAGAAAAACTTGGTGTCGGCAAAGTCGCTGGCGTCAATGGGCGTGTAGGTTGTGTTGGGGGTGGTCTCGTTTACGATGATGTTGGTAAACCCCACGTCTGTGCTGACCTGGATGCGATACATTGTCGCGCCTGCGACGACGTTCCATTCGAATTCGGGGATGCCGAGCGGCGGATAATTCGCGGCGGTCGTTATCTCCCCGTCGGCGGGCGCGACCAGGGTGGGGACGCTCAACGCCCGCGCGGGAGTCACATTCACGTTCAGCGAAGCGGCCAGGATCGCCAGGACCAAAAAGAGAAGTCCGATTTTGTGGGATGCTTTTGCGTACATGGTATTTCTCCTCAATGGACGAAAAGAAAAAAGGAACATTCAAGGAAAGCGATAAAGATATTATATACTCGCATCCACAGACAAACATCCTGTTTTTTCCTGTCATTTTTGCAAATCTGGGAAAGAAAAACCCCTCTGTCCAGAGGGTAGAGGGGTTGTGTCGATAGTTCAATTCTAGGGAATGTAAAACTCCACGATCAATTGCGGTTGAGAACTTGCGCCTGCGTTGCCGCTGAAAATGCCGATATAGTTTGCGGCACCATTATCGTCATCTCCTAATTGGAAACGCAAACGGATCTGTGTGATCCCACTGCCTGTTGCGAATTTGTTAATCTGGGCTTTGGAGTTGGTTAGGTCGATAGTGAAAAATCCGCCGATAAGAGGGGGCGATAATGGGCCTAAAACTTTACTGGCTGCTGCCTGCCAATCTGTGACTTCCAAGGCGGTTAAGCCGAAGGTTCCCTTGCGAACGTCTATCATGAAACCCTGAAATGCGCTGACAGGGTTGCCTCCGCCCGTAACGCTTGACCGTTTGATTTTAAGAGTCGCCTTGGTAATAGTTGCATTATCTGGCAGGCTTGATGTATTGAATGATAGGATACTGCGATATTGCTTATCCTGTGCGTTGTCGCCAATGAGCAGTGTTGTTGCCGATGCATTTAAACTTCCTCCAGCGTTTGTGTTTTCGCCAGATTCCAATATCCAACCGTCCGAGACGTTGACTGATGCAAAGGTTTTTGAGTCGTACGGAGATTCAAAAGAGCCGATATCGCAATGCGTTCCAATCGGGCGCGCTACTCCGCGTTGATCGAGATTATTCACTGGCGACGAAGCACAAGCCGAATCTGATCCTTGATCAATGGCGGGCGATCCCATTTGCAGCGCCATTGTTTGCGTTGACCCTCCGTTATTCGTAAACGCGGCCAACTTGGGGTCGCCGCTCAATGGGGCTGAACATGCCCCGTCTTCTACAAGGTTTTTTACATTTGCGTTAATTGTCCCGACGATGCTTTTATAACAGTCGCCGCCAGAGGTGGAATTTGCGATGATATTGTTGTAAAAATTGAGGAGGCTGAAAATCGCAATTCCGCCTCCCGAAGCGGCGGTGTTATCGGAGAATGTGTTGTTCTTGAGCGTCAACGCGCTGGCTACAAATAGCCCGCCGCCTTCGCTGCTGGCAGTATTATCATGGAATGTGTTGTTTGCAATGATTGCTCCGCTGCTTTGAGAAAAAAGCCCGCCTCCATCCCCAGAGACGGTGTTGCCAGTGAAAGTGCTGTTTTTTACTGTAAGTGTCCCTGAACTAGTGGAGTTGATCCCCCCGCCGTTCTGGGCAGAATTGTTTGAGAAGGCGCTTTCATCTACGATTAGGTTTCCGAGGTTGTATATCCCACCTCCATGAGTCTTTGCCGTATTTCCAGTGAATTCAGATTTCGTTATCGTTACTGTTCCACTGTTAATGTAAATTCCTCCTCCTGATCCATTTATTGATGTGTTCGTATCAAAAACGCTGTCAGTTATGGTCAATGTGCCATGATTCAAAATTCCTCCCCCCAAAAAAGCAACTGTGTTGTTCGTGAAAACGCCGTTGGTGATGGATGCCGTACCATTGTAATTAACAAGACCTCCCCCCGTAAGGCTGTTTGATATCACGCTGTCGGTTAGTATCAGTGAACCGCCCCAATTTAGAATTCCACCGCCTCCATTTCCAGATGCGCTATTGTATGAAATGTTGGAGTTGGTTACCGTTAGCGTGCCATAGTTGAGAATGCCTCCTCCACCGAAACTGACATTCCCTGATTTCGTTATTGTCAAATTGTTCAACGTAACGTTCGCCAGATCGTCTATTTCAAAGATGCGAATATCACCTGTGCCGTTTTGGTCTGTGTCGCCGCTAATGATAATTGGGGACGCAAGTGAAGACCCGTCGATGGTTACGTTCTTGGTTACGACTAAAGTTGAAACAAGAAAAAGGGTGGTTCCTGAAAGACCAGGTTCGAAATCTATGATGTCGCCATTCGATGCCGCTACAAGGGCCTCTCGTAAGGAACAATCAGTGTCGCAGAAGCCATCGTTTGTGTCTGTCACTTTTGTAACTGTAATTGGGGAAACTGCCAATACTGGTCTTGGTTGGATCATACCTGTAAAAAGAATGAGAAGTACCAGTGAGCTTATGGCGGCGTTTCGAATGGACTTTAATTGAGCTAGTTCTGTATTCATCTCATCTCCACTGTAAAAAAGACAAATATTGTCCGAATTATCACATGCCTAAAATTTTATGTCAATGTTTGGGCTTTGAAGGATGCATTTGGAAAATTGGATTGCCTTTCATACCCCCTGCAACATTTTAGATTCTGTACATTCCACGATTATATATTGCAGTGAAAATGGTAATGGGTGAGGATATTTCCCCATCTTGCCAACAATGGTAAAACCAAACCGCAACGGTATCTTACATTTCCCCCAACACCGCCGCGGCCACATCCTCCGCCACTTCCTGCGACCAATCCTTATCCACCTCCCCCGCGCCCAACTCGGATAGCAGACGCGTGGCCTGTTGACGCGTCTCCTCCATCGTGCCGCCGTGCGCGATGACATAGACCAGGACGCGGCGCGCCAACGCCGCGCGGGGTTGCTGGACAAAAAGCGCCGCGGTCACTGTCAAAATATCCAGGATCAACTGCGCGTCGCCGAGCGGACGCGCCAACTCCAGCGCGGCGCGCAGACGTTCGCGGGCGTCCGCTTCGTCGCGGTTTGCCACAGCGATATCGCCGAGCGCCGCCAGCGCAATCGCTTCTCCGCGCTGATCGTTGATCTTGCGCTTCATCGCGAGACCTTCTTCGAGCAGGCCGCGCGCCGCATCGTATTCGCCGCGGCGCAACGCCAACTTCCCCGCGTTGACGAGGGTCGTCGCCGCGCCGTGGGCGTGGTTCTGCGCCTTTAAGATTTCGCTGGCTTCCACGTAGAATTTCTGCGCGCCTTCATACTCTCCCTGCGCCTGCAACAGATTACCGAGATTATTCAACACCATCCCCGCGCCGATCTCATCGTTCATGGCGCGATAGGCCGCGACCGATCTTTCAAAATATTCG
>Ga0268298_10004553_pt1 | contig 13470 bp, 13 predicted proteins | sample WWTPWeurt_MetaG_FD_194462 | JGI IMG/M metagenome (GOLD analysis project Ga0268298, IMG submission 194462) | Activated sludge microbial communities from WWTP in Nijmegen, Gelderland, Netherland - WWTP Weurt | ecosystem: Engineered > WWTP > Aerobic digester > Activated sludge | place... | reverse complement strand
TACCTGCACCGGGCGCCGGCCGGCGACCCCTACCGCCGCAAAGCCGAGGCGGCGGTGTGGGAATGGCGCGCCCGCCTGGAGTCGGAGCGCAAGGGCTGAGTGCCTGCGAAAGTCCCCTTCGCCCCGGAACGTCATGCGAGCAGCACAAGGATTGGGAAATCTCCCGGTTTATTCCCAGTTACGGGAAGTGCTTCCCGGGACTGAGAAGAAGCGGGCAAGCCCAGGCGTCGGCGGGCCTAGCGCAATCGGGTCGCGGCGCTTGGAACCGATCTTGCTACCGCTTGCCGCATTACCCTGCGGAGTTTCTCGATGATTGCGGAATTCGGACACCTCAGCCTGATCCTGGCCTTTGCCGTGGCCGTCATTCAGGGCGTCGTCCCCCTGGCGGGGGGGCTCCGGGGCGATCGCCGCCTGATGAGCCTGGCGCGCCCGTCGGCCCGGGCTCAGTTCGTCGCCGTTGCGCTGGCCTTCGCCTGCCTGGCGCAGGCCTTCCTGGCCGACGATTTTTCGCTGCGCTACGTGGCCGAGCATTCCAACAGCCAGTTGCCGGCCTTCTACAAGTTTGCCGCGCTGTGGGGCGGCCACGAGGGCTCCATGCTCCTGTGGGTCTTCATCCTCAACCTGTGGACCCTGGCCGTGTCGCTCTTCAGTCGCCGCCTGCCGGAAGAGACGGTGACCACGGTCCTCGCCGTCATGGGCCTGGTATCCATCGGCTTCCTGGCCTTCCTGCTCTTCGCCTCGAATCCCTTCGAGCGCCTTCTTCCCGGCCCGCCCGACGGGCGCGACCTCAACCCGCTGTTGCAGGATCCAGGCATGGTCTTCCATCCTCCCCTGCTCTACATGGGCTATGTCGGCTTTTCGGTGGCCTTTGCCTTCGCCATCGCGGCCCTGATCGCCGGGCGTCTGGACGCCGCCTGGGCCCGCTGGTCGCGTCCCTGGACCACGGTGGCCTGGGTCTTCCTGACCCTGGGCATCGCCCTGGGCTCGTACTGGGCGTATTACGAGTTGGGCTGGGGCGGCTGGTGGTTCTGGGATCCGGTGGAAAACGCTTCCTTCATGCCCTGGCTGGTGGGGACGGCCCTCATCCACAGCCTGGCAGTGACGGAAAAGCGGGGCGCCTTCAAGAACTGGACGGTGATTCTCGCCATCCTGGCCTTTTCGCTGTCGCTGCTGGGAACCTTCCTGGTGCGCTCCGGCGTGCTGACCTCCGTGCATGCCTTCGCCACCGATCCCCGGCGCGGCATCTTCGTCCTGGCCTTCCTCACCATCGTCGTCGGGGCTTCGCTGACCCTCTTCGCCTGGCGTGCGCCCAAGGTCGGCCTGGGGGGAAGTTTCGCCGCCCTGTCGCGGGAGTCCCTGCTTCTGCTCAATAACGTCCTGCTCACCACGGCGGCCGGAGCAGTGCTGCTCGGCACCCTGTATCCGCTGTTTCTCGACGCCCTCGACCTGGGCAAGATTTCAGTCGGTCCGCCGTACTTCGAGGCGGTCTTCACGCCCCTGATGATCCCTTTGGTCATCCTGGCGGGCATCGGACCCTTTGCCCGCTGGAAGGCGGCCAGCGTCTCGGATTTTGGCCGCCTTCCCCGTCTGGCGGGCCTTTTCGCCCTGGCGATCGCCTTGGTTCTCCCCCTTCTTCTGGGCCGCTGGAGCCTGCTGGTCGTGGTCGGGATCGCCCTGGGGGTGTGGTGTGTCGTCTCCAGCCTGGTGCAGGTCTGGCAGCGCGTGGCGGGAACCTCGGCGGGGTTCGCGACCCGCCTGGGGGGCGTGCCACGGGCCCATTGGGGCATGCTCCTGGCCCATGCGGGGGTCGGTGTCTTCATCCTCGGCGTCACCCTGGTCAAGGCCTACGAAACCACGGCGGACGTGCGCATGGCCCCCGGCGACACCACCACGGTGGGGGGCTATACCTTCAGCTTCAAGTCCATCGGCGAAGTCAAGGGGCCCAATTACATGGCCGCCCGGGCGATCGTCGAGGTGAGCCGGGACGGCCGTGCCCTGGGTATTCTCGAACCCGAGAAACGCATCTATGCCGTGCAGCGCATGCCCATGACCGAAGCGGCCATCGATTCCGCCATCCTGCGCGACCTTTACGTCTCCCTGGGCGAGCCCGTCGATCGCGACACCTGGATCGTCCGCGTGCAGCACAAACCCCTGGTGAACTGGATCTGGTGGGGTTGCGTTCTCATGGCCCTGGGTGGTGCCCTGGCGGCCAGCGACCGGCGCTATCGTCTGGCTGCCCGCCAGGCCCGGGCGACGACGCTGCAGGAGGCTTGAGCATTCATGCGTCGCTTCCTGCTCCCCCTGGGCGTATTCCTCGTTCTGGTCGTCTTCCTGGGTGTCGGCCTGCGGCTCAATCCGCGGGAAGTGCCGTCGCCCTTCATCGGCAAGCCTGCCCCCCCTTTCAAACTCAGCCAGCTCCATGCGCCGGAGCGCAGCATCGCCCCGGAGGACTTGCGGGGCGAAGTGTGGCTCCTCAACGTCTGGGCTTCCTGGTGCGTGTCCTGCCGGGCCGAGCACCCGGTGCTGCTCGAACTGGCGCGGCGCAAGGCAGTGCCGCTCATCGGGCTCGACTACAAGGACGACCGGGAAGCCGGCCGCGACTGGCTGGCCCGCAACGGTGATCCCTATCTCCTCTCGGCCTGGGATGGCGACGGCCGGGTAGGGATCGACTATGGCGTCTATGGCGTGCCGGAAACCTTCCTCATCGACCGGGCCGGCGTCGTGCGCTTCAAGCACGTCGGCCCCCTGACCGAGGCCATCGTCAATGAAAAGATCATTCCCCTGGTGAAGGAGCTCAACGGTGTGTAAATGGCTCACTCTGGTCGTCCTCGGTTTCTGGCTGGGAGGGGGCCTCGCCCGCGAGGCTGTGCCGGTGGCGGCCGACCCGGTGGCGGAGGCGCGGGTCCAGAAGCTGGCGGAACAGTTGCGTTGCCTGGTCTGCCAGAATCAGAATCTGGCCGACTCCCACGCCGACCTCGCCGAGGATTTGAAAAGCCAAGTGCGGGAAATGGTGCAAAAAGGGCTGTCCGACCGGGAAATCATCGATTACCTGGTGCAGCGCTACGGAGACTTCGTCCTCTACCGGCCGCCGGTCAAGGCGACGACCTGGCTGCTCTGGGCGGGGCCGTTTGCGCTCCTGGCTGTAGCGCTTTCGGTCCTGGCAGCCAGGCTTCGCCGCCGCCGGGATGTCGCCGCCCTGAGCGAGAAGGAGCGCGCCGCTGCGCGCAGGCTCCTGGGCGACGACGAAGGAGAGCGCGCATGATGGTGTTTGCCGCTCTGGCCGCGCTCCTGATCGGTGTTCTTGCCTCGTTCCTGATCCTGCCGTTGGTGCGGCGCCAGGTGGCTGCGGGTGAGGGCAATTCGGCCCCCGAGGTCAATCTCGCCATTTTCCGCGAGGAGGGGGCGCTGCTCGAGCGTGAACGGGCGGCCGGTACGCTGGACGAAGCCAGCTATCACTCGGCCCGGGAAGAGCTCGAGCGGCGGGCCCTGGAGGATGGGGTTCCCACGGCGCGGCACGGCGCTGCTTCCGCCCCGCGTCCGCGGCTGGCGCTCGTGCTGGGCCTCTCGCTGCCGGCGGCGGTGGCCGGCCTGTACCTGCTCGTGGGCACGCCGGAAGCCTTCCATGGTGCGGCAGGCAAGCCGGGCAGCGGCGACGGGGGCCACGCCCTGGGACCGGAGCAGATCGTCGCCATGGTCGAGAGGTTGTCGGAGAAGCTGCAATCCAATCCCAACGACGGCGAGGGCTGGCTCATGCTGGCCCGCTCCTATTCCGTCCTTGGGCGCTTCCCTGAATCCGCCGCGGCCTACGGTCGGGCGGTCGGATTGCTGCCACCCAATGCCCAGACGCTGGCCGATTTTGCCGACACCGTCGCCATGGCCCAGGGCCGCAAGCTGCAAGGTGAGCCCGAGCGCCTGGTGCGGCAGGCGCTGGAGGTGGATGGCCGCAATCTGAAGGCCCTGGCGCTCCTGGGCACGATTCGCTTCGAGAAGGGAGACTACCCGGGGGCGATCAGCGAGTGGCAGAAGATCCTTGCCCTGGTTCCCGGCGACTCCAATGTCGCCCAGGGTATCCAGGGCAGCATCCGCGACGCCGAAAACCGCCTCGCTGCGGGTGGCGGCACCCCAGCCCCGGCGCCCGCAGTCTCGCTGAGGGGGCGGGTGACGCTGGATCCGGCGCTGCGGGACAAGGTGGCGCCCGGCGACACGGTATTCATCTTCGCCCGGGCCGAACAGGGGCCCAAGATGCCTCTTGCCATCGTGCGCAAGACCGTGGCGGACCTGCCGCTGGACTTTGTCCTCGACGACAGCCAGGCCTTGTCGCCCAACCTGCGCCTGTCCCAGCAGGCCCGGGTGCTGGTCGGCGCCCGCATTTCCCGTTCCGGTGACGCGCAGCCCCGGCCCGGGGACTGGCAGGCGGCCCCCGCGGCGGCGGTTCCCGGCGGCGGCGATGTTAGACTGGTGATCGATGCGGCAGTAAATTGAAGTTCCAGGAAACGACTGACTCATGGATGACCGTTGTGGCTGAGCCCTTCGCAGGGGCGCAGAAACGACCTGGCGAAACCCCAGTTTGCCCAGGGGGTGCGCTTCGTCGGAGCCCAGGGTGAACGGGATGGGTCGGTGTTTCCCCAACCTCCTTGTGGGAGCGGCTATGGTGCCACTGTCGAACGCTTGTTTTGCGGTGCCCTTGCGGGGCCTTGCGACGCTTGTGCTGGGGGCGGCGCTGCTCGCGGCCGGCCCCGCCCGGGCCGAGGAGGAATTGCGCCGCCTGACCGAGGACGCCCGCCGGGCTTCGGGACAACTGCTCTCCCAGATCCGTGGGGAAGTCACCAAGGAGATGGAGCGCACGGGGCCCATCCGGGCCGTCGTGGTATGCAAGTACAGCGCGCCGGAAATCACCTCCAACCTGTCGAGGCAGACCGGCATGCGGGTCACCCGCGTGGCGCTGCGGGTTCGCAACCGGGCGCTGGGTGAGGCGGATCCCTGGGAGCAGCAGGCCCTTCTCGATTTCGAGAAGCGTGTTGCCAAGGGTGAGAAAGCGGAATCCCTCGAAGTGGCGGAGATCGTCAGCGAACCCGCGGGACGCATGTTCCGTTATGCCAAAGCCATTCCCATGGGGCAGCCCTGCATGGCCTGCCACGGACCCACGGCAGGCATGTCGGACGCGGTGCGGGCACAGATTACCAGCGAATACCCCCACGACCGGGCGGTGGATTTCGAAGTGGGGCAGATTCGGGGTGCCGTTTCCATCAAGAAGGCTCTCTGAACCCGGGACGGGCCGCCGTCGCCTGCTGGGCGGGGCGCTGGCCTGCGGCCTTTTGGCCGCCTGCGGCCGTTCGGACCATCCAGCTCACCCTCTGGAGGGAAGCGCGCTACCGAGGGTGGCGCTGCGCGACCTGAACGGCGCCGGTCGGACCCTGGGCCTGGCGACCGGCCAGCCTCTGCTGCTCAACCTCTGGGCCACCTGGTGCCCGCCCTGCCGGGCGGAAATGCCCGATCTGGACCTTCTGGCACGGAGTCCGGCGGGCATAAGGGTGCTCGGCGTCGCGGTGGACGATGACCTCAACCTGGTGCGTGAATTCGTCCTGCAGTACCGCATCGGCTTCGACATCTGGAGCGATCCCGGCCTGCGGGCCTGTCGGGAGGCGCTTGCCGTCGCCGGCATTCCGGCGACCTACCTGGTCGCCGGCGACGGGCGCATCCGCCGGGTGGTGAGCGGTGAGCAGCGCTGGAACGATTCGCCGGCCCGGGATTGGGTCGAGGCGCTGCGGGGTCCGGATCGCTCTTGAAGGCGGCGGAACGCTGCTTTTCCAGGATCAGCGGGACTCCACCGAGGCCAGTGCCTTCTTGGCCTCCGGATGGCCCTGGGTGGCCGCCTTGCGCAGCCAGCGCGCCGCTTCTTCCCGATTGTCGATGACGCCCTTGCCGGCCAGGAAGAGGAGTCCCAGGTGGTACTGGGCTTCTGCGTGGCCGGCGCTGGCGGCCTGGAAGTACCAGGTGGCGGCTTCCCTATCCGGATCGGGTACGAATCTTGCGGTCTGGGAACCGAAGAGAAAGGCCGAGCCAAGCTGAAACATGGCTTCGGCGTAACCCTGGGCCGCAGCTTTCTTCCACCAGAAAATCGCCTGCTTCTCGTCTTCGGGAACACCGTTGCCGTGGTAGTACATCATTCCCAGGCGGTACTGGGCCAAAGAGTTTCCAGCGGTGGCGAGGGGCGTGAGCAGTTGGACGGCCTGGCCGTGACGCCCGGCTTCGAGGGCGCGCAAGGCGTCGCCCAGCGGGTCTGGAGCCGCGAGCGCCGATGCCGCTGACAGGAGGAAGACTGCGATGATCGAGCGAGGAGCCATGGCGATAACCTGTTGGTGTAATGGGCTTCCGGTCAGACAAGGCAGGGGCCGACAAGCCGGGGCGTGGTCCTGTCTTGCGGCTCCGGGAGCGTTATGATGGAGTCCGTGGATTCCTCGATAGCAAATTTCAGGCCTTGTCCGCCGCACGCCCGGGCCGGGGTGCGCCGTGACTGAGCCGCGCATTCCCGTCGATCTGGCCGAGGGGGCGCCCGCGAGGCCCTATCGTGCCCGCGCCAGTCTGCGGCGCAAGGGATTCTGGACGGTGGTGGTGCTCAGCCTCTATTTCGTCCTGGTGACGACGATCATCACCCTGGAACGCAACATCATGATCGAGTCCGTCGCCCAGTTGCAGGAGGTGAACGAGCGGGAGGAGCGGCTCATCGCCATCAACGTCGCGGTGTCGCGCACGATCCTGGCCATCAACGAGAATTATTTTTCGCCGGAAATCGCCGACGCGGCCAAGGTTCTCATCCTGGAAGTGGAAGCCATCCTGCCCGGCCTGCGGCGGCTTCAGACCCACTACACCATCCTGGAGCCGGAGATCGCCTCTCTGGATCACTCCATCGCCGAACTGGCCGCGGCCCCGACCCGGGCAACGATTGCCGATCTGCGCAGCACGGTGCATCGCATGGTGGTCGAACTCGACGTCATCACGGCCGACGTCCATGCCCTCAAGCAGCGCACCCTGGAGCGTTATCGCGCCACCTTCAACCGGGTCACGCTGGAGTGGGCCTTGTTCGGGGTGGTGGGCATCGCGGTCATGGGGGGGCTGATCCTGACCTTTTTCCGTCGCCTGGCCCGCGACATCGATCGGGTGCGGGAGCGGGGCGGCGCCATCGTGCGCGGCTATCGCGGCAGTCCCCTTTCCCATTCGCGGGAAGACGAGCTGGGCGCCCTCATGGATGCGGTGAATGAGATGCAGCAGGAACTGCGGCAGCGGGAGGCCCACATCGAACTGGGGCGGCAGCAGCAGTTCCACAAGGAAAAAATGGCGGCTGTCGGTTCCCTCGCTGCTGCCGTGGCCCATGAAATCAACAATCCCATGGCTGCCATCGTCGGCATCGCCCAATCCATGGATATGGAGTGTCAGGGGGAAAGCTGCGAACGCTACGGCACCGCCTGCCATCCCAACATGATCCTGGAGCAGGCGACCCGGGTGCAGCAGATCACCCGGCGCATCAGCGAGTTTTCGGTTCCCCAGTCCCAGCGCCCCGAATTGCTCGACATCAACGGCCTGCTGCGCAGCACCTGCAATTTCCTCAAATTCGACAGCCGCTTCCGCTTGCTGGAGGTGGGACTCAACCTGGACGTCAATCTCCCGGCCGTGGTCGGCACGGCGGATCATCTGGTGCAGGTGGCAATGAACTTGCTTATCAATGCTGCCGACGCGGTACAGGATCAGACCGATCCGGCGCCGCGCCTGGAGGTCATGACCCGGGAGGAGGGTAGGGCCGTGCGCATCGAATTCCGCGACAACGGCTGCGGTATCCCGCCGGAGCATCTGGAGCGCGTCTTCGAGGAGCACTTCACCACCAAAGGGGCGGGCCACGGTAGCGGGCTGGGTCTGGCACTATGCCGGTCGCTCATCCGGGAGGCCGGCGGCGAGATCAGCATTGCGTCGGCCCCCGGGGCGGGCACGATCGTGACTGTCAGGCTTCCGGTTACGACAATGGGGAGCGAAGACGCATCCGCCAGGGAAAGGGGTTGAGACATGCATGTGCTGGTAATCGACGACGAAGCGGCCATCCGGCAGATTCTTGCGGCGACGGTCAGTCGGGCCGGGCACTCGGTGGATACGGCGGACAGCGTCCGCGCGGCATCTTCCAAGCTCGTCCGCGGCGACGTGGACGTGGCGCTTTGCGACATCAAGATGCCGGACGGCAACGGTGTCGAACTGGTGCGCAGTTTCAAGGGCTCGGGCATCGATACCCATTTCGTCATGGTCACGGCCTTCGCGTCCATGGAAACTGCGGTGGAGGCTCTGCGGGCCGGCGCGACCGACTACATCGTCAAGCCCGTGCGCAGCGAGGAACTGCTGCATCGCCTGGAGCAGATCGCTGCCATGCGGGGGCTGAAGGCGGAAAATCAGGCCCTGCGGCAGATCGTGGCGGGCGAGAAAGGGGTGTTCCACTTCAGTTCGTCCTCCATGATCGAGATGGAGCGCCTGGTATCGAAGGTGGCGGTTACCGACTCCACGGTCCTGGTGACCGGTGAGAGCGGGACCGGCAAGGGGGTGACGGCGCGCGCCATCCACGAGATGAGCCCCCGGGGCGACTTCCCTTTCATCCCGGTCAATTGCGGGGCCATCCCGGAAAATCTGCTGGAGAGCGAGTTTTTCGGCCATGCCAAAGGGGCGTTCACGGGAGCGGATCGGGCGCGCAAGGGTCTCTTCTCCCAGGCGGACCGGGGAACGCTGTTCCTGGACGAGATTGGCGAACTGCCCCTCCACATGCAGACCAAGCTGCTGCACGTCATCGAGGACAAGGAGGTCCGCCCCCTGGGCGGCGAGCAGGCTCGCCGGGTCGACGTGCGCATCGTCGCAGCCACCAACCGGAACCTGGCCGACATGGTCAAGGAAGGCCGCTTTCGCGAAGACCTCTTTTTCCGCCTGTCGGTGTTCCACATCCACATCCCGCCGCTGCGCGCCCGGCGGGACGACATTTCCCGCCTCATTCGCTTCGTCCTCGCCAGCCTCGCCGGCAATGGCAAGAAGCCGATGGAACTCGACCCCATGGCGGAGGAAATCCTGGTCGATTATGCCTGGCCGGGCAATGTGCGCGAACTGGAGAACGTGATCAACCGGGCCAATATCCTGGCCGACGGCGGGCGCATTTCCCTGGCCGACCTGCCCCCCGACATCGCCCGCCAGACCCCTCTGCGAGACCGGAGTGGCATGGATGTTGCTGGTTGCGGTGGCCTGCGCGAGCAACTGCGCCGGGTCGAAGCGGACATCATCGTCCGCACCCTGCGGGAATGTGGGGGAGACCGGCGCAGTGCGGCGCAGAAACTGGAAATCGGTCTCTCCAGCCTCTACCGCAAGCTTGAAGAATTCGAAGCCCTGGGTATGGCGCGGAGCGAACCCTGAATGGGAGCCCGGATTGAAGCTGGAAACCTCAGAGCCTGTGATTTTTTCTGGCGCGCCCGAGCGGCCTGCACGGGTGTGCACGATCAAGGCGCAGAGCACGGCCCGAGCCTGGGCTAGGGCGAGCATGGGTGTCGCCGAGCGGGCGCCTGGCGCCGCCACCCTGGGGGTGAGCGATTCATTGGGGTGCGGAGGTCCAGGGCACAAGGCATTGCGGGCATCCAGAGGCAACCAACTGAGGTTCCCGGGGTGAAGCACCTGCGCCTGATCTTTCTCCTGGCCCTGGTCGTGGGGTTTTCACCCGCTGCCCTTGCGGGGGCCGACGACGACTACGCTGCCGCGCTGAAGAGCTTTCAGGACGGTGACGTCGTGGGTGCCATGCCCGGCTTGCGCAGAGCGGCGGCGACGGGGCACACGAAGGCCCAGGTTCTCCTGGCGGAAATCCTCGATCGTTCCGAGTTCGACGAGGAAGCTGTCGTGCTCTACCGCGAAGCGGCGGGCAAGGGGGATGCGGATGGGATGTTCGGCTACGCGACCATGCTCGCCGCCGGCGAGGGCCTGAAGCAGAAGGATCCCGTCCAGGCCCGGGGCTGGTTCGAAAAGGCCGCCGAGCTGGGCCACCGTCAGGCCATCGGAGTCATGGCCCAGGCGCATTTGCGCGGCGAACTCGGGGTCACTGCCGGTGAACAGCAGTCGCCGGCCGCGCTGCGCTGGATCGAGATGGCCGCCAAACTCGACTACCTGCCTGCCGTGGACGCCCTTGCCCTGGCCTATCGCGGCGGTGGGAGCCTGGGTCTTGAGGCCAACCCCCGTCTGGCGGGGCAGTACCAGGCGCAGTCCGACCGCCTGCGCGGCATCGATCCCGCCCGGGCGAAGAAAAAGGGGCGCCGGGTCGTCCCCTTGATCGAGGAGAAATGATGAACACCCGCCATTCCGTGCTGGCAGCCGTTCTGGCACTTCAGGCCTTTGCTGTCCATGCTGCCCCGGGCCGGGGGCAGCAGCTCTACCACATGCACTGTGCGGCCTGCCACGGCATGCGTGGCGAGGGCGTAGCCCCCGAGGCGCCAAAATTCCGCCTGGGTGAGCGCCTGGATCAGCCGGATGGCATGCTCATGCAGTCGGTTCGCACGGGCAAGAAGACCATGCCTCCCTTCTTCGGCATCCTCAAGGATCCGGAGATCCTCGAAATCCTGGCCTACGTGAGAACTTTGCGATGATTTTCCTCAAGCGTATTGCGCCCTTGCTCTTGGGGTTGTGGGCCGTTGCGACCGCCTGGGGCGCAGACAAGACCGGGCCGAGGGTGATCGATTCCTTCGAGGTGGGCAGCAACGTCTACGTTCGCGCCCTCACGGTCGAGAAGGCGACGGGAACCCTGTGGGTCGGAACCTCCGTAGGGGCGATCGAAGTGGACCTCGCCAGCTCAAAACCCCGCAACACCTTTACCCGGCAGGAGGGACTGGCCAACGAATATGTCTTTGCCATTGGCATCGACAGCCAGGGGTATAAGTGGTTCGGCACCAATGCGGGCGGTGCCTCCCGCTACAAGGACGGCAAGTGGAAAACCTATTTTCCGATGCATGGCCTGGCGGACTACTGGATCTATTCCTTTCAGAACGATCGTGACGGCAATCTGTGGATCGGCACCTGGGCGGGGGTGAATCACTTCAACGTCAAGACCGGAAAATTCAAGACCTACGTGAAGGAGCTCATCAACGAGTGGGTCTATGGGCTCGCCCTGGATGGCGATGGGCGTGTCTGGTTCGGAACCGAAGGCGGCGTCAGCATGTACGACGGGCGGCGCTGGAAGTCCTGGACCCACAAGGACGGTCTGGGCGGCGATAACCCCGAGAAGCTCGAAGCCAGCGCCAATACCGGTCTCGGTACCCGTTCGCGGCATGACCTCACGGTCCAGGCGGCCGGCATGCCCACCTACAACCCGAATTATGTGTTTTCCATCCTCGCCGCCCCTGATGGCGTGATCTGGGCCGGCACCTGGGGCGGGGGCGTGAGCCGTTTCGACGGCAAGCGCTGGAACAGCCTGAGCACCCGGGATGGCCTGGCCGGGAATATCGTCTATTCCATGGTGCGCGACGATCGCGGTGTGTTCTGGTTTGGAACCGACAAGGGCGTTTCGCGCTACGACGGCAAGACCTGGAAGACCCTGGGCCCGGCGGATGGTCTCTTTGACCAGCACGTCTATGCCCTGGCCATCGCCCCCAGCGGCGATATCTGGGCGGGTACCAAGCGTGGTGTGGTGCGCATCGCCCCTCAATGACTCCCGGAAGGTACGAATGCCCATGAAACTCATCAAGCCGGCCCTGGCGGCAGTTCTTCTTGCTTGCGGCGGCGCCCTGCCGCCGGGGGCCCTCGCCCAGACGGCCCCGGTCCATCCTCCCGTCGCCGGCATGCCTCAGCATCCTCCTGTCGCGCCACAAGCGCAGGAGCGGGAGGGCAAGGTGGCGGTGGACGCCAGCGCGAAATTCACCCACTTCCGGGTGGGCAACAAGAACGTCAAGTCGATCTACGCCGACGGCAAGGTGGTGTGGGTGGGCACCTCCGGCGGTGTTGTGCGCTACGACACGCGCGACGACAGCTTCAAGCTCTTCGACGCCCGCAACGGGCTCCTGTCGAATGGCATGTTCTTCGTCGGGCGGGTCAAGGGGCAGATCGCTGTGGGAACCTACGGCGGCGGGCTCTCCCTGCTCGACGAAAAGAGCGGCAAGTGGAAGACCTACAACATCCCGGATGGGCTTGGCGACGCCTTCGTTTACGACGTCATCACCGCTCGCAACGGCGATATCTGGATTGCGACCTGGTCCGGCGTCAATCGCGTGCGGGGTGGCGATCTGGACGACCGCAGCAAGTGGGATCTCTACACCGTCGAAAATACCAAGGGTGGCGTCCCCAACGACTGGATCTACGGCCTGGCCGAGGGCAAGAACGGCGACATCTGGCTCGCCACCGAGGGGGGCATGGCGCGCTTTGCCCAGGGGCGCTGGGAAAACTGGAATCATGCCCGAGGTCTGGGAGCCCCCTACGAAAAGGTCAAGAAGGACATCGCCTTCAAGAACGATCCCGGAAAACAGTCCCTGCACCACGCCAAACAGAAGCAGGAAATGGGTTTGGGCGCGGTCGATGTGGCCTACAACCCGAACTACGTCGTGTCCCTGGAGGTGGATCGCAATGGCAGCGTTTGGGCCGGCACCTGGGGTGGAGGGCTTTCCCGCTTCGATGGCAAGCGTTGGACCACCTACACCACGGCGGAGGGCCTGCCCGGCAACCACGTATTCATGCTGCACCTGGATGAGCGCGGCGCACTGTGGATCGGGACCAACAATGGATTGGCCCAATGGCAGGAGGGCAGGTTCACCAAGGCCCTGACCACCGCCGACGGCCTGTTTGCCAATAACGTCTTCGCCATGGCGACCACGCCGGACGGCGACCGCTGGATCGGCAGCTACGGAGGCGTCGCCCACCTGCGCCCCTTGAAGTAGCGGGCGATAGGGGTGGCGGTCCAGGACTTGCGGCCTGGGCGCCCCTCGCATCCCCAGCCAGCGACGTGACGGGCACTCAGGGCCGCGGGCGCTTTCTGGCGGCGTGCGCGCCCCCCGCCATGGCGAGGGCCGTCAGGTGGGCATCCAGAAGGTCAAGGGGGCGTGGAGATTCGCGGCCTGCCGTCTCGCGGCACGCCGAGTCGGGCTGGGATGCCAAGTCCGAACCGGCGCCGCGAGAGAGATCGGTTCCTTCCGAGGCTCCGCGGCAGCGGGTCATGCGGCCCCCTTTTCGTGCCTTCCGTTTCTATGGGCGCGGTGGCTGCAGATGTCGCACTGGCGCCCGGGGCGCTCACCGCACAGAACCCGCTTCCTCGTCTGGCGAAAAGCCTGCCCGGACCAGGCCTCGGCGAGCTTCTCCTGCTTGAGGTCGGCCATGAAAGAGTAGCCGGAGTGATCCTGGGCGCACGCGACCAGATGGCCGTTGGTCCGAATGTGCGCCATGCTGAAGGGCGCCCAGCAGTGCAGGCTGGAGGGGACTCCGGCATGGCCG
>Ga0268298_10004551_pt1 | contig 13472 bp, 13 predicted proteins | sample WWTPWeurt_MetaG_FD_194462 | JGI IMG/M metagenome (GOLD analysis project Ga0268298, IMG submission 194462) | Activated sludge microbial communities from WWTP in Nijmegen, Gelderland, Netherland - WWTP Weurt | ecosystem: Engineered > WWTP > Aerobic digester > Activated sludge | place... | reverse complement strand
AGGCCATCGAGCCGTGGCGGGTCATGCGCACGCGTACTTCTTCGGCAATGGAATGAAGCAGGGTTTCTCCGACTACACGGTGCTGCCCGGGACCATCTACAACCCGCCCGAGCCCAAGCCGACGAGTGACCGGCTCACGGCGGCCGCCAAACGCCTCTTGTCACGCAACGTGGACCCGAGCGGAAACCGGAGACTGTTCGCCTACTTCCATTACATGGATCCCCACCACGAGTACATCGAGCACGAGGACGCGCCAGACTTCGGCGACGAGCCCCGAGACATCTACGACCAAGAGGTGTGGTTCACGGACCAGTGGGTGGGTGATCTCGTGTCGTGGATCGAAAAACAGCCGTGGGGCAAGCGCACGGCGATCGTGATCAGCGCCGACCACGGCGAGTGCTTCGGAGAGCACGGACAAATCCGACACGGCTACGAGCTCTGGGAGGCGCTCGTGCACGTTCCACTCCTGTTCTTGGTCCCTGGTGTGGCGCCGCGCCGAGTGGCCACGCCGCGCAGCCACATCGATCTCGCCCCCACGCTGCTGGAGCTCATGGGGGTCTCGGCCGACCCGCCGTTTCGGGGCAAGAGCCTGCTCGCCGAGATCCGCGGCGCGGACGACGCGCCGCGCCCCATCGTGTGTGACTTGCCGCGCGACAATCTCGAAGACCGACGGCGCGCCATCATCGATGGCGACTGGAAGTTGATCTCGCGAGGCGACGACGAGAAGTGGCTGATGTACGACGTGGTGCGTGACCCGCGCGAGAAACAGAACCTGACCGAGACCGAACGAGACACGTTCCGCCGCATGCGCCAGCTCTATTTCGATCTCTCGGAGAAGATCCCCAACGAAGAAGTCCACGGCGACGCCGTGTTGAAGAACGCCCCACCCGGGCGCAGATGGTGAGTATTCCGAAGTCGCACTCGCCGCGTCCGCACGGCAATAGTCGCGCTGTTTCGAGGGCGCGTCGCAAGCGCTGCGCGGCGGCGCGAGAAAAGGTCTTCGATCTTGCGAGGTGCATCCGGCCAGGCTCGGGCACGCGGTTTGCCGCGCAAATCGAGCATAGTCCGATGATCACCCACGGCCGGCAGCCCCGAGAAAGTGAGCGGGCACGCCCGCCCAGGCGCCCGCGCCGCACGAGCACCAGCCGCCTCCGCGTGCCGAGCGCCACGGAGCTCGAGCTCGAGCGGGTGGAGTCGACGGCCCCGACGCGCGATCGCTACCTGCTCACGGTGCTGCGAGGGGACCCGCTCGGGCGAGTAGTGCGGGTGGTGGACGAAGTCGTGATTGGTCGCGGCGACGACGTTTCGCTTGCGCTCGACGACCCCGCGCTCTCTTGGCGTCACGCGCGTGTGTTCCGCACCGGCGGCGAGCTCTTCGTGGAAGACCTGGGGAGCACCAATGGCACGTTCCTGGGCGAGCGCCGAGTGACGCACCCGGTACGTGTCGGTGATGGCGATCGCATCCGACTCGGCGGCCATACGGTGCTCAAGCTGGCGCTCACCGACGCGCTGGAAGAGGAAGCCGCTCAGCGCTTGTTCGAGTCGACGGTGAAGGACGCGCTGACTTCGGTCCACAACCGGCGCTACCTGCTCGAGCGACTGGCGACGGAGCTCTCGTTCGCCGAACGCCACGACGACACGATCGCGGTCTTGGTGGTGGACATCGATCACTTCAAGCAGATCAACGACGAACACGGTCATCATGTGGGTGATGCCGTGCTGCGCGTCGTCGCGGCGGCCATCCAACGCGTGCTCAGGCCCGAAGACCTTCTGGCGCGCTACGGCGGCGACGAGTTCGTGGTGCTCACCCGGCGCATCACCCAGCAAAACGCCCGCATCTTGGCGGAGCGACTTCGTGCCCACGTGGCCGGGATCGATCTACCGCTGCCCGGCACGCACCAGCTGACGGTGAGTGTGGGGCTCAGGTGCGCAGGCCCAGGACAGTTTCCGAGTGCGCCCGAAGAGCTTCTGACCGAAGCCGACTCGGCGATGTACGAAGCCAAACAGAACGGTCGAAACTGCGTGGTCGAACGCGAGCGGTAACCCGCACCGAACCCGTTTCGGCTATCGTCGGAGGATGCGCGCCCATGGTTGGCCAGCGCTCGGACTGGCCGTCACCGCGCTCGCGTTGGCGTCCGCCGAGCTGTTCCCCGCGCCGGCGCGAGCGTGCGGCGGCGTCTTTTCCAGGGCGCTGCGCCCGGAAGAGCGGCGCCCCTCGCTCTCGCTGGAACAGACCCTCATCGTCCACGACGCGGAGGCAGGCCGCGAGCACTTCATCCGCGAGGTGGCCTTCCGTGCGTCGCGGCAGCCGTTCGGCTTCGTCGTGCCGACCCCGAGTCAGCCTGAAGTCCGGAAGGTGAGCCAGGAGCCGTTTTCCAAGCTTCGCAGCATGTACCCGTTTCGAAGCCCGCTCGGCGGCGGTGAGGGCACGGGTCAGGGCTTCGGCAAGGGACTCGGCGGGGCACCCCGCGGTGGCGTGCGCGTGCTGGAGGTGTCGAAGGTCGGGAGCTTCACGGCGTTCGTGCTTGCCGCCGAGGATGCGAAGGGCCTCGCGGCGTGGCTCGCCAAGCACGGACTCACGAGCAGCCCTCGGCACGAGGAGTGGCTCGCCCTCTACGTGAAAGCGAAGTTCTTCTTCGTCGCCATGCGCTACGACCCGGTCGCGAACGAAGACGCCGAGGTCGGGCGCACGAAGAGCGAAACCGTGCGCTTCTCGTTCGACACGCCGCTCCCGTTCTACCCCTACCGCGAACCCGACGCCGGATCGGAAGAGCTCGAGCCGCGCATGATCGACCTTTGGTTGCTGTCCACGCGTGCACACGTCCCCGTGAGCACGCGCACGAGCGGTGGCGCCCCCAAGTGGGTGCGACCGTTCGCGGAGGGCTTCCGCTACGAAGCTCCGCGTCGCGCGGATCTCGAGTCGGCGCTCGGCGCAGACGCCAAGCTGCTGCCCACGGCGGCAATCCAACTCCAACGTTTCGTCGACCAGAAGCGATCGCGCCACGCGTTCGGCGACGTGGTGTTCGTGCCTGCGACCCGGCAGACCTGGAACGACAAGGCGCGAGCCGAGCTCGGCCCCTTGATGCGCGTGCTCGACCCCAAGCTCTTGGAGGGCGCTCGATGACGCGCGCGCTCCTGCTCGCCAGCGCCGCTTGGCTCGGCTTCTACGGCTGTGCTCGTGATCCGGGTCCGCAGCCCGAAGGCGCGACCAGCGCCGGCTCCGCGTCCGCGATGCCGCTCCCGCCACCGCCGAGCAGCGCGCTTCTGCCTCGCCCCCTGGACGTCGGTCCACCCCCCGAAGCGGCGCCCCCGGCCGAGCACGAACGCGCGGTCCTGGCGCTGCTCTCCGGAGAGCTCGACGCAGGCGCGTTTCCCGAAGTCGCGACCGAGGGAGCCGAGGGCCTGGATCTCGAGCTCGCGGCCGAGCTCGCGTGGCGCAAGAAGACCAAGACGGCCTTCGAGTCACCGTCGATCAAAGGACCATTGGCGCTCGAGGCATTGCGCCTCACCCTGGAAAATGGCCGCCCCCGCTTGCGCGGCTGCTACGAGCGAGGCCTCGCCAGGAACCCGTTCCTCGAGGGCCGTGTGAAGCTCGAGCTGTCCCTGCTCGCCGACGGACACGTGGCGGCAGTGGAGGCGAGCGGAGACATCCCCGATTCGCTCGTGATGCGCTGCATCAGCCAGCGCGCCCGCGCGTTCCGCTTCCCTCCGCAGGACGCCCCGAGCCAAGCCGGGGTGACGTTCTCCATGAAGCCGAGCTGAACGGTCCTTCTTGCCGAAAAGCGGCGCAGCTCCGCGCGGCGTGACAAGATCCTCTACGTGCGCCGATTCTTCGCGCCCCTCCTACGCGCCCGTGCGATTGGCGAGAGGTTCCGATGGGGGCTGGCAAGCGGGACATTCCTGCTCTTGCTCTCCCTTCTCAGCCTGGCCGTGCGCAAGCCGCGGGCCGAAGCCCCAGCCCAAGAGCTCCGCACGGCCGTGACCGCGCAGCCGGAGGCCCCGGCCGCGAGTGTGCCCTCCGCCGACCTCGGAGCGCCGGCGCCGGTCCCGCTCGTACGAAAGGTCCCCGTGTCGGGAGAGGAGCCCGCGCTCGTGGCTCCAGCCGAGGGCTCGAGCCGCCGCGTGGTGGTCTACCTGCACGGCTTCTGCAGCGACGCCCACGGCGTCGTCGAATGGGCGCAAGCGGTGCAGAAACACGCCACGCTCATCGCGCCCCACGGCGAGCTCGCGTGCGACGGTCAACCCGGACGCTATCGCTGGGGCAACGACATCCGCTTCGCGGACTACCGCATCCAGCGCGCTGTTCGCTCGGTCTCGAAGAGCCTCGGACGCGAGCTCGAACGCGACGACGTGACCATCGCGGGCTACTCCGAAGGCGCCGATCGCGCCGAGTCGCTGGCCTGGCTATTCCCGAGTCGCTACCGGCGCGCGGTGCTCATGAGCGGGCCCGAGGCGCCGCGCTTCGACAAGCTCCGGCGCGCCGAGCGCGTCGCCGTTCTGCGCGGCGAGCGCGAATACCGCACGACGTATCGCATGGCCGCCGAGCACTTCGACCGCGCGGGACTCAGCGCGCGCTTCTGGGAGCTCCCGGGGGCCGCGCACGGCGAGCTCGGACCACGCGGGCCCGAGGTGCTGCGCGAAGTGTTCGACTTCGTCGAGCGCTGAACGACGCCAGCCGACGCGAACGCAGGACTTCAGCGCGTGCCGAGCGAGACGCAGCGCGGCTTCCCGTCCACCACCGCACAGCGCCTCGAGCTGCGGATGGCGGAAGGTGCCGGCGACGCAGTTCGAGGCGACGACACGAACGCGCTCTTCTGCGTGTAGTTGGTCTCGCAGGCATGCGCGTCGGCGAACGCCTTCACTGCGTCGAGCTCCGCGGCTTTGATGCCGTCGTACATCCAAGGCATGGCACCGGCGTAGCCCTTGTCCCAGAACGCCTGCACGACGCTCGAATAGGGGACTCCGTTCAGCGCGCCAGGCGGGAGCTCGCCCATCACGATGGGCTTGTCGAGCCCGTAGTTCGAGGCGGGCGTATCGTGGGGCCAGTAGGTGTCGACCCAGTCGTAGATGTGGAACTGGTAGAAGTCCACGCCGACCTTCGTCCAGGCTTTCGCCCACTTCACCGCGGCGCCACCCACCGTGACGAGAGCCGAGCTCTCGCTCCGGAGCGTCGCCGCCGTCTCTTTCACGAACGTCTCCATCTCGGCGAACGACACCGGCGAAAGATCCGAGTTGGCCTCGAAAGGGACGTCGCCGTACGGATCGCTGCCGGTCATGGCCCACTCGGGCTCGTTGATGATGTCCCACGCGATGACGCGCTTCGCGTAGGGGCTCTGGGCGACGGTCTGAGCAACCGGCTTCACGACCTTGTCGAGGAGCGCCTTGCGCTTGGTCGCGTCTTTGACCATGGGCGTGATGCCCGGCGTCCAGATCCCGGAGACGTCTTCACTCGGCCGGAAGTTGTCGAACGAGAACACGGTCAACATCAGGTAGACGTCCGCTTGTTCGGCGAGCTCGAGGGCCTTCTGGATGTCCGCTACGGCGGTCCCGCCGAGACCGGTGGGGGTCTCGCCCGAGTCGAACTCGACGCCGTCTCCGCGGAAGTCGGGGAACATCCACCAGCGGATGACGCTCACGCCATGAGCGCGCATGTCCGCCAGCGCGGTCGCGTGTGCGCTCGACTGCCCCGACACGCCTTTGATGTTCCAGGCCCCGATGCCACCGAAGTCCCCGGCGAAGTCCTTCCAGGCGTAGTTGATGCCGTAGAGGAAGCGCTGCTTGCATTCCCAGGTGATTCCGGCGCTCGCCGTCGGGCAGGCGTCGACGCACGCGCCACCGCTGCCACCCGCGCCACCGGCTCCGCCGGCTCCGCCCGCGCTCGTCCCGCCGCTCGACACTGCCCCGCTGCCACCGGCGCCGCTGGTTCCGCCCGCCGAACTTCCGCCCGCGCCCCCGCCTCCGCCGCCTGCACTGCCGCCCGTCCCAGGTGTTCCCGAGGAGTCGTCACCTCCGCAAGCGAGGAGCACCGAGGTGGAGAGCACGGCGAGGCTGGCGCGAAGCTTCATCCCCGGGAGCTTAACCGAGCGCGCGGGCCAGCGCGACTCGAGCTGCGCGCGGCGGTTCACAGCATCTTGTTTCGCCAGAGCAGCCCAACCGCCGCCACGCAGAGCACGACGGAGATCAGCATCACCCAGGCAAATGCGAAGGGCCCGTGCAACGGCTGCTCGACGTTCATGCCCATGAAGCTCGAGACCATGGTCGGGATGGCCATGACGACGGTCACCGAAGTCAGGACCTTCATCACGATGTTCAGGTTGTTGGAGATCACCGACGCGAAGGCGTCCATCGTCCCGCTCAGCGTGTTGCTGTAGATGTTGGCCATCTCGAGGGCCTGCCGAGTCTCCACGATGACGTCGTCGAGCAGCTCGCTCTCTTCCGGCCGATTCCGGATCAGCTCGTGGCGCGCCAGTCTGTCGAGCACCATGGTGTTCGAACGTAGCGACGTCGAGAAGTACACCAAGCTCTTTTCGAGCTTGAGGAGCTGGATCAGCTCCTTGTTTTTCAGCGAACCGTGAAGCTCCTGCTCGATGCGATGCGCCGCCCGGTCGATGATGCGCAGATACTGGAGGTAGCGACCCGCGCTCCGGTTGAGGAGCTGGAGCACGAAGCGTATGGGGTTCTGCGTGACGAAGTTCTTGACGCGCCCTTCGACGAAATCGTCGAGCAGCGTGTCTCCGCGCAAGCACACCGTGGCCACGCAGGAGCCGTTCAGAACGATGCCGAGCGGGATGGTGGTGAAGAGATCGAGCCCGCCCTCGCGCGCTTGGGCCGGCAAGTCGACGAGGATCAGCGTCGCGCCGTTCTCCACCGAAACACGCGGCCGTTCTTCTTCGTCGAGGGCGGCTTTGAGCAGGTCGAGCTCGACACCCATCAGCTCGGAGAGGCGTGACAGCTCGTGGACGCTGGGATTGACCAGGTTCACCCAAACGCCCGGCTCGAGCCGCTCGATGTCGCTCAGCTTTCCACCGAGCGTCTTGTAGATGTGGACCTGGGCGGACGTGATGTCCGAAGCCGGCGACTCTTCCTGCTCCTCGGGCGGCGTCGGCTCCGCGGCCTCTTCCTCCGCCAAGAGCTCGTTGACGTCCTCGCGCGCGGGCGGCTCGAGCATGTCGATGAGGAGTCCGGCATCGGGCTCGGCCAAAGCCTGCACCGATTCGACGACGTCATCGGCCGGCATGAGCTTCAGCCATTCAGCGCGCTCCTCGGCCTCCATGTCGATGAGCAAGGTCGCGCGATCGGGCGCGGAGAGCGCCATGAAGAACGTCTCGCCTTCCGGTCGCTCGAGGCAACGGAACCCCTCGAGCCGCTCCGCGACCGACAGCACCGCCCACGCTTCTTCGAGCTCTTCCCGGCTCAGAGACTCGGCTTCCGGCTCCGTCGACATGGCGACTCCGTTGGGCCGCCTACGAGTACTACAACTCGAGGAGCTCTTGACAGATCCGCTGCCGGTCGTAGCCTAGGGGCGTCCATACGAAAGCAGGTCTCGGGCTTCTAGACCCTCGTCTCTCACAGAAAAAGGCTGCGTTTCCGCCGGTGCAAACCCCGGCGCTCGTTCGACGCCGCCCGAGACAGCAGGTGGACCACAGCGGGGTAGTAGGAGTGGTTCCTACGCCGGGATAGCCTCCCGGAGACGCTCGTTCGACTCGAGCCCCCGCAACCGTCCGAGCGACGAAGCAACGCGCAGGCTGGCGCCCATGGTGGGCGGCCGGCCTCGACGCGTTTTCGGCGCGCTCGGAATGCACGGAACCATTCCATGTTGAACCCTGAAACCATCGACATTCCTCGGCTAAGCCGCGATCTCCGGGAGGCCGGCGCGCGCGCGCGGGAGCTCAAACGCCTGCTGCGCAGCCCGTGGCAGCGACCCATGGCAGCGGAGCAGCGAGAACAGCGCGAGCTGGCGCGCCACGTCACGAGCCTGTGCACGCTCCGGGCGAGCCTGCGCGGCAAGCTCCACTTCACCCGCGCGCCGCGCGAGGGCCGGAACCCAGACGAGCCCTGCGACGTCGCGGCCGTTCACGCGCGGCTCGCGGAGCGCGCGGCGCGGGCCTACGTTCGCACGGACCCCGCGGAACCAGCGAGGGCGGCGTCACCATGCTGATCGACATCGGTGCCAATCTCTCTCACAAATCCTTCCGAGGCGATCTCGGCGCCGTGCTGGAACGCGCGCGCAAAGCCGGCGTCAGCCAGATGGTCGTCACTGGAACGAGCCTTCGAGCGAGCGAAGACGCCCTCGAGCTGGCCAAGCGCCACGCGCTGGTCTCGACCGCGGGGATCCACCCCCACGAAGCGCGCACGGCGAGCGAGCACGTGCTGCGCTCGCTCCGCGGGCTCGCGGCCGAGTCACGGGTGGTGGCCGTCGGCGAATGCGGTCTCGACTACGACCGCGACTTCTCGCCGCGGCCGGAGCAGCGACGCGCGTTCGAAGCTCAGCTCGAACTGGGGGCCGCCCTCGACAAACCGGTCTTCTTGCACGAGCGCGCCGCCCACGCCGACTTCATCGAGATCCTCCGGCGTCACCGCCCGCGGCTCACGAAAGCCGTCGTGCATTGCTTCACGGGTAGCGAAGCCGAGCTCGACGCCTACCTCGCGCTCGATCTCCACATCGGGATCACCGGCTGGGTCGCCGACGAGCGGCGGGGGCGTCACCTCCTGGGTTTCCTGGGGAAGATCCCCAAAACTCGCCTGATGATCGAGACCGACGCGCCGTTCCTCTTGCCGCGCACACTGACCCCGCGCCCGGCTTCGCGCCGGAACGAGCCGGCATTCCTCACCGAGGTGCTGAAGGCGGTGGCGCGCGCGCGCGGCGAACCCGAGGCGGAGCTCGCGCGCTCGACCAGCGAAACGGCGCGGGCGTTCTTCGGCCTGGACGCGGTGAAGAGCGCGTGAGCCTCCGATGCAGACATCTGGTCGGCTTCTGCCGAAGCTACTGTCCCCTCCCGAGCGCGTACGGCGCAGTGCCCGGCGAGGTGGCGAGCGCGTGGGTCGCCGCTCCGGCGACCAGGACGATGGATGCCGCGACCGCCAACGCGAGCGGGCGCTCCCACCACGACCAGCGTTTTTCGCCGATGCCGAGCTCCTCGGCCACGGCCCGACGGAGCCGCAGGCGCGCGGCCTCGGAAGGAGCCGGAGTGTCTTCCCCGGCTTCGACGGCGCGCTTGAGCGCGATGTATTCGGCGACGCAGGCCGCGCATTCGACCAGGTGCGCTTCGAGCTTTGCGCGCGCGTCTGGCTCGAGGGTGTTGAAGTGATAGGCGAGGAGCTCTCGCTCGACCTCGACACAAGTCATCGTTCGACCTCTTTTCGCAGCTCGGCGACCATCTCGTGGACGCGCCACTTGACCGTTCCTATGGGGATCGCGAGCACGTTCGCGACTTCTTCGTACGACAAACCTGCGCTTCGCAGGCGGTAGACCTCGGCGAGCTCGGCGGGCAAGCCGCGGAGGGCGTGCTCGAGCTTCGCGACGCGCTGTCGCGCACCGAGCTCGTCTTCCGCGCTGGGCAGAGCTCCGCTGTCGAGCCCGCGGAGCGCCTCGGCGGCGCGGCCGGCACGCTGCCGCGAGCGCGCTCGCTTCGAGCAGAGGTTCCTCGCCACCGTGTAGAGCCAGGCGCGAAGGTTCTCGATCCGGCCGGCAGAGCTCCGCTGGCGGAGCAGGGTCATGAAGGTCTCGTGCAACAGATCCTCGACCTCGCTCGCCTCGTTGGTGTATGCGCGGATGAAGCCCGAGAGGGGCCGCGCGTGGCGCGCATAGAGCAGATCGAACGCGCGCAGGTCGCCCGCGATCAGCTTCTCGAACAGCGCCTCGTCGGAGCTCATGACTGGCTCGTCGCCGCCTTCCCTTCGCGGAGCGCGCCCACGGCGAAGATCAAGCTCGAGAGCACGACGAAGATGCTGGCGAGTACCAGGTTGTGAAGCGACTCGTCGATGCCCATGGCCAAGATGCCGAGTTGCCGTTCGCCCGGCACCTGGTGGATGTATCGACAGGACAGGCAAACGCCGAGCGTCGAGCCGAGCACGCCCAGCATGAGCGTGCCGGTTCCGAGCGCGAGCACGAGCCGTGAGTACCGCGCGCCAGGCCGAAGCGCCTGCAGCACGCTCGCCGCCACGAGCAAGAACCCCAGGCCCAGAATCGGGTACATCGCGAAGCCACCCGCCACGAAGAAGTCCTTCATCGCCACCGTCCTTCGCCCTAAAGAACCCGCTCAGGCGAAAAGGTTGGCGGATTTTCCGTCGTCGAAGGGAAAGGCACGAGTTTCAGGGCACATTTCGGCGGAGTGGGCGGCCCTCGAGCGCGTGGCGGGCAGAGCCGCGGCACGCCCGACGTGGCGCTCGCCAGCTCGGCGCCCGATTGTCTTCGCGGCGAGCCAGGCCTACCCAACGCGTCGACGTGGGCGCGATGACCCGACGACTGGACGTGCTCGGCAGCATTTCGCGCCGTGTACGACGCTCGCGCACGCTTCGCGTGGCGCTCCCGGAAATCGAGCACGTGCTGCCCATGGGCCGCACCGCCATTGCCATCCGTTCACCGAGCATGCCCAGCTGGACCGGCTTGCAGCGGATCCCCGAGGCTGCGTGGGGTGTCCTGGAGCGCATGGCGGAGAGCGACCCGCACGGGCGACTCCTCCGCGAGTCCATCGACGATAGCGATGCGCTGGAGCTCTGGTCCCGAGTGTCGGAGCTCGCCGCCCGCGCGAAGCTCGGCGGGTTGATCCCCATCCCGGGCGCGGTCACCAGAGAATTTCGCGCGTTCGCCGAGCTCTCCGCCGTCGTCGCGGACGGCAGCAGCGACATGGAGCTTCCCGTGAGTCGCCTCCTCGGCGAAGACGCCGATGGCTGGGCAGCGCGTGGGCCCGACGGGACTTGGCGCGGGCGGCTGCTCGGAATGGAGCTCTTGATGGTCAGCGCGTGGGCAATGCTGACGAAGGACCTGCGAAGCGCCAAGTGGCTCGCGCGCCAGCCGCTCCGCGGCGGGTTTCGTGCGCTTTGCCGCCACTACGCCCAGGCGATGCAGGTCCTCCACTCCTGCGCGCGGCGCGCGGACCCGACGCTCGCGAGCTCCATCGTGCTGTCGCTCGCGGGTCGACCCCACCCCGCAATTCCCTTCGGGCACGCCTGGAACTGGCTCGTGGAGCGCGAGGGCACGGTCTTCGCGGTCGACCTGACGACGGCGGACTTCCACCTCGACTCGGGCCGGTCCAAGAGCATCTTCAACCCCGAATTCGACGGAACCCGTTGGTGGAACGTGTCGGTGTTCGCCGCGAATCTGGCCAACGCCTACTCGAGCCTCGGGGGCGTCCTCTACCGCGACGCGGCGGCGGCGGAGCTCTTCAAGAGCTTGGCTCGCAGCGACACGCTCGTAGGTCGAACCGTGCTCCACCGTGTGATTGCGCAGGGTGTTTTGACGCCTTCGCTCGAGAAGCGTGTGACCGAGGCGATGCGCAGGCGACGCATCGACAGCGCCGCTTCACCGAGCGAGCAGATGCTCCAATGGATCCCGATGTCCAATCGGGCAACCGGCTCGCCCGAGGCGCTGAACGAGCTTCTCGACTTCGCGCTGGCAGCCTCTTGACCCATCGACCGAGCAGCGTCAGGCCCCTGTAGCGCCCCTCTCGGGGCACGCGCAACGCACGGTTTCGGCGGCGCCTGCCCCACCTCCTGAGCGCGCAAGACTCACGAGGCGATCTTCGCAACTCGAATGCGTGGACCGCCCGAGCGGACGATCAACACCACTTCACGCGGACCTTGTACTTCACCTTCGTCTTGCCGTTGGCCGGCACCTCGACGTCGAAGGTGAAGGTGAATGCGTCCTTCTTCTGGTGCTTGTGCGTGCTCTCGACGATGGTCCACTCACCGCCGACCGGCTCGTAGACCTCGACCCGCGTCGCCTTGTCTTTGTGGTTTCTGAGCTCGATCTCCCAGGTGCTCTCGCTCGAGCAAGAACCGAACGTGCGCCACTCCATCTGCCGTCGGTCGCCCACCACGTCGAAGGCGTCGCCCATCTTCACCCGCACGCGTTCGTCGCGCGGGGTGTGGTCGATGTGGTCCTCGCCGATGAACTGCTTGGCCCCGCTCTTGTCGGCCTTGTAGACCCGCACCGTGCCCTTGGGCAGCGGCATGCCGAGACCGTTCTGCTTGGTGTTCTGGAGGTCGAGGTAGACGCCCACCTTCTGGTTCTTCTGAACCTCGCCGTATTGGCTGCGATACCAGTATTGCTGGCCGTAGTAGATGAGCTTCTTGTCGATCTTGGCGCCTTTGGCCTCGAGCAACGTGACTTGCTTCTGCTCGTTCTCGAGCACGTCCGTCGGTTGCGACAACGTGTAGAGGTGGTACTCGAAGAAGCTCTCCTCGGCGAAGCGCGGCTTGTCGGCGGCGGCGGGCGCTCCGTCCAAGTCCTCTCCCTCGTCTCGGCTGCGGTAGTCGCTCACGCGTTGCACGTCGCCGGCCACGAGCTTCAGCTTGGCCTTCTTGTAGGAAGCCCCAGACTGGTTCACCAGCGTGACCCAGCCCGTCAAATCGCCACCCGTGTCCGAGTCGTTCACCACCAGCACGTAGTCGCTGCGCCAGTTCAAGTTGCGGGTGAGATAGGTTGCCTCCACGGCCTGCTTGCTCGACTTGCTGTCGAGCTTCCAGACCAGGGTCGGCTGGCTCATCAAGTTGTCGGGCACACCGGGGAAGGCGATTCGTCCCGGGAAGTCCGAGGTGATTTCGCCGTTCACCTCCATCACGGGCTGCCCACCGGCCACGCTCAGGATCTTGGCGTCGAAGCCCTCGTCCTTGCCGAGAGCCTCGTTCCAGCGCCACACGCGGACCTTCTTGCCCACGTGCTTTTCCAAGAGCTTCGCCGGCGTCAGCAGATCGAAGCGATAGTTCTGCTCGAGCACCGAGAGCGCGCTGCCATTCGTGAGCGACTTGATGGACACCGTCTCGGGTTGAATGAGCGAGGCGACGTCCCGGAACTCGAGCTCGACGGTGCCGGTGCCGAGCTCCAGGTCCCGCACTTCGCGCACGAGACCGAAGTTCTGGTTGTAGACCGTGATGCTCACTTCTTTCCGCTGGTCGGCGCCGCTCTTCTTCGTTTCGGCGGAAGCAGCCGACGAGAGCACGAAGAGCGCGAGGAGCGGGAGCTTTCGTTTCAGCACCATTTGACGCGCACCTTGTACTTGATCTTGGTCTTGCCGTTGGCGGGCACTTCGACGTCGAAGGTGAAAGTGAAGGCGTCCTTCTTGTCGTGCTTGTGCGTACTCTCGACGATGGTCCAATCGCCGCCGATGGGCTCGTAGACCTCGACCCGCGTCGCCTTGTCCTTGTGGTTTCGGAGCTCGATCTCCCAGGTGCTCTCGCTGGAGCAACTGCCGAGCGTGCGCCATTCCATCTGCTTGCGATCGCCCACCACGTCGAAGGCCTCGCCCATCTTC
>Ga0268298_10004550_pt1 | contig 13472 bp, 11 predicted proteins | sample WWTPWeurt_MetaG_FD_194462 | JGI IMG/M metagenome (GOLD analysis project Ga0268298, IMG submission 194462) | Activated sludge microbial communities from WWTP in Nijmegen, Gelderland, Netherland - WWTP Weurt | ecosystem: Engineered > WWTP > Aerobic digester > Activated sludge | place... | reverse complement strand
TTCAATATATAGAAAATGCTATGGCGAAAGAGCTCGCCATCAGCTATCCCTCCCCACGCCCAAGGGCGGGGGTTTCTCCCTGAGGTCTCGATGAAACTTCTCTTTGTGGCTGATGGCCGTTCACCGATCGCGCAAAACTGGATCCGTTATTTTGTAGAACGCGGCGACGAGGTTTATCTTGCGTCCACATTTGTCTGTGATGTGGACTTCCCGATTAATCGGCTGGAATCTACTCCCGTGGCTTTTAGCTCTGTTAAAAAACAGAGCACCAAACCTGGCAGCGCTTCAGGGCGGACCTCAGGCCCGGTCACCGCCATCAGACAGTGGCTTGGCCCGTTGACCATTCCCCGCTCCGCGCGAAAACTCCGTGCCTTTATTCAAGAAGTTAAACCAGACCTCGTCCACGCGCTGAGAGTTCCTTATGAAGGCATGCTCGCCGCGGAAGCGTGTACAGGCGCGCCGTTGATCGTATCCATCTGGGGCAACGACTTTACCCTGCACGCGCCGTCCACACCGCTGATGAAGTACTACACCCGACAGACAATTTCGAAAACAACTGCGCTCCATGCCGATTGTGAACGGGATATCCGTCTTGCGCGTGAATGGGGTCTCAGCACAGAAAAACCCACTTTGGTCACCCCTGGCAACGGCGGGATCAGAAGCGATGTTTTTTTTCCGCCACAAAATCCCGTGATGGATCCGATCATCATTAATCCGCGCGGATTCCGGGCCTATGTCAATAATGAGGCCTATTTCAAAGCCATTCCGCTGGTGCTTGAAAGGCGCAGCGACGCGAAATTTATTTTTTCCTCGATGGAGGGAAAGGCGCAGGCTTTGCAATGGATGCAGGAATTAAAGATCGAACATGCGGTGCAATTGAACCCGCAGCTTTCACACCTTCAAATGGCAGAGACGTTTCGCGGCGCGCAAATTGTTGTTTCGCCGGCCATTCACGATGGCACACCCAACTCGTTGCTGGAGGGAATCGCCTGCGGATGTTTCCCGATCGCGGGCGATCTCGAATCCATCCGTGAGTGGATCACGCATGGGCAGAACGGCCTGCTGGTGAACCCCAATGATCCGCAATCCATCGCGGACGGCATCCTGCTAGCCATCCAAAGAGAAGACCTGCGACTGGAAGCCGCAGGCCTGAATGCAAATATGATCTCCGCGCGCGCGGAATATGGAATGAATATGAAGAAGATAGGGGAGTTTTATAAAACCGTAATTGGTGATTAGGAATTGGTAAATTACCAATTCCTTGTTAGAACTCCCTCGGCGCTCGTAAAGTTTCGAGCCGTCCGCGCAGTTCGATCTTGCGCGAATCTGCAGCGTGCTGAACATCGTGCATAAAGCCCTGTCCGCGCTCACGCAGTTCGCCGCGCAGCCTCTCGCCTGATTCAGGTGCTAAAAGCAACGCTACCGTGGACCCCACCAGCGCGCCAACAAATATCCCAATTAGAAAACCAAACATTCTTCGCATGTGAATTTCTCCGTTTCTATATGTCATTGAGATGACATGTGATGTTGAATAAAAATATTATACTGCTTATTAACCAGACTTCGAAAGTCCTGTGTAAATCGTAAGAAACGTCATCCCCTCAATGTCAAATACATGCACCACAATAGCCAAAACCATCATTTTGTGGAATAATGTCGACACCGCACGTATCCTTGGGAACGTGACGAAGTAAAACAAATCAAACCGTAATCCGGACTCTACCTATATCGGAGGGTACCATGTCAACCACAACAATTTCCCCAGCCATATCACAACACGCTTCGCGTAAAAAGGTGACCACGCTCACGTTCCGTCAGAAGAAGGAACGAGGCGAACCGATCACCATGCTGACCGCCTATGACTATCCCACTGCAATGGCGATGGACAAGGCCGGCATTGATTCCATCCTCGTCGGCGATTCGCTCGGGATGGTCGTGCTCGGCTATGACAACACACTGCCTGTCACCATGGAAGATATGTTGCATCACGCACGCGCGGTCTCACGCGGAGCGAAGTCCGCGCTACTGGTAGGCGATATGCCTTTTATGTCGTATCAAGTTTCCATTGAAGAGGCTGTCCGCAATGCGGGGAGATTTTTACAGCAGGCCGGCATGGACGCTGTCAAACTTGAAGGCGGACGGGAACGCGCAGACGCGGTCCGCGCGATCGTGGGAGCGGGCATTCCCGTGATGGGGCATCTCGGACTCACGCCGCAATCCGTCCATCAACTTGGCGGATTCCGCGCGCAGGGAAAAACCGCATCCGCGGCAAAACGTCTACTCGAAGATGCGCACATTCTTGAAAATGCAGGCGTATTCAGCCTCGTGCTGGAAGCTGTCCCTGCGCGGCTGGCTGAAACCATCTCAAAACAAATTTCCATTCCCACCATTGGCATTGGCGCGGGTCCGGGCTGTGACGGTCAGGTGCTTGTCACGCACGATCTGCTCGGTCTCTTTGAACGCTTCACGCCGAAGTTCGTGAAGCAGTATGCAAATTTCCACTCCGAGATGAACAGGGCTTTCACTGAATACCTCGATGATGTGGAAACAAAACGCTTTCCCGCCGTTGAGCACACGGTTGAGATGAGCGATGAAGAGTGGAGTGAGTTTGAAAGTTTAAACGTCCAAATGTTGGAAAGTTAGTCATGAATAATCGTATCTTACTTGTTGGCACAGGCGCATTGGCAACGTTATTTGCGGCGCGATTGAGCGAAGCGGGGCATTCCGTGTCCATGCTGGGGACGTGGAAACTCGGGCTGGATGCCCTGCAAAAAAACGGCGCGCGCCTTGTGGATGCAAATGGAAACGAACGTGCGTTCAAAGTCCATGCGACAGATGATCCACAGGAAGTGGGCGGCGCAAAGTTCGCGCTGGTGCTGGTCAAGTCATGGCAGACGGAACGCGCGGCGGGTCAACTTAAAGAAGCGCTGGCAGGCGATGGGCTTGCGCTGACCCTGCAAAACGGACTCGGCAACCGCGAGATGCTCGCGCGCGACCTCGGGGTTGAGCGGGTTGCATTGGGCATCACCACCACCGGCGCGACTCTGCTCGGGCCGGGTTTGGTACGGGCAGGCGGGGATGGAGTCATCTCCATTGAATGGAATCAGGCACTCGGCCCGCTTGAAGCGGCTCTGCGGTCATCCAACTTTAATCTGCACATCGTCAAGGATGCGAAATCGTTGATGTGGGGCAAACTCGTCATCAACGCCGCCATCAACCCATTGACGGCCTTACTGCGAATCTCGAATGGCGAATTGTTATCCCATCCAACTGCCCGTAAAGTGATGGCGTCATTGGCGCGCGAAACCGCGCAAGTGGCAGAGGCTGAAAAAGTGAACCTGCCTTTCAGCAATCCCGTCAGCGCGGCGGAGGATGTGGCGCGGCAAACCGCCACAAATCATTCATCCATGTTTCAGGATGTGCGGCGCGGCGCTCCAACCGAAATTGACGCCATCTGCGGCGCGGTCACAAGACGCGCCGAGAAGCACGGCATCCAGGCTCCCTACAACCGCGCGTGCTGGCAATTGGTGCGAGCCAGTGTCAGCCATGGATAAAGCGTGACATTCTTCAGTCATGATTGTGCTCCTGGGTATATCCGCAAATTTCCGCGCATGGTAAGATAAATAAAAATTTTCATGTTCGGAGGTACTTCCATGCGCAAGTGGTTTTCAATATTGGTATTGGGAATATTTTTAGTATTTCCTTCATTAGCATTCGCACAGACAAAAATAACTTTGGCCAGCATGAACGTGCAGTTGTGGCCCGAGTACGATCAGCCCAGCATGCTGGTGATCACAGATTTTACGGCGGCGGCGAATACGAAGTTCCCGGTTGATGTTAATTTCCGCATTCCACTGGACGCCAACCTGATCGCCGTGGCGGCCTATGCCGAGGACGGAAATCTGATAAATGCTGTTTTCGAGGGCCCCACCGCGAGCGGCGAGTGGCAGGTCTTTACTGTTACATTGGAAGCAGCGACCGCGCGTTTTGAGTATTACCAGCCGATCACATTCAGCGGAAACCAGCGCGTGTTCTCCTATCTCTGGGACGGCGATTACGCGGTGGATGCATTCGATATGCGCGTGCTCGAACCGGCAGACACGACCTCGCTGACCACTGTTCCAAAACTCAATTCGATCTCACAAGAGAATGGACTAAAATATTTCAAGGGCGAGTCGGTCAAGCTGGCGGCGGGTGAACAGTTCACGCTCAACCTGCAATATAACAAGACGACCGATACGTTGATCGCGTCCTCGCAGGCAGTCCAGCCGTCCGCGCCCGTGGATGAGAATACGCCCGGACGCGTTTCCTTAAATAATTATCTACCCTACGTTATCGGCGGTGTGGGTGTTCTTTTGATCGCGGGCGGATTTGTATATTACTTAAGATCAGGCCGAAGCACATCCAAAAAATCACGACGCAGAGCGCACTCAACAAATACAGAGAGCGAGGAAGAGGATGAAGAATTATATTGTCCCCAGTGCGGCACGCGTGCAAAGCCCAATGATCGTTTCTGTCGTGTATGCGGCGGCAGGATAAGGCGCGCGGAAGGATAAAACTCGCAATTCACAATTGATGAAAAGAGAGCCGCTAAAGTTTTACGCTTTAGCGGCTCTCTTTTTTTATTTGCTTCTGTCTGACACTATTTGTCGTCGGGTTTGGAAGCGGGCTGCCCGGTGACCCGTTCGTACTCTTTCGCATGGAACTTGCGCATTTCATCTTCGGTCAAGCGCCCGGTAAAGATGCTCAGATTCAAGCGTTCAATATGAACATGATAGAAATGCCAGATCAGGATAAAGATCCCGGCGACGACGGCTTCGGTGCTGTGCGCCATCTTGGAAGCCGGAACAACTCCGCCCGGCAGGAATTGCGTGAACTGCACCGGGAACCAGATGATAAATCCACTGATCCCCATGAGCGCCAGCCCAAAGAACAGGAACCAGTAGGTCACTTTTTGTTCAAAATTATATTTACCAAAGGCGGGCTTATCCTTGCGCAGGAAGAGCAGATATTGCAGCATGTGCCAGGCATCATGGATATCCTGCATGTTGGGGAACATATCCGCAGACATTTTACGGCGCGCCATCAAATAGATCGCGCGGCCGATATGATAGATCGCTTCGAGGGTAAGCACGATCGCGGCAATGTGGTGGATCTGGCGGATCAAGTCCAATCGCTCCGGCGTGGATAACAGATCCTGACTCCACGACATATCGCGGTATTTTTGCGGAAGCCCGGTCAGCAGCAATACAGTCACGCTCAAGAAGAGGAGCGCATGCTCCCAGCGCTGCCCAAGGTTGAAGCGGGCAAAAAATCTTTCCTGCTGTGCAACAGGTGTACGTTTAATGGTTTTCTTCGCACTCATGAAAGGGTACTCCTTACGCGGTCCACAATGGAGTGAATGATCTGAAGCAGGACGTAAATGATGCACGCCCACAAAATGAACGGGGTAAAGGATGTGTAGAATTTATCCACATAGAACAGGATGGGAGTGCGCTCAAGACTGACTTCGTTATGTCCAGTCCACGCATCCACCCAGTTTGGACCGGCAGTCGGGTGACATTTTTGGCAGGCAGTCAGCAGGTTGGCAGGATTGACTTTGGAAGCCGGGTCGTTTGTCTTGCGCATATCATGAACGCCGTGACAATCGGTACAAACTGCGCTATCGTGCCAGACCGTGCCCCAGCGCGCTTTGTACACAGAAATGTCAACACCGTGCCAGGAGCGTTTATAAATGCTGTACACATCTGATGAGAGGCCATACTTATCCATCAACGCCTTATCCGCGTGACAGCGCGCGCAGAGTTCCGGGCTTTCCACTCGGAATTGATCGGTGCGGGCGTCTTGAATATTGTGCACGCCGTGACAGTCGGTACAAACCGGCACATCGGGATTGTCTTCCGATAACAGCGCTTCGCCATGAACACTTTGTTTGTAAATATCAACAATTCCGCCGTGACATTTACTGCAAGTTTCAGAAACCAAGGAGCGCGGCTCGTCAGGCTTTTGCGTATCGTGATGCCCATGACAGTCGGTGCAGACCGGGGCATTCTCATTCCCAGCCAGAGCGGACTGTGCGTGCATGCTATCCTGTGCCTTTGCGTAATTGGCGGAGTGGCATTTCTCACAAGTCTGATAGTAATTGAGCGAGAGTTCCCGTTTGGTCGCGTATTTCTGTTCAGGATGTGGATATGTGGAAATATTATTATGGCAGGCTTCACATTCAATGCCCTTGCTGCTGTGCACGGAATGGTCGAGTTGATCCTGCGAAACATACAGGGAAAGTTTCTCTCCGCTGGGGAGGGTCATGCTTAAGGATGAGTTACCATGACAGGATAGGCAGTATTTTTCTGTCTCCTGCATCGGGGGTCTGGCGTTGGCTGGGATTGTCGCAAATAAACTCACGAACAGGACAACGATGCCTGCAAAGATCAACCACGGCATTTGACGGTAAGGAGTACGCGTTTTCATTGTTTAAGACTCCTTCTTTTTTGCAGGGGTGGCTTTCTTTTTCACGCCCGCATTTTTATTTTTTATTGGGGCGGGATCTTGCCCGGCGTCTTTATTGGATTCCTCTTCGCCTGTTTCTTCAACCTCTTCAATAGGTTCCGCAAGCGGCTCACCGGGGTTATCATTTACAAGCTGAAAGCGCCGTAATAGATAAGAGATGCCAAACAGAATGCCGAGCGGAATCAGACAACGCAGGACGAACATGACAGCCATGAATAAGGAACTGGTAAAGTTTTCGTTCATTGTCATCCCCTCCGTGATTGAAGTATCGAGCTGCTTGGTACATGGATTGTAGACATTGAATCTCCAATAACAGGCGTAGATTAATTAAAGATAAGTATAATACGAAACCCGCAAATTCAGATACTTGACATTTGTCATAAATTTAAGAATTACAGAGACGCGCCTTCAAATTAGGAAAGGTGTACGCTTCCTATTCGCGCGAAAAAACTATTTTTTATGTAATAACTCATCGGGCGCAAGGAAAACCCTGCCCTTAAGAAAAAATATCCCAGACATAAAATGATGTCTGGGATAAAGTGTTTCATTCCATTTTCTCAATGATGGTCTTCGTGTTTGCCTTTGAAAGGCAGGTAACGAGCCGCAAAACTGAACGCCAGCAGCCAGTAAGAAATGACAAGGGTGGCAACCGCGAACTCAACCCAGGTCGGCGCATAAGAATTGATGCGGATAATGGGCGTGTACGGATCATAGGTGGAAGACGCGATCAGACCCGCAAAGTTGTAATTCCAGCGGGTCAGAATGGCAGCGAAGATCGGAATAACCGAGGCTGTCATCAGATAGCGGAAATTTTTGACGGATTTTGCTGCAAGCAACAGGGACCCGGCAATGGCAGGCAGGAGCGCCTGTCCAAGCCAGAACGCCATGGAATAGGGCGCCACGGCATTAAGCGCTTCTGTCTGCAGGGTAATGTTGCGGTCAAAGGAATAGTAGTTTGTGACCGCCCAATCCCACAGGCGCAGATAAGTGAGTAATAAGGTGATGCCGCCGGCGATGCGCGCCACATCATAGAGCACATCGTCTTTGACCAGTCCCGGGCGCATAATGCGGAAGACCACCACGCTCATAAAGAACAACAGCGCGGTACCGCCGCTCATGGCGGAGAAAACAAACTGAGTCGGCGCGCTTTGATTGAACCAAACACCGCGCCCGTATAACACGGAGTAGGTCGCGCCAAGTGAAGCCTGGTGCAGAAGGGAAAGTGTCAGCCCAACGATCGCCAGAACAGGACCAGCCTTGTGCAGCCAATGTGATAACCACTTTGCAAACTCCACCACCTTCTTTAAGATGGGGAATTTTTCGTGCAACGGATGGCCGTCAAAAAATGGGTGTTCAACAATAATGGGGATCAGTTCTGCCATCAACACGGTCAGGTAGAGCACCACGCACATGGTGATCTCCCACAAGAGGGAGTGAACCTGCCAGAAGACAATCGGATGCCAAAAACGCAGCGGCTGCCCAAGGTCGAATAAAAGGACCATGCCCGCAGTGGAGTATCCGAGGAAACCAAGCAATACAGCCAGCTTGCCAACGATCTCAAAGCGCTTGATCTTCAAAAGGTAAACGATCACACCGAAAGCAAAAGCGGAGCCGCCCAGAGAAATGGATGAAAGGTCAACTGAGATCCACAATCCCCAGGGAACTCGATTCGAAAGGCCGGTTACCTGCAATCCGTCACGGAGAACGACAAAAGCACCCACCAAACCAAACACAACACCCAGGAGCAAAAATCCGATCCAATATGGGAAGACATCAATTAGTTTTTTTCCGAAACGCAGTTTAGGGTAATTAATGGTGGTTTGCATGATTAACTCCCTTGGAAGCGGTTGTCGGTTGTTGGGGGAATATAGTACACACGCGGTTCGGTGCTGAGTTCTTCACGCAAGCGCATGGTGGTTTTTGCTTCGCTCAGTGCGATCGAAATGGGGCTTTCAGGGTTGTTCATATCGCCGAAGATCCTCGCCACGGTGGGGCAAGCCACGACACAGGCGGGAGTCGCTTGCGGGTCAACGCCGGGTACCAGACCGCGTTCCAGGCCCGGGTCAATACGATGCGTGCAGAAGGTGCATTTTTCCACCACGCCGCGCGGACGGTTCTCAACTTCCTGCAAACCAAAGTTCGGTGACTGCGGACTGCGTTCGATCGGTTCCTTCCAGTTAAAGACACGCGCATCATAAGGGCAGGCCACCTGACAATAACGACAGCCAATGCAGCGGTCGTAATCCATCGCAATGATCCCATCTTCACGATGATAGGTCGCCTTGACCGGGCAGACATGCACGCACGGCGCTTCCTGGCAGTGCATACAGGGACGTGAAAGGAAGAACTCCTGCCCGCTTTGTGTGGTCTCATTTGTGACAACGCAATAACGCATATCGTCGGCCAGATTATTGACCGCTTCGCAAGCGAAGGTGCAGTACTGGCAGCCAATGCACAGGTTAATATCGATCAACATGCCCCATTGCGGACCCTTGCCTTCTTCGCCGCCGGATGAAGCCTTGGCGGTCATATTGCTCATGGCAACCTGGGCAACTCCCGCCGCGACAGCAAGCCCGCCGGCGAGTTTCAGAAAATCACGGCGCGAGGTCGCGGCATTTTCCGGTTCAGGTTGTTCGTTTTTAATTTCGCTCATCATAAGTCTCCATTGTGTTCGTTTGGAACGACAAGGCTATTTTTTATCAGAGGGTTTGCCGGGGTCTTTGCCTACAAGCGCCCAGGAAAGTATGCCGCCGATGAGCATGCCTGCGAACACCAGCGTCCAGGAGGGCATTTTTACTCCACCGGTAACAGGGGCGGCGGGTTCTTCAGCCGGCTCAACCGTGACAGCAGCCATCGCGGCGGGTGTGGTGACAACTTCCACATCAAGACCGGCGTCGAGCATTCGGCTGGCCTCATGCAGATCAGTATGGCATTCATCACAGGTCTGCACAGCGACGATCAGGGTATGATTCCTGTCTTCGCCCATGTGGCAGTTGACGCAGCTTAGTCCCGCTTTGAAATGAGTGGAGCCAAGGATGGATTCCATTTCTTTCTTATGGCAGTTCTCGCAAACTGTGCGCGAGCCATCGGAAATTTTCAAACCCTGGGAATGCTGTTCATGGCAGCTCACACACGTCAGGCCGACCTTTCCATGCTGGCTGAGGGCCAATTGCCCGGCAATGTTCTCGCCGGCCACATCGGTGTGGCAGACCAGACAGGTGGTCGCTTCACTTTCAACGGTATATTTCGTTTCAGCTGGGTGACTCCCAGCATTGTCAGCCAGTTTATGGCAAACCAGGCAGCTTACATTGCCGGTATTGTGATGACTTCCTTCCCACAGAGTGGCAACTTTGGCATGACAGCCCATACAAGTCTCGACATTAGGATCCTGATAGTCTGCTGTCGCAGAAACTTTTTGTGATGGGGAAAACACCAGGGCAGCAAATACAGCGATCAGGGCGAACGCCACAAACGGAACGATCATTTTTTGAAATTTTTTCATATTACACATTCTCCCGAAATACAGAAGGATTTATCCGATTTGATGTTAATTGTTAATACCCGGCTAAGTAAGTGCAGACTGTCACAAACCAAGATAATGAATGTCACCGAAGTTTTAATCAGATTCTCATTCTCGTGACATATGTCACTTGGAATTCAAGCCTTATTAACTGGATTTTAATGAATAACTACTATAAAATTCTAGAAAATCGGACAAAATTGTCCGATTTTTCGTGAAAATTAATGCAAATTTCTGGAGGCACCATCGAAAAATAAAAAGTAAATAATAAGAAAGTCTGGTTTGAAACTTAATAAGGAGAATGTAAGAAAATGTCACTTAAGAAAATGCTCGTCCTAGTTGGTTTAGTACTCGTAGTTGCTGTCGTATTGGCAGCCTGCGGCGCCGCCGCCACACCGGCCCCCACTGAAGCGCCAGTTGTTGTTGAACCCACCGCTACCGAAGCCCCGACCGCTGTGCCCACAGTGGACCCGGCTATTGAAATTACAGCGATCTTCGCCGAATCCGGTCATGCAGATGCCGCGGCTGAAGCTTTTATTCATTGGGACGCAGAAACTGAAGTCCCCACCTCCTGTGCAAAATGCCACAGCGAAGCCGGCTTTGTTGACTTCATCGCTGATGGTTCCGTAGATGCGGCTGCCGCAGTTCCGAATGCGCCGTTCACCTGCACCATGTGCCATAACGATGCCGCCGATGCTTTGACCTCGGTCACATTCCCGTCCGGCGCAGTTGTCGAAAACCTTGGCCCAGAGGCTCGTTGTATGACCTGCCATCAGGGACGCCAATCCAAAGTCAGCGTTGATAAGAAGATCACCGACTTTGCAGTGACCGACATGGATGTCGTTGTTGAACCCATCCCCGCAGTAGACGCCAGCGGCGCTCCTGTTCTGGACAAAGATGGCAAAGCCACAACCGTTAAATTCAGCTTCCCGAATGTCCATTATTTTGCTGCCGCTGGCACGCTGTACGGCTCACAAACCAAGATCGGGTATGAGTATGACGGCAAGATCTATGATATGAAGCACCAGCATGTCGATGGCTTTAATACCTGCATCGGCTGCCACGATCAGCACAGCCTCGAAGTAAAAGTTGAAGCTTGCGCCCAATGCCACGAAGGTGTTGCTTCCGTTGACGATCTAAAGAACGTTCGCGAACCATCCTCCAGCAAAGATTATGACGGCGATGGCGATAAAGAAGAAGGCGTAGCCTTTGAAATCGAAGGTTTGCAGGAAACCCTGTACACCTCGATCAAGGCGTATGCAACTGAAGTTGTCGGCACTGGCATCGTTTACGATGCAGCCACCAACCCGTACTGGTTCGTTGACGCTGATGGTGATGGCGCCATTGATCAGGTTGACGGCAAGAATGTAAGCTACACATTCTTCACCGCCCGCTTGCTCAAAGCCACCTACAACTACCAGGTTTCCGTCAAGGATCCAGGTGCGTTCGCCCACGGCGGAAAATACATGATCGAATTGCTTTTTGACTCGATCGAAGATGTGAATTCCAGTGAAAAACTGACCACTATTTTTGATGCCGCCACGCTGACCCGTGAAGATCCCGGTCACTTCAATGGCGCGGCTGCTGCCTTCCGCCATTGGGACCTCAACGATGACGGCACCCCGTCCTATACAGTCGAAGCTGCCTGTGCCAAGTGCCACAGCGGTTCTGGTCTCCCCACGCTCCTCGCCGGCGAGACAATCCCTGAAGAAGGCGTTCCCGCTGGAAACGGTCTGATGTGTGTGACCTGCCATGACGGCGCCAACTTCCCGGCTCGCTATGTGGTCAATGAAGTAACCTTCCCCTCTGGCAAGGTAGTAACCTATGGTGAAGGCGCCGACTCCAATCTATGCTTGGAATGTCACCAGGGCCGCGCCTCCAAGAAGTCTGTGGATGACCGCATTGCCACCTTCCCCGGTGCTGCTGAAGCACAAGATGTCGTTGTTGAGGCGATCAAGGATGCCAACGGCAACGATCTTAAGTTCGGCTTTATCAATGCCCATTACCTCGGGATTGGAGCATTCTGGTTCGGTACCGATGCCCAGGGTTTCTACGAATACGAAGGCAAGACCTACGTCGGCGTCAACCCGCATCCTGAAGTAAACGACGCACCCGGTTGTGTTGGCTGCCATTCTCCGCATAACGGTGAGTGGGATGTCGCCGGAACATGCGCGACCTGCCATGCGGGCATCACAGATGTTGACGAAATCCGCTGGGTCTCAGACACCACTGACTGGGACGGCGACGGCGACGCAAAAGAACCCATCCGCATGGAAGTCCGCCCGCTGCGCGATGAAATGTACGCCCAGATCAAAGCCTATGCCACAAAGACCGTTGGCACCGGCATTGCATACGACTCAAACGCCTATCCATACTGGTTCGTTGATGCTGATGGTGACGACAAGGCTGATGTTGTAGACGGCAAGAAAGTCTCCTACACCACCTGGACTCCCCGTTTGCTCAAAGCGGCCTATAACTTCAATTTCCTGCGTAAGATCCCGGGCTCATTCGTACACAATCCGAAATACGCCCTCCAGATCCAGATCGACACAATTGAAGACCTCGGCGGCGATATCAGCAAGTACACCCGCCCATAATTAATAAAATAACAAATGGGTAAATTAGATGGCGGGCGCAATGCGCCCGCCATCTCTTTAAACAACAAGAAAGGGGAAAACTTTCAAAAAAACATCATCAAACCCAAAACTCTTAATCTATTTCTCATTTTTGTGACATTTGTCACATGGAAACACGCAAAATTAACTGGATTTTAATCTGATTTTGACTTAAACTATACAAACTAGTGGATTACACATCCACTGCCCTGTAGTGAAAAAACTACAATTTTATGTTCAAAGCAAAAAGGAGAATGTAAAGAAATGTCACTCAAAAAAGTACTTTTGCTCGTTGCTGTCCTTCTTGTTGCATCCCTGGTGTTGACCGCCTGCGGAACCGCCGGACCTGAAGGTCCTGCCGGCCCCGCCGGTCCTGCCGGCCCTGCCGGCCCTGCCGGCGCTGATGGCACTTCCGCTTCAGCCGCTGACCTGACCTGCACCGAATGCCACAACGATACATCCATCATTTCCAGCAAGAAAGCCAACTGGCAGGAATCCCTGCACGGTCAAGGCACCGCCTTCATTGAAGAAGGTGGAAACAAGTCCTGCGCATTCTGCCACTCCGGCGCTGCCTTCAGCGCTGCTGTTGCAGCCGGCCAGAACTTCAGCCAGCTTGAATCCGGCGATGCCAACCCGACCCATCAGGATTGCCGCACCTGCCATCAGATCCACGTCACCTATACCGGTGCCGACTGGGCTCTCGAGACCGAAGCTCCTGTGACCACCGTCACCAGTGGCGCGACCTTCGACGGCGGCAAGGGCAACCTGTGCGCCAACTGCCATCAGGCTCGCCGCTACATGGCCAACTTCGCCTCCAAGGATAGCGC
>Ga0268298_10004549_pt1 | contig 13474 bp, 8 predicted proteins | sample WWTPWeurt_MetaG_FD_194462 | JGI IMG/M metagenome (GOLD analysis project Ga0268298, IMG submission 194462) | Activated sludge microbial communities from WWTP in Nijmegen, Gelderland, Netherland - WWTP Weurt | ecosystem: Engineered > WWTP > Aerobic digester > Activated sludge | place: Netherlands... | reverse complement strand
GGGCAAAGATGCTCTGGTTGCCTTCCACGTAGCGCCACACGTCGGAGTAGGCCAGGCCGTTGTCGAAGTCGCTGCGGTAGTCGGGTGCCTCGTTCACGGTGTCGCGTTCTTCAGGCGTCAGCCAGAAATTGTCTCCATCCAGGTAGATCGCACCGGTGCCGGCCCAATAGAACGATGGGCGGATGCCGGTGCTGATCACAACCGCGGTGACGCTGGACAGCATGCGCCTCAGGTCGCCCTGCGGATCCTGCGTGCGTAGGAAGGTCTCGAAGTTGCGTCCCAGCCAATCGTGCGAAACCACCACCCGGTTCATCACCTGCTCAATGGTCGGCTGGCCGCCAGGGGCATCCTGCGCCAGCAAGGGCAGTTCGGTGAGGCTGCACGGCGGCTGGCCCGTTCCGTCCCAGCGTTGGTTGGTGTCGTAGACGCAACGTACCAGCAGCCTGGCATACGGCCCGTCGGCGCGATACGCATGCACCCGGGACACATGCTCGCCCGACCACGACGCGTTGACGTCTTCGGCCGCAGCCTGGACATGGTGCTCCACCAGCACCATCACTTCGTCGCTGGCGGTACGACCTGCCTTCGAGCGCAAGGCGGCACGCAGACGGATCAGGGTGTCGCGCCGCACGTCTGGAGCGACGAAGAGCGCCACATGGTCATCGCGCGTGTCCAGCTCGACAGTCGGGCCTTCGGGCTGGCTCCACTGGATGGACTCGACCTCATCGCCATCCGGCAACGTCGGCCACGCCCGCACCGAGACCTTTCCTCCCATGCGCACGGCCATGCTGGCCCGAAGCGTCAAGCGGGTGGGCGCGGGCATGGCTTCACCCACCTGCAGGCTCACGGTGCGCTGCTGGGCCTGGCCAGCCGGATCGACGAAGCTCAGTTCGAAGGCATAGGCACCTGGCTCCGGTGCGTCGAAACTGATCACCTGGGTGGTGTCCCCCGGCAGCGCCACCGTGGCCCCGCCGGTTTGTCGCCAGCGCGGCTGCCGCCCGATGGCGCCCGTACAGCCGGACACCATCGCAGCCACGTTGCGACCTCGCGTGGGCGTCGGCGTGCTGGCCAGCGCCCAGTCTGTCCCGCCGCTGGCGCACGGATCCAGCGCCGACAGTGGGCGTACCACCGGCGTGATGAACTGCTCCAGGGCGCCCACATGCAGGACTTCTTGCCCGAACACGCCACCCAGCACGTACACCTGAGCGTCGCGCACACCCAGGTAGATGCCGGTGGCGGCGTAGAAGCGATAGCGATAGCCTTCCCACAGTCCGCTGGCCGGATGGCCAGGAAAGTACTCGGGATACACCGCCTCGGCAAAGTCGAGCAACTGCTCCGCGGCGTCGGCGGGATCGACCACTGACGACGCCGCTGCCAGCTGCCGCGTGGTCCAGCTGCCCGCTGGTGCCGCTGCGCGCACCGCGTCGCGAAACGCCGCCGCCTGGCGATCCAGCGGTGTGGAGACTTCTCCGCCGCCGCAAGCCACCAGCCCCCAGGCCAGTACCCACAACGCCAGCAACTGCCTGACTCTCATCGATCCACCCCTGTGGTCCACCATTGGAATGGCGCGGCCGCGGTCTGCGCAGCGGTGGCGCGCCGATGGATTATGAGATGGCGTGCCATGCCACCGTCCTACCGTGCGGCAGCGCCCAAGCCGGGCCGATAATGTACGGTTTCGAGCGACCCATCCGTCCACCGCACACCATGGCAGCCAACATCCTGCAATCCCTCCCGGCCGGCGAACGCGTCGGCATCGCCTTCTCCGGCGGCCTGGACACCAGTGCCGCCGTTCACTGGATGCGGGCCAAAGGCGCGATTCCGTGCGCCTACACCGCCAACCTGGGTCAGCCCGACGAAAGCGACTACGACGAGATCCCGCGCAAGGCGTTGCAATACGGCGCCGACATCGCGCGGCTGGTGGATTGCCGCCCGCAGCTGGTGGCCGAAGGCATTGCCGCCATCCAGTGCGGTGCGTTCCACATCTCCACCGCCGGAGCCACCTACTTCAACACTACGCCGCTGGGCCGTGCCGTCACCGGCACCGCGCTGGTGGTGGCGATGCGTGAGGACGACGTGCACATCTGGGGCGATGGCTCCACCTACAAGGGCAACGACATCGAGCGCTTCTACCGCTACGGCCTGCTGGCCAACCCGTCGCTGCGCATCTACAAGCCCTGGCTGGACCAGCGCTTCATCGACGAGCTCGGCGGCCGCAAGGAGATGAGCGAATACCTCATCGCCAACGGCTTCGACTACAAGATGAGCGTCGAGAAGGCCTACTCCACCGACAGCAACATGCTGGGCGCCACGCACGAGGCCAAGGACCTGGAATTCCTCAACGCCGGCATCCGCATCGTCAATCCGATCATGGGCGTGGCCTTCTGGCGCGACGAGGTGCCGGTCAAGGCCGAGGAGGTGTCGGTGCGCTTCGAAGAGGGCCAGCCGGTGGCCCTGAACGGCCGCACCTTCGCCAGCGCGGTGGCGCTGTTCGAGGAAGCCAACCGCATCGGCGGACGCCACGGGCTGGGCATGTGCGACCAGATCGAGAACCGCATCATCGAGGCCAAGAGCCGCGGCATCTACGAGGCCCCGGGGATGGCGCTGCTGCACATCGCCTACGAGCGCCTGGTCACCGGCATCCACAACGAGGACACCATCGAGCAGTACCGCACCAATGGCCGTCGCCTGGGCAAGCTGCTGTACCACGGCCGCTGGTTCGACCCGCAGTGCATGATGCTGCGCGAGACCGCCCAGCGCTGGGTGGCGCGGCCCATTACCGGTGAGGTGACGCTGGAGCTGCGCCGCGGCAACGACTATTCGATCCTCGACACCGCCAGCCCCAACCTGACCTATGCACCCGAGCGGCTGAGCATGGAGAAGGTCGAGGGCGCATTCACGCCGGCGGATCGCATCGGGCAGCTGACCATGCGCAACCTGGACATCCAGGACACGCGGCAGAAGCTGGGCATCTACACCCAGGTCGGCCTACTGGGCGACAGCGGGGATGGCGCGATTCCGCTGCTCTCATCGCCAGCGGGCGACGACCGCAAGTCCTGACCTGACAAGAGCCGCCCGAGGTTCGGCGCTGCAGCGTCCGGCCCCAGGTCAGCACCGCGGGATCACGAGCACACGCGGTCGCGGCCACCCTGCTTGGCGGCATACAGGCGCCGATCCGCGGCCTCGAGCAGTTGCGTCACATCGGACATCGATGCGGTCAGCGACGCCACGCCGATCGACACCGTCTGGCGATGGGACACACTGGCGGTTCCCGGTTCCGAGGCCACGCTGCTGGCGCCCGGCAGTTCCAGTTCGACCGGCTGGGCCGACACCGCCTGCCGCAGCCGTTCGGCCCAGTCGGCGGCCTGCGCCAGGTCGGTGTGCGGCAGCACCACGCCGAACTCCTCGCCGCCCAGGCGCCCCAGGGTGCCCGCGCCTTGCAGCGTGTCGCGCAGCGCCGAGGCCGCCGCCTTGAGCACCCGATCGCCCGCCGGATGCCCGTAGCTGTCGTTGACCGACTTGAAACGATCCAGATCGCAACACAGCACCGACAACGGCCACCCCCCGCGCTGGGCGAGCCGGATCTCGCGGCGCAGGGTGTCGAACAGGTAGCGGCGGTTGAACACCTCGGTGCCTGGGTCGATGGTGGCCAGGCGGTAGATGCGGTCGTGCAGCGCCGCATCCAGGCTCTGGTAGGTGTAGAACTTCAGCAGCACGCTGCCCAGCCGCAGCAGATCGCCTTCCTGCAGCACGCAGGGCTCGTGCACCCGACGCTCATTGACATGCGTGCCGTTGTGCGAGCCGAGATCGACCAGCACCACCTGGTGCTGATCGACGCTGAGCTGGACGTGCCGTCGGCTGATGCCGGGGTTGTCGATGTGCACCTGCACGTCTGCCGCGCGCCCGATCACGTGGAGGCCGGGCTCCAGCACGAACGGGCGGTCGGTCTCCTCGCCACTGAACAGCACCAGGCACGGACGCCGGCGCGCAGCCTGGCGCAGGCCTTCGATCAGGGTGATCTGGCTGGAGCTGATCGCAACAGTGGGCTGGTCTGACATCGATGCGAGGGGCGATGGCTGTCGATGAACGGGGCGAGGAGACGTCGGCACCGCGCCAGGAATCAACCCAGCCGCGCCAGCGCCTGGGCCAGGTCGGCCTGCAGGGCATCGACCGCCTCCAGCCCGATCGAGAAACGCACCAGATGGCCGGGCAGCCTGCTGACATCGGCGCGCATGGAGGGCAGATCGTAGGGCACGACGAGACTGGTCGGTCCGCCCCAGGAGTAACCGAGTTTGAACAGCCTCAGGCCATCGACGAAGGCATCCACCTGTGCCGTGCTCAGGGCCGGATCGAGCATCACCGAGAACAGGCCGGCGGCGGCGGTGCAGGTGGCGGCCCAGTGGGCGTGGCCGGGCGAGCCGGGCAGCGCCGGGTGCAGCACCTGCTTCACCACCGTCTGCCGCCCCATGAAGTGCGCCAGCTGCCGGGCGGACGCGTCATGCGCGTGATAGCGCAGCGCGATCGTCGGCAGCGACCTCAGCAGGGTCTCGACGTCGTTGGCGGCCACGCCGATGCCCAGCCTGCCATGGGCCATCAGGATGCGGTGGTGCAGATCGAGATCACGCGTCACCACCGATCCCATCAGCACGTCGGCGCCACCGGACGGGTACTTGGTCAGCGCGTGCATCGAGATGTCCACGCCCAGCTCGAAAGCCGGCAGGGCGAGGCCCGCGCCCCAGGTGTTGTCCAGAGCCGTCGGCACGCCCTTGTCGCTGGCTGCCTGGATCAGCCCGCGCAAATCGGGGAACTCCATCGTCACCGAGCCCGGGGCTTCCAGCCACACCAGCCGAGTGGCCGGGCCGATGCGCCGAGCCAGATCGGCCGCATCCATCGGGTCGTAAAGCTGGTGCGTGATGCCCCAGTCGGCCAGCAACGTGCGCGCCATGTCCTTCGACGGGCCGTATACGTTGTCGGGCAGCAGCACCTCGTCGCCCTGCTTCAGCAGCGCCACGTTGACCATCATGATGGCCCCCAGCCCGCTGGGCGCCAGCACGCAGTGGTTTCCGCCTTCGAGCGTGGCCAGGCGCTCCTCGAGGGTGAAGGTGGTCGGCGTGCCGTGCAGGCCATAGGTGTAGCCCTCGCGGCTCTTCCAGCTTCGCGCACGCAACGAGGCCACGTCGGGGAAGATCACCGTCGAGGCCTTGTAGACGCCGGGCGGCACGGCGTCCCAGTTGGCGGGGGGCTGGTAAGGATGATGGATGAGGCCGGTGATCGGATCGTGGGGCACTCGGGCCATGGTCATCTCCGTCGCGATGGGTTCTTGGGATGGGAACGCGTGCGGACAGCATGCATCTGCCCGCCGGGTCTGGAAGGGTGGTGTCAGAGGGGCAGCCCGATCAAGTCGTGCCCGGACACATCGATGATCCGGGCCCGCGTGAAGTCGCCCACCTTGAGGGTCTTCGAGTGCTTCTCGGGCGGCAGCAGCCTCACGGTGCCATCGATCTCGGGCGCATCGGCATAGCTGCGGCCCACCGCGCCCTTGCGCCCCAGGGCGGTGGACTGGTCCACCAGCACCTGCATCGTGGCGCCGATGCGGCGGCGCAGCCGCTGGGTCGAGACCTCTTCGGCCACCGCCATGAACTGCGCGCGGCGCTCCTCGCGAAGCGCCTGCGGCAGTGCCCCAGGCAGGTCGTTGGCGGCAGCGCCCTTGACCGGCGAGTAGGCAAAGCAGCCTGCTCGATCGATCTGCGCCTCGCGGACGAAATCGAGCAGGTGCTCGAACTCGGCCTCGGTCTCTCCGGGAAAGCCGGCGATGAAGGTGGAGCGGACGACCAGTTCGGGGCAGGCGGCGCGCCAGGCCTGCAGACGCTCGAGGTTGCGCTCGCCGCTGGCCGGCCGCTTCATGCGCTTCAGCACCTCAGGGTGGGAGTGCTGGAACGGCACGTCCAGGTAGGGCAGCACGCGTCCGCTGGCCATCAGCGGCAGCAACTCGTCGACATGCGGATAGGGATAGACATAGTGCAGGCGCACCCATGCCCCATGGGGAGTGGCGAGGTCGGCGAGCGCCGTGCACAACTCGGTCATGCGGGTTCGAACCGGCCGTCCGTCGAAAAAGCCGGTGCGGTACTTCACGTCGACGCCATAGGCGCTGGTGTCCTGGCTGACCACCAGCAACTCCTTGACGCCGGATTCGAACAGCGCCCGGGCCTCGCCCAGCACCTCGCCCACCGGCCGCGAGACCAGATCGCCGCGCATCGACGGGATGATGCAGAAGGTGCAGCGGTGGTTGCAGCCCTCGCTGATCTTGAGGTAGGCGTAATGGCGCGGCGTCAGCTTGATGCCGGCGCTGCCCCGGAACTCGGCCCTCGCCTCGGGCACCAGGTCGACGAACGGATCGTGCGGCTTGGGCACATGCTGGTGCACCGCGTCCATCACCTCCTGCGTGGCATGCGGGCCGGTGACCGCGAGCACCTTGGGATGCACCTGGCGCACCAGGTTGCCGCCGTCGCCGGCAGATCGCGCGCCCAGGCAGCCGGTGACGATCACCTTGCCGTTCTCGGCCAGCGCCTCGCCGATGGTGTCCAGGCTTTCCTTGACGGCATCATCGATGAAGCCGCAGGTGTTGACGATCACCAGGTCGGCGCCGGCGAACGTCTTGCTGGTCTGGTAGCCCTCGGCGCTGAGCTGGGTGAGGATGAGTTCGGAATCGGTCAGTGCCTTGGGGCACCCGAGCGAGACGAAGCCGATGCGCGGCGGCGTTGGGGGCAATGGATCAGGCATGGGCCGATTGTCGCCCTCGATCGACACCGTCTTGCGCGGGCCCGGCGTGCCGGACCCGCCTCGCGATCAAACCGCCGATTCGTCGGTCTCGCCGGTGCGGATGCGCACCACCTGCTCCACCGGCGTGACGAAGATCTTGCCGTCACCGATCTTGCCGGTCTTGGCTGCCTTCACGATGGACTCGATGCAGCGATCGACGTCGGCATCCTTGACCACCACCTCGATCTTCACCTTGGGCAGGAAGTCGACCACATACTCGGCGCCGCGATACAACTCGGTGTGACCCTTCTGGCGGCCGAAGCCCTTGACCTCGGTGACCGTCAAGCCAGACACCCCGACGTCGGCCAACGACTCGCGCACCTCCTCGAGCTTGAAGGGCTTGATGATGGCTGTGATCTGCTTCATTGAGGTGCTCCGATGTTCTGGCGTCGAGACGCGGTGATTCTCAAATGATTCTAGGCCCTGAATTTTGACGTAATGGGGTAGCGCCAGTCTCGTCCAAACGCCCGGTGAGTGATCCGGATCCCTACCGGCGACTGGCGACGTTTGTATTCGTTGATCTTGATCAGACGCGTGACCCGCTCCACATCCGCGGCAGGGTACCCCTGGGCGATCAGATCGTCGATCGAGCAATCCTCTTCCATGTAGCCGGCGAGGATGCCATCGAGGATCTCGTAGGGCGGCAGGCTGTCCTGGTCCTTCTGGTCAGGGCGCAGTTCGGCGGACGGCGGACGCGTGATGATGCGTTCGGGGATCACCGGGCCGACGCTGCCATCCGCGCGCACGCTGGGCTGACGGTTCTTCCACTCGCAGAGGCGATACACCAGCGTCTTGGCCACGTCCTTGATGACCGCGAAGCCCCCCGCCATGTCGCCGTACAGGGTGCAGTAGCCGGTGGCCATCTCGCTCTTGTTGCCGGTGGTCAGCACGATCGACCCGAACTTGTTGGACAGGGCCATCAGCAGGGTGCCGCGAATGCGGGCCTGGATGTTCTCTTCGGTGGCGTCTTCGGGCCGGCCGGCGAATTCGGCCGCCAGGCTGGCGCGAAACGCGTCGAACATGGGGCCGATCGAGATTTCGTCGTAGCGCACGCCCAGCCTCTGCGCCATGTCGCGCGCATCCAGCCACGAGATGTCGGCGGTGTAGGGCGAGGGCATCATCACCGCCCTGACGCGTTGCGCACCGATGGCATCCACGGCGATGGCCAGCACCAGTGCCGAGTCGACGCCGCCGGACAGGCCGATGATGGCGCCCGGAAAGCCGTTCTTGCCGATGTAGTCGCGCACGCCCAGCACCAGCGCCGACCAGGCTTGCGCCTCCAGCGTCGGCAGCGGATGCACGATGCCGGCCACGCCACCCACGGCATCCACGTCGACGAGGTGCACGGCCGGTACGAAGCTCTCGGCCCGGGCCTTGACCACGCCGGTCGAATCCACCGCGAACGAGGCGCCATCGAACACCACTTCGTCCTGGCCTCCGACCAGGTGGGCATACAGCAGTGGCGCACCCACCTGCCGGGCCCGCTCACCCATGCGCTGCTCGCGTTCCTCGGCCTTGCCCAGGTGGAAGGGCGACGCATTGAGCACGCACAGCACCTGGGCCCCGGCCGCCATCGCGGCCCGCGCGGGCTCGTCGTACCAGGCGTCCTCGCAGATCAGAAGCCCGAACCGGCATCCTCCGGCGGTGAACACCACAGGGGCCAGCCCCGCGTCGCGGCCGGACGCGAAGTAGCGGCGTTCGTCGAACACCTGGTAGTTGGGCAACTCGCGCTTGCAATAGGTGGCCAGCACCTTGCCGCCACGCAGGACACTGGCCGCATTGAAGCTGCGCGGGATCGCATGGGAGCGGCTGCGCACCTGGGCCCGATCGGCCTGCTGGTGCGGATGCCCAACCACCACCGTCAATCCAGGGAACGCCGCCAGCGATGCCGCCAGCTGTTCAAGTGCCTCGGCGCACGCCGCCATGAAGGCCGGTCGCAACAACAGGTCTTCTGGCGGATAGCCGGTCAAAGCCAGTTCGGGGGCGAGCATCAGGTCGGCACCAGCCTGATGCGCAGCGCCGGCGGCCTCGACAATCAGCCGCGCATTGCCCGCCAGGTCGCCGACGGTGGCATTGATCTGGGCCAGCGCCACCCGGGCGCGAGAATCTGCTGTCATGGCGAGCGAAACATGAAGTCGGCCGAGGATCTTATCTGTGTCACCGACGATCCCGCATCCATTGACGAGGTGCAATGGAACGGGTTGCTCGAGCGACAACATGCACCGTCACCCTTCATGCGCCACGAGTACCTGGCCGCGCTGCACCGCACTGGATGCGCCACGGCCGCGACCGGCTGGGCGCCGAGGTTCATCACGATCGTCCGCGCGGGCCGGCTGGTGGCCGCCTGCCCGGTGTACCTCAAGTCGCACTCGTACGGCGAGTACGTGTTCGACTGGTCCTGGGCGCAGGCATACCACCGCCACGGCCTGGCGTACTACCCGAAGGCGGTGGTGGCGGTGCCGTTCACGCCGGTGCCGGGCACGCGGCTGCTGGCCATCGACGACGCGGCCAGGCAATCGCTGCTGAGTGCGCTGGAGGCCGCATGCACGGAGTGGCGGGTGTCGTCCGTCCACGTGCTCTACCCGGATGAGGTGGAGCTTCAACTCCTGCAGCGACAGGGATGGCTGCAAAGGCAGCAAGTGCAGTTCCATTGGCAACGAGCGCCCGGCAGCCCCACCGGCGACTTCGATGGGTTCCTGGACGGCCTGCAGCGCGAAAAGCGCAAGAAGATCCGGCAGGAACGCCGGCGGGTGGCCGAGCAGGGCATCGCCTTCAGCGTTCATGAAGGTGAGGCCATCACGCCTGAGCTGTGGGACTTCTTCCACCGGTGCTACCTGCAGACCTATCAGGCGCACCACTCCACGCCCTACCTCAACAGAGGGTTCTTCGAGGCCATGGCCGGCGAGATGCCCCACTCATGGGTGATGTTCGTCGCAGGCAGGGGCGGCGTGCCGGTGGCCTGCTCGCTGATTGCCGTCGATCGGACGAGGGGCCATGCGTTCGGCCGCTACTGGGGCGCCCTCGAGCCGGTGTCGTGCCTTCACTTCGAGGCCTGCTACTACCAGCCGCTTCAGTGGTGCCTGTCGCAGGGGTTCGTGCGCTTCGAAGGCGGCGCGCAGGGCGACCACAAGCTGTCGCGCGGGCTTCTGCCGGTCACCACCCATTCCGCCCATCGTGTGGCGCATCCTGGCTTTGCCAGGGCGATTGCGGAATTCGTCACCCAGGAAGCCGGACATGTGGCCGAATACATCGATGAATTGCACGAGCGCAGTCCGTTCAAGCCATTGCGTTGAGCCATGACAAGCCTTGTGCTTTCCCGGGGAAATGGGCCCGTGCAAGTTGCCTATGCTTCCCGTTGTTGCACTGCACAAGGCGCTGTTGACGTTGCCCAATGGACAAGCACTACCTGACCCCCCTGTTCTCCCCGACCTCCATCGTCGTCTTCAGCGGCCCGGCTGACGACCCGCAGTCACGATGCTCGGCCGCCCGTGCCCTGCACATGGCACTGGAAGGGAGCCAGTTCGACGGTCCGGTCACCTACCTCGACATCAGCATGTCCGGCACGCTGGCCGATCTGGCGCACTCGCGTGCCGACCTGGCCATCATCGCGTTGCCGCATGACCAGATCGCCGCGGCGCTGGAAGTGGCCGGCCGGATTCGGTGCCGTGCAGCCTTGGTGCTGTCGGCTTCGCTTCCTGCGGCGCAATGCAGCGAGTTGGTGGGCATCGCCAAGCGTCATGGGTTGCACTTGCTGGGGCCCAACAGCCTGGGCTTCCAGCGCCCGCAGATCAAGCTCAATGCCAGCACGGCGGGCTCCTTGGCCGCCCCCGGGCCGTTGGCGCTGATCTCGCAATCCGGCGCACTGACCTCCTCCATCCTCGATTGGGCCACCCAGAACGGCGTGGGCTTCTCGGCGGTGATCTCGCTCGGGCCGAACACGGCGGTCGACCTGCCCCAGGCCCTCGACTTCCTGGCCAACGACGGCAGCACGCAGAGCATCCTGGTGTACATGGAAGGGATCCGGCATGCCCGTCGATTCCTCAGTTCACTGCGTGCAGCGGCCTATGCCAAGCCGGTGGTGGTGATGAAGGCCGGCCGCAGGCCGGCGGGCACCACCGCTGCGCTCACGCATTCAGCCAGCATCGTCGGCAGCGACGACGTGTTCGAGGCCGCCCTGCGGCGCGCCGGCGCCGTGCGGGTGCGCTCGTTCACCCAGTTGTTCTCGGCGGCCAAGTGCCTGGCATCTCGCTACCGGCCAGTGGGCAAGCGGCTGGCCGTCATCACCAACGGCGGCGGCCCCGGCGTGCTGGCGGCCGACTGGGCCAATGACATCGGCCTGGACATCGCGGCGTTGACCGAGCAGACCCGTGCCACGTTGAGCAGCCAGGTGCCTGCGCAAGCGTCGCTGAATTCGATCATCGACCTGGGCGAGGACGCGACGCCCGAGCACTACCAGGCCGCATTGCTGGCAAGCGGCAAGGACAGCGCGGCAGACGGCGTGCTGGCGATCTACTCGCCCAAGCCCGACTGCGATCCGAACGACGTGGCCAAGGCCGTCACCGCCGTGTTCCGGCAGGTGGGCAAGCCGGTGCTGTCGTGCTGGATGGGTGATGGCCGCGTGCGTGAGGCACGAGCGACGCTCAACGCCGCGTCGATCCCCACCTTCCGGTCGCCCGAATCGGCGGTTGACGCATTCGGCAACATCGCGAGCTTCTACCAGAACCAGCAGTTGCTGCAGCAGACGCCGCCGCCGTTGTCGGCGTTGGGCAAGCCCGACACAGAAGGCGCACGGCTGCTCATCGAGAGCGTGCTGGCCGAGCGACGCAAGGTCTTGACCGAGATGGAGTCGAAAGCGCTGCTCGCGGCCTTCCATGTGCCTGTGACGCGCACCATGTCGGCCCGCGACGCCAACGAGGCCATGCTCATCGCCGCCCAGCTGGGCTACCCGGTGGCATTGAAGATCGACTCACCCGACATCAGCCACAAGTCGGACGTGCAGGGCGTGGCCTTGAACGTGATGACGGCCACCCAGGTGCGCGACACCTACAACGACATGCTGGCCGCCGTGCGCAAGGCCATGCCCGGTGCGCGCATCAACGGCGTGACCATCCAGCCGATGTCGGGCAAGCGCCGTGGGCGAGAGATCTACGTGGGCCTGACCACTGACGAGCCGTTCGGGCCCGTCATCACCTTCGGCGCCGGCGGCACCATGATCGAGCTGATCGCCGACCGCTCGATGGAGCTGCCGCCGTTGAACCAATTCCTTGCCCACCGCCTGATCGAGCGCTCACGCGTCTCCGAACTGCTGGGCGAGTGGCGCGGCACGCCGGCGGCCGACCTCGATGCCGTCGAACAGGTGCTGCTGCGGGTGTCCGAAATGGTGTGCGAGCTGCCACAGCTGCGCGAGATGGACATCAACCCCATCATCGTCGACGAACACGGCGCCGTGGCGGTGGATGCGCGCATCGTCATCGACCACGCGCCCCCCACCGTTCGCGACTACAACCACCTGGCGATCCTCCCCTACCCGTCTGCGCATGAGCGCGAATGGCCGATGAAGGGTGGCGGGCTCTACACGATCCGGCCGATCCAGCCCGATGACGCCGACATGCTGCAGCACTTCGTGCGCGGGCTGTCGCAGGAGAGCCGCTACTTCAGGTTTGCCAGCGCGCTGACCGAGTTGCCGGCCCGCATGCTGGCCCGCTACACCCTGATCGACTACGACCGAGAGATGGCCCTGGTGGCCGTGCGCAAGGACCGCACGCCGGGGCAGGACGGCGAGTTCGTCGAGACCGAGCAGATCATCGGCGTGTCGCGCTACATCACCAATCCCGACCAGACCAGTTGCGAGTTCTCGCTGGTGGTGACCGATGCACTCAAGGGCCAGGGCCTGGGCTCCAGGCTCATGCTGTCGATCATGGACTTCGCCCGCAGCAAGGGCCTGGCCGAGATCGATGGCCTGGTGTTGGCCAACAACCCGAACATGCTTCGGCTGATGACCCAGCTGGGCTTTGCCGTGCACCCGTTCCCCGAAGATCCGGATTTCAAGCTCGTGACCAAGGCGCTCTGAGCCGGCCTCAGGCGATCGACACGACAAAGCGGCCCCGAGGGGCCGCTTTCTTGGGGAGGGGCGAAAACCGGAAGCCGTCGCGTTCAGCTTGCCGTGTTGTGCTTGGCTGCCCAACGCTGCATGCCGCCGGTGACCTCTTCGCGGGCGCCGTCGGTGCCGACCCAGCCCTCGACCTTGACCCACTTGCCCTGCTCGAGATCCTTGTAGTGCTCGAAGAAGTGCTGGATGGTCTTCAAGCGCATCGGATTCAGGTCCTCAGGCTTCTTCCACTGGCTGTAGATCGACAGGATGCGGTCGATCGGCACGGCCAGCAGCTTGTTGTCGCCACCGGCCTCGTCGATCATCTTGAGCATGCCCAGCGGGCGGCAGGTCACCACCACGCCCGGGATCAACGGCACCGGCGTCACCACCAGCACGTCCACCGGATCACCGTCGTCTGCCAGCGTCTGGGGGATATACCCGTAGTTGCATGGGTAATGCATCGACGTGGCCATGAAGCGATCGACGAACAGGGCGCCGGAATCCTCGTCGACCTCGTACTTGATGGGGTCGGCATTCATCGGGATCTCGATGATGACGTTGAACTCA
>Ga0268298_10004547_pt1 | contig 13475 bp, 14 predicted proteins | sample WWTPWeurt_MetaG_FD_194462 | JGI IMG/M metagenome (GOLD analysis project Ga0268298, IMG submission 194462) | Activated sludge microbial communities from WWTP in Nijmegen, Gelderland, Netherland - WWTP Weurt | ecosystem: Engineered > WWTP > Aerobic digester > Activated sludge | place... | reverse complement strand
GAGCAAGAGCTACGAGCGACTCACTCGAACCGATGAAACCTGGATTTACATCGCTATGACCCGGATTATGTTGCGACGGTTGGCCTGAGCCGATAATTTCCAAACAGCTTCTGAGACAAAAGCGGATCGCCTCTGACGGAAACCCCGCCCAATGCTTGATTCGCCGGAAACGTTCCTCCTCCGCCGCGGCGATCAACGCACCGTCCTTCCGCAGGCAGGCCGAGGCGTCACCGTGATAGGCGTTGATCCCTAGGACAAAAGTCATGCTGATCCTCCTGCCCGATACTTACTGAATTCGCCGAGGGCCGTAGATGCGGTGAGAAACGAATCGCCTCAATCGCGGATGAATGCCTCGCTTGATGCGGTTCATGGCGTTCACCATCTCCTACGCAGGCTGTTCCACCGGCCGACGGCGTGGGGTGCGCGCCATCACCTGCGCGTATTCCAGCGTTAAGGCATCCATGATAGCCGACCAGCTATACCGCTGCTGCACCAGCCGCCGGGCGGCCGCTGGCCAGCATGCCCGTGAGCTTGCTGGGCATCACCAGGTCTGCCGCATCGGCCCGCTACGGCAGCAGGTGAATATCCGCCAGCGTCAGCAACTCGCCCAGCCGCTCGAGCGGTTGCAAATCCAGGAATTGCACGTTGGGCAAGCCCGCGCAGGCCGCCTCCAGGGTGGGGCGCCCCACACCGTTGCCGCAAAACACGAAGCGCACATTTCCTGCATCCTGCAAACAACGCGCCGCCTCCGCCAGAATCTCCAGCCCCTGCTTCGCCCCCATATTCCCCGAATACAAAGCCACCACCGCACCGGCGGGTATCCGTAATTTACCGGCAAGCCCCTCTTGTCCCTTGAGTCTTATCCCTTGCTCCTTGAACCTTGCAACTTGAATCTTGATCCTGCGTAGGCGCGATGGCGCCAAGGTCAGCCCAGTTCGGAAACAGCAGCGCCCGCGCCGGCGCCACGCCCTTGGCCAGCGCCCGATCCAGCATGCGCGAAGAAATCGTCGACACCCTGTCGAAGCGGCGCATCAGCCAGCGTTCCACGCCCAGCACCACTTTCTTCAACCAGGCGCCCTTCAACAAGCCGAGATCGAAGGCCGCATCCACCTCGTAATCCTGCACGTGCAGCCACACCCGCGCCCCGCACAATCTTGCCGCCAGCCACGCCACCGGCGCGCAAAAGAAAGCCGGCGCCACCACCCAGACCACATCCGGCCGCCAGAACGCCAGCCGCAACATCACCGGCAGGCTGGAGAGCGCAAACGACGCCAGGTGAAGCAGCCGCTTCAGCCCCGAAGGACGGCGCGGCACCCATAGCGGGCATCGATAGATCCGCAGCCCCAGGGTTTGACTCTCCTTTGCCCTTGAACCTTGAACCTTGTACCTTGTATCTCGAACCTGAATAACCCTCGGCAACCCTCCATTCCGGGTAATACGGTGGGGCCGTGACCACCCGCACCTCATGCCCCTGCGCCGCCATCTCGCCGGTGTACTTGCCAATGCCGTTGAGTTCAGGCGAGAAATTAAGGCCATATACCAAAATTCGCATCACACTCAAAAGCTTGGAATTGACCGTGAAAGGTAGCCGGATATAGACACGTTCTTTTGCCCAACTCTTGAACGCATCCTGCCATGAGGAACTTTCAGACGTTAATGACTCGTCGCGGGTACAGGTTCAGATGCTGGCTCAACACGTCAATCGCCTCGCGGCTAGCATATTTATTGTTCTTGGCGATGAAGAAGATTAGGTCGTTCAGATTATGGTCGATAGTTGATTTCATCAAGTGGCAAACTAAACTAGTCCGTTTGGTTGTCGGAAAACCGGTTATGAATTTCCTACATCTGAGTATCGTTTAGCAACAATTGCCCATTCGTCAGCAACATTCGCGTTGCGAAATAACTTTATTATAATATCTGCTACAAAGTTAGCAAGCACATTAATTTTTCTTTTGTTTGGATCAACAATTGTGAATGTATATGTCTCAGAAATATCAAAACCATATCTATGCAAAAGCCTGTGCAAGTTCATTAAAGAATAAAAACATACATGGTCAGGATGGTTTCTTTCTTGCCTAAATAGTAATACGCCCAGAAATTTTTTGAACGAAAACGCATTTGGAACAGTTATTATAAGCTCTCCAAATGGTTTGAGTACCTTTTCGGCAGTTTGTAAAAAAAGCCCAGGGTTATTTAAATGCTCCATAACATCAGCAGCCAAGATGACATCAAATGTATTTTCAGGGAAAATTGCATCAAGCGATTCGATACTACCGCAAACAATGTTATCAAATCCAAATTTATCTTTTAAAAAATTGATTCCATCCCTATCAATGTCAATACCTGTTACAGAAGGACAAATATCTGATAGCTTTTTGTGTAGCAGCACATCCTTATCAGCTTTGCTGTGAGTTAGCATATTATCAGTGCATCCGGCGTGTAATACTTCTTTTCCTAATATTTTTGTCAGTATCCAATCATCACGATTTATCAGCGAAACACGTGGCAACTTAAATGGAGCAGCCGGGTTCATAGTAATAACCTATTGTTGTAATAAGAATACTCAGGGCTAAACGGCCATTAGGGGTATTATGGCGGCGCCATCATCACCCGCACTAAATGGTTGAGAGAGGCCAGCCAAGCTAGCCATATCACCAGTGTATTTACCAATGCTGGGAAGTTCAAGCGAGAAATTGAGGCCATAGATGAGGATTTCATCGTTGAACGCCATCCTGCTATCGCCTACTTTCACTGTTTCACCGTGCATGACTGCGCTTCCTGTTCGCGCGTCTTAAGGACGATGAAGTATTCATAGATCGATTGCAGCATCGCATAGGCAAATCCGGCTCGGCCATCAAGAAAGCCCCGCTTGACGAAGTAGAGCAAGAGAAACTTGATCAAAGGCCTGAACGGCAAACGGTAAAATAACTCCTTTTGATGAAAACGCCGTTCATGAAAATCCGAGGCCGTGAAAGCCTTGACTACGCTGAACCGTGCCGACGACAGGCGGTTCTCGACAATCTGCTGGGCCTCGAAGCGGCTGTATCCGTTATGCCGATCAATCCAATGACCGATACCCTTGCTGAACGGGAAATGATCGAGGTAGCCCCTGACTTCACCAACCGGGCCATCCGCAATCGAGATCGGGTTAACCAGGCGTTCGTAGCGCATTTTTTCCGGACGAAACAGGCGCATGTAAAACGGCGACGTCTGTACATGCTTGAGCCAGGTTCCGAGAAAGAAATCACGCCGCTGAAGTCGGAATGCTACATGACTCATTGACGAAACAACAGCTTCATTGACCGCAGAAACAAGCTCTGGCGTCATACGCTCGTCCGCATCGATATAGAAAACCCAAGGATGTTTGAACGCAATGTTCGCCAGCCCCCAGTTCTGATGCGAGGCCCAATTATCAAACGGGCGTTGAGTTACTGTGGCGCCAAAGCGTTCGGCAATGGCGACTGTCTCGTCGGTACTCATCGAGTCGTAGACATGAATGTCATCCGACCAAGCAACGCTTCCCAGGCACCCAGGCAGGTCCTGCTGCTCGTTTTTGGTCAGAATCAGGACGGATATTCCACTCATGCCAACACCTTGTTCTTGTCTCTGACGCCAACCTGCCTGGCCGGAACGCCCGCCCAAACGCACCACGGTTCGGCCAGTGATTTCGTCACCACACCACGGGCGCCGACAACCGAACCCTCGGCAATTGACACCCCCGGCCCAACAAAAGCATCCGCACACAACCACACCCGCTCACCGACCGTGATTGGCGCAGTAATCAACTGAAAATTCGATGCGTTGAAATCATGGCTGCCGGCACACAAGTGAACGCCTTGAGAAACGGTCGCGTAGTCACCGATAGTTATCCGGTCCATGCAGTAAACATTGGCGCCGTCACCGATCCCGACGCAATTCCCGATTGCCAGGTTCCAAGGCGCCCAAACACGCACGGATGGATAAATATGCACATGCTCACCGATGCGCGCTCCAAACATTCGTAGCAGGAGATTTCGCCAGGCGTGGAAAGGTCGCGGGCAGGGGCGGAAGAAAAGCAGCCACACGACATTCCAAATTTGCCTTCGCAGTCGGTGGCCGAATGAAAACGACGGCCCGCGATAGGGATCATTGCCTTGAATGATCGTCATGCATATTCCTTGATGATCTCGACCAGCCGCTCCGCCGCCCGCTGAATATGAAACCGCTGGCTAAAACAGACGCGAGCCCTCTCAGACATGGCTTGGTATTCATCTTGCCCCAGCGCCAGCCAGCGTTCTAGATTGCGCACCGTGCCATCCAGAGTGTCATCATCGACAAAGCCTGCCTGATCCACCTCGATCTCGCGCCAGATGTTTACCTTGTTGCTGATCAGCACCGGCTTGCCGCAGGCCAGCGCCTCGGCGACGACAATGCCGAAATTTTCCTGATGCGAGGGCAGACAAAACACCTCGGCCGCATGAAAAACACCCCACTTCAAGTCGCCCTGTAGCATCCCCACCCAACTGATGCGCTCCGCAATTCCAAGTCGCGTGGCTTGCGCCTGGAGCTTGGCGACCCATCCGGTTTGATCCGGCCCGGCCATTACCAGATGCAGGCGCGGGTCGCGCTCGCAGACCCGGGCGAAGGCATCGATCAGCAGATCGCAACCCTTCTTTTCGTGAATGCGGCTCAGGTAGAGAACAAGACGCTTGCCACGGCATTCGGGAAACGATTCGAGAAAAATCTGCGCTAGCGAAATGGCGTCTTGTGGCGGCGTGGCGGTACCGTAGGACGTCACCGCCTCTTTGACCTTATACAGCCAGAAGGACTGGCGCGCCAGCAGGCGCTCTTCCTCGCAGGTGAAGATCACCGCCCGCGCATCGCGCAAAACCCGGTATTCGGCCCACAGCCAATAGAGCCATTTCTTCAGATGCTTGAGCGGATAGGTGTGCTTGAACCACGGATCAAGCATGCCGTGCGTGAAGACGAAATACGGTGTCTTGGTTCTGGCCAAGGCGCGCCAGGTGGCAAAGCTGTGATATTGCCAAATGCCGTGAACAATGACCGCATCAAAACGTGAAGCATTACGCCGCAGCCAAGGCAACAACAAAGGACTGTAACCGTAACGCAGGCGTGCTGGGCCGAGGGGGTGAATAGAAAGCCTGCTCGATGCTAGCCACGGCGCATCTGGGAAATCGCAACTTACAACTTCCACATCAATGCCAAGCCCCTTAAGTGCATCCTTGCGTTGCCGGATGCCCTCAATAGGACCGCCGCCTTTGGGGTTGGTAGAAGAAATGATGTGGAGAAGTCTCACTCTGCACGCGCCGAATCGTAAGTCAAAATTCCATGCCTTTGATGCTAAACATCGGCCCCTTCCTGACACAGTCGAGAACAAATTCTAAGTTCTTGATCCTGAATCCGTGTTCCCCACTACTCGCACATCTCCTATGAGCCGGCGTGCCGGTTTATTGAGCAACGCATTGGCCTACTGCTGGCCAATTGAGCGAACCGAAGGGACAATCGTGCGCTGTGGCCAGGCAGGCTCGGGGGCTTCGCGCCCGTAATCAGGTCATTTCCCGCCCCTCAGGCAGGCCCCGCCCTTCCCGGTGACAGGAGCTCACGATCCCGACCAGGAGCACGCGGCACCTCACGGCGAAGCCGCCTTGGCCAGATGGTGCTGCACGGTGGCGAAGACCTCTACATGGGCGGCCACGCCACGGCCGAAGTCCAGAATCCATTGCCGCGCATGGGCCACGCACTGGGCGGCCCGGTAGATGATCTCCTGCAGCACCGTTTTGAGCCTTCGGCGCTTCGCCGGGTGGCGGATCGGTGCGATCTCCCCGGTCAGTCCCAGCTGACCGATGAGCCGCAGGCCGTTGTAGGCGAAGGACCCGAGGTGCAGCAGAGCGTCGTTGGTGTCGAATTTGCCCGAGGGCAGCCGCTCCAGGTCGAGATCCGTCTTGAGCTCGGAATGGAGTTGCTCATGGGTGCCGTGGTACTGGTACAGTTTGATCACCTCTGCCATGGGCAGGGTGAGGCTGGTCCACCAGCCGGCGAGCTCGATGTCGGGCACCAGCAGGTACTGGCCCCGCTTGTCAAGGGTGCGCTCGGTGACCTCAACGATCAGGCGGAAGGGCCGCTTTGCCCGCTGCCAGGCCCGCTCCACCACGAGCGACAGGCGGGCGACGCGTTTGCCGGGACGGGTTTCCACGAAGGCGCCAGCCCGCTCGGCACAAGCCACCCAGGCCGGCTTGTCCTGCTTCCTGGGGTTCCACTGGGTGATGAAGTCAAACAACCGCCTCAGCGCGGCCCAGCGGTCGCGCTCCTGGGCCTTGGCAAACAACAGCCGGGCGCTGTCGAAGCCGCTGTCATCGCACAGCAGCACAGCTTGCTCCGGGGCGACCAGCCGCTCGGCGCGGGGAAAGATGCGCTCGAGGAAGTACCCGGTCTCGCTGGCGGAGTGCTGCACACCGGGACGCAATTCCAGACCGATGTTCCAGCCTTCGTTACCCAGATAGGCGGCGATCGGGGTGTAGCCGTCTACCCCTTGATAGGTACGCCCGACGCACTCTTTCTTGCTACCCTCGTTGTTCATGACGAAGGTGTCGAGGTCGAGACAGACATAGCCCTGGTGCGCCGTAATGGACGCCTCGGTGCGATCGATCAGCCGCAGCGACAATTCGTCGGTCAACTCCCGCAGATCCGCGGCGCGGACATCGAGTCGCTGGCGCAGCCAGAGGCTGCCCGGCACCTTGGACAGTCCCAGGGCTTCCTTGAAGAAGCGGTCCTGCCGGAACGGTTCGATGGCCTCGAAATCGCTCTTACCCAGGCTCACCAAGCCAATCATGGCCTTGACCACATCCGATGCGCATGCCTTGCGACACCGGTAGCTTCGGGTCGATGACCGCCTCGACCTGCGCCACTTGGCAGCATTGGCCAACCAGGGCCAGGCCGGCATACGAGGTCAGTTGCAGCTTCCCGCTTTGGCGCAGTTCAATTCGGGGCATGGGTGCTTGGGTGATCGGTGGAAATGCTACATTATATTAGGAATATCAATTGGATATTCACGAATCCGACCATTCGGACACGGATTCAGAATGTTGGCAATGGCTGTGCCGACCTTAATCTCATGGTGCGAATCCATGCCACGGCTGCCAAGGCGGTGGCTCCTGCCGCCGTGGCAAGACTTGCCCCGAAGAGGCCAAATGACTGGGTCAGCGGGTAAATCGTGATGGATACGACAACGATCTGGCTAATCCGCGCCATGATTAATTTGCTATGCCGAGACTGCGACATAGCCATTACCTTCAGGGTCTCATACAGTAGAATACCACCGCAGTAAACAACTAGGCCGGGCATGATGACGTATGCAGTTCGATAGGGCTCGCCCAGCAGCATGGAGATGGTATATGGTGCAAAGAAATAGGAAAGGACCGCCAACAGGATACACGCTCCCCAATAGACGGCACTGATCCTGCCGTCAGAACCCCAGTGAAGCTGTGCTTCGTGCCGCATGCGGCAATAGTGAGCGTACAGCACTGTCTGGATCGGGTTAACCAGAAATCCCAGAAGCCCCTCGACAAGTCCGCGAACCACAAAGTACATGCCCAGCAATTCTTTACCAAGCAATATGGCAACGAGCATGTAGTCCAGTCGTAAAGCGAGGCGTTCAAGAATGTTGAGGCCCCACATACCTCTGGCAAATCGCATCAGGTGAGTCAATCCTGGTCGGCTGGCGTTCCAGGTTGCGTGCGCCGGACTCCTGATCCAGACGAGCAGCAGCATCGCGGCAGCGCAGACTAGGTCGCGGGCTGCCAATGCATAGATGGCGGCATCCAGGCTGGCTAGGGTCAAGCCGCTACCCACGCCAGCTAGCATCGAGGCGAGGCGGACCACGCTGAGGTATCGATATCCGTGCATCGCCGCGATAGGAGCTGCGATGAGATATGAAAATAAAGAAACGACTATCGAGCTGAGTACCAGACCCGCCGGGTACAGCAACCCAGTAGCGACAGTCGGCGACTGCAAATGATATACAAAGTATACGCATCCACTGGCCACAATGAGAACAAAAGCCTGACTCACGGTCGCCATGGTTGCCGCTGCCCAAAGGTCCTTGTTGTCCGGTTCGCGGATCACAGCTTGGTCAAACCCCGCGGATAGGATGGCAGCTACAAGCTGTAGTGTAGTGACCACGACTGCGTAATCACCGAGGATTGATGGACCAAGTTGGCGGGCGAACCAAGCCATAGCAAGAAAATTGCTTGCACCTGAGACCAGGTTGGCCGCCATAACCCAATTGAAATTGGACAGCAGATCTCTGTGCGCGGTCATCGCAGTCACTTGGCGAGCCCAAGCACTTCGGCATAGACTTTGCGTATCATTCCGATATTGTAATTATTGAGGACATGTTCCCGGGCGGATTCGCCCAGCCGCTTCCTCTTTTCGGGATGAAGGCCGAGATCTAGGATGGCTTGGGACAAGGCCACGGCATCACCAACTGGAACGAGCATGCCAGTTTTCCCGCCTGCCGTCAGTTCCCGCGGGCCGGTTTTGCAGTCGCTACAGATGACAGCGTTACCGCAGGCCATCGCCTCAAGAGGGACGTTTGGAAAACCCTCAAAGCGGGAGGGCACGATAACCATATCGGCCCAGCGGTAATATGGAAAGGGATTCGACGCCTCGCCTATCCATTGAACAGAATCGCCCAGCCCGAGAGACTTCGCTTTGTGCATAAGCGCTATTTTTTCAGGGCCATGACCGACGATAACAAGGGACCAGGGTTGCGTGTTACGGACAAGAGCAATGCTCTCCAGGAGAATATCGAACCCTTTCTGGTGGCATAGGCGCCCCAAAGCCAGGATCCTCGGCCCTTGAATTTCCAGCAGCATCGGCATGAGTCGAGCCTCTGCCAGTCGATCCGACTCCCGGACGTCGATGACGTTCGGCAGCAAACGGTAGGCTGGTCCTGCGCCAATGAATTTCTTTAGGAACCTGACATTGTGGCGTGAATTGGCAGTTACCAAATCCACTCTTCTATAAAGCATTCGCATGAGCCCAAGAACTATGTGGCGTCGAATCGTTGAACCACTCGTACGGCCGAACGTTTGCGGTACATAATTGCGCTCACTTAGAGCAACCCTGCAATGCGGCATTAGTCGAGTTACCACCACCGCGAGTAAATTGGCGTAGGTGGACCACCCCAAGATCAGATTAGGCCGAAGATCCTTCAAGATGAGAAAGACGCGAACCCATGTCAATGGGTTGGCGCTGGAACTGTTGCCAAGGCAGGTGATCTCCGTACCTTCGGGTAGTTCGTGCCTAAGGGTTTCGGCAATACCCCGAAGCAAAATCACATTGATGCGGTCAACCATGGGTCTGGTCCCTTGGATCAATTTGACCAGTGACCTCTCGGCTCCTCCCAGCTCGAGGGAAGGGGCGATGACTACGATGTGCATCACACGTCGCCTAGTTTGCGGACCCTGACGCAGTACCCAAGATGCCAGAGCGCAAGATGGCCCAGCCAACCCTTGATGCCAGCACCAACGGACCCTTGTGCAGCATACGTGCTGCGCCATGTCAGAAGGTAATAGAGCTTGTAGGGGGTATCGAAGACCACAAAAAGAAATGGGTCCTTAAGTAGCCGAAATACTTTGCCAAGGACTGGGAGGCGCGAAAGGCTTTCGCAGAGTCCGTTGGAAAGAAATTCGACGATAGCCCATAGCAACACCAATGCGTTGCCTCGGCGGAACAAATATTCGATCTTCATACCGATCTTATCCAGGCGCATCGCCATGCCGAATTCCGTATATCGGGCATAATCATGAGGTATTTCATGCATCATGTAATTGAAGGGCCAGGTGATCAGGAGCAGCCCGCCGGGTTTCAGGATCCTGCTGATTTCGGCCAAGGCCATGTCCGCATCAGGCAGGTGTTCGATTACTTCACTGATCAAGACGACGTCAAAAGAATCAGCTGGGAAAGGTAGTCTTGCTGCATCAAGCTGTACATCGATACGCGTACGGATGGTGTAATCACCAGCGATATGCAGTCCGTAGCGCCTCTCATATAGCTGGCAATAGGGGCGTGTGCCGCATCCAAGGTCCAAGAGCCTGCCGTCAGGCAAGCCCGACAGTTGAGAGAATTCGTTGCGTAGGAATCGCTCGATGGCGATGGAGTTAAACCTACTCACGATGCGACGCCCACCACTTGGCGAACGCGTAATAGCCCCAGGGTATGCTCCAATGCAGATTCCCTTTCAAATGTCTATCCCACATCCTCTGAAGTAACGGAATATCCCAGAACAGCCCCATGCGCCCGTCAAGGACGTATTCGCGGAAGGATTTTTCCATATGCGTTTTCAGCCAGGCTTCTATCGGAAAGGTGAATCCCCTCTTGGGCTGATTCATAACCATATGGGGCAGGGGGCGGGGCAAGGCGGCTGTCAGTAGCGACTTCTTTTTCCCCCCATGCTCTTTTATCCGTTGAGGCAACGAAAACACAAACTCGAACAATTCGTGGTTGAGGAAAGGCGCTCTTGTTTCGATAGAGTGCGCCATAGAGAAGTTATCAATGTCCCTGAGAAGCTGAGCCGCCATATACACACCTCCCTCCATCGCAGAAGCGCGTTGGAAATCATCACGGCAATAGCCAGTGCTAGGATAGAGGCCATCCAGAATCCCCATAAAATCAGAGTTTAGAACAGTATGCGCGATAGAAAGTCCCCGCAACATGTTGCTTCTTGGTATCGGATTACGCAATCCCTGATAGGCTCGTTTCACTGGATCCCCATTAAGAGAAAGATGGAGAAGGCGCGACATCTTTAGGTGGTAGGGGAATACTCCTGCCCACCTGTCGGCGACGGTACTAGGTAATGCTATCTGAAGTAGCCGGGAAAGTCGACGAATATTCCCGATGCGCTGAAATGATGGATAGCCACCGAACAACTCGTCACCGCCAACGCCAGAAAGCCAAACCTTAATGCCAAGGGCCCGACCATGCATGGAGACGAAATATGTATTGAACCCGTCCATCGTCGGCTGATCAGAAACGGAGAAGAAATCGTCCAGATGTTCCATGAAGGATTCTGGTGTGACAACGCTCCGATGTAACCTCACGTCAAATGCTATGGCCGTGGCTTCAGCCAGTCGGTACTCCGAAAAACGCTGTTCAGGGAAGTCAATGCATAGTGCATCCAAAGATTCATAGCTCTGCGAATTTAGAAGAGACAAAATGGATCCGGAATCCAGGCCTCCACTGAGAAATACGCCGACCGGGACATCGCTGATCATTCGGCTGCGGGTAGCGCACAACAGAAGCTGGCGGCAATGTTCTAGCGCATCGCCATAACTGGGCATCAGTGTGTTGGCATGCGTCGCTATAGCCTTTTCGAGCGACCAGTATGATCCTTCGCGAATATCTCCTGACGCGTCAACTTCCATCCAATGCGCGGGCCGAAGCGATCGAACGTTCTTGTAGATGGTGTATGGCGCAGGGATGCTACAGACAACATGGTAAATGGCCAAACTGACCGGATCGATGTCAAAATGAAAATTCGGTAGGAGCCTCTTTAGCGCTGATATTTCGGAGGCAAATGCGAACGTCCCAGAAGCCAGAAGCACATAGAGCGGCTTCTCGCCAAATCGATCACGCGCCAGAAACAGTGTTTTCTCTTGCAGGTCGGCGACCACAAAGGCGAACATCCCATCGAGATAACTCAGGCAATCTCGGCCAAATTTCTTATACATAGCGAGAAGGATGGCGGTATCGCTATACTTGTTTAGCGCAGCATCGTCAGCCAGATATCGTTCAGCAAGCTCACGGTAATTGTATATCTCGCCATTAAAGACCAAGACATATCTACCTGAATGATCGAGCATTGGCTGATTTGCGGCAGAAGTCAAATCAATGATCGAAAGACGGACATGGCCCATAAGCAACCAAGGAGTCTCGATTTGACCTTTGCTGTCGGGGCCGCGATGTCGAATCGCATCAAGGGCATCACCAAGCTTCTGAGGTTGATCCGGTGTGAAGCCAGCTAGCCGCCGTATGCCTACAAAACCACACATCCTTAAGCCCTCGGAAATTAAACGGGTTTGTTTGATTTGGAATTGGCAGGAACCGACCTGTCCATAATCAATCCCATTAGATAGAAAAAGGGGATCAGCTTAACTAAGCCGCCAAAGTACAGGGCAAATGTTCCACCAATATACAGAATAGTTGGAATGCAAACTGAATAAAGCAGAAGCCAGGTCTCACAGCGCCTGCTTGCTCCGATCTTACTGTAAACGAATCCGAACAAAAATCCCATTACTGTAAGCGGCATTACTCCACCTACTCCGAAGTTGAGATAAGACTCGCCAACAAAAGTGACTGAAATCGAAGTAATAGAGTCATGGGCACTCAAATAGCCAGTGACATAGCCAAAGTCATTGCCATAATGTAACTCTGGCTTATCTGGCCAGATGAAGCGCGGTATGATGCCAGTTAGGGCAAGGGCGTAACTGCTTCCTATCATAGGTTCCCATATACCTAGTTCCCATATCCTGATGCACCCGGCGACTGGTTCGAGAAGCGACAACCGGCCAAAAACGATCTCGTACGGCGTGTAATCGATATTTCTATCCTTTGCGAAAGCCTTGGATGCCGCAGCAGCCATGTCTTCGGCGCTCCCAGTTCCTCCGCCCGCCTCCAATGCATACCGGTAGAAAAACGCAATGGGGAACAATAAGAGCACGAACAATATGAAGACAACAATCGTCTGGCGGGAAGGCAGTTTCCGTATGCGCAAATAGCGAATAAGGATTGGTAAGACAATGGCCAAAATGACTGGTTCCTTGCGGCCAGAAGGGAGCCAGTAAAGTAACTCGCAAATAAGGATCAGATAAAGTGCCCAGCGCCACTGGTAGGAGACCTTAGTACCGGGTCGCCAGTAACGTATGGAGAATATGCAGAGCACATAAAACGGGAAAAGCTCCGCCATCCGGATAGCTGTGAAGAATGGGCCTTCTATTCCTTGATGGCTCGACCTCGCCTGTTGAATGTAAACGTCATACTCAACGACATAGAAGCGACTCGCCCACCCGAGCACAAGCAGCATGATTGCAACCCAAATAATTCGTAAATCTTTCCAAGCGACTTGACATCGGGTATTAGGGGTTCCAAGCCATCTGCGAGTGTGAGTGGTTCGATTAGACAACATACTCCCAGCTTGTATAGCAACCAGCCCAGCGAAAGAAAACAGTACTGCTGCAAGCAAAAAATCTTCGTGTTTTGAATTTACTAGTGGCGGAGCAATGCCTGTGCTGAAAAAGATGCCGGGCAAAAAGAAATGTATGAGCGCCAAGGGGGCATAAAGCGAATGGGGCGACGCCAAGTCGCCAAGGGAATAGCTTCGGCGTATGTAGCTAATCGAGTAGGTACACGCCAGCAGGGACACGATGAAGATAAACCAGCTATTGGCCATTGCTGCATTGGAATCTGTGTTTAGCTAG